>SDBT01009317.1_pt1 | contig 15954 bp, 25 predicted proteins | sample 2277101 | NCBI WGS metagenome assembly SDBT01 (sample SAMN10404973, study PRJNA504765) | marine sediment metagenome | isolation source: marine sediment core GS10_PC15, 103 cmbsf | place: Arctic Ocean: Southern Knipovich Ridge | collected 2010 | reverse complement strand
CTTCGGCATCAAACTTCTCATATTGACCTGTCTTTGGCACTAAATAACTATACCCATCAATAAAATTAGTAGCTGATGGAATGGCACTCATTAAATCAGGCCTTAAATATGGCCATATCTCTGTGATAGTATCACCCGATCTTATCAACCACCAATAGGCATTACCTGCCAAATCTTTATATATCTGTGTTATTTTAAGCAAATCAGGCAAGGCCAGATATGGATTAACCTTATCCAAGAGTTCTAAAACTGGATGGTCGGTTTGCTGTATGATGGTAGTTTCACCATTCTTTTTCACTATCTTATTAAGAGTCAATTTCATAGATGAAAACTCATCAGCCCTTTTGGAAACGGCTGCATAAACCCAGCTTTTATAAGATTTTAAAAATGTCCCTTGTTTCAAATCTTCGAGAGAATGATAAGCGTTAGTATCAGTAAACGCCAAATAACTACCTGCCTCTTTAGTCGGTGTCGCTTTAACCCCAATAACTCTTTGCAGGAAGTTTTGTATTTTGCTCATAAAATAAAACGAAAAATTATTAAATATAACAACTTTCCGTTTTCGGATAAGCTAACCTATCCACCTACATCGTGGCATTTTTTCTATTTTTTGTCAATACGTTGTGTATCAACTTATGACAACTGGTGCATAACCAAATAATATTTAATGGTTCTTTATAATTTGGATGATGTGCAACGATTCTATTTACTTCTCTACATTTCGAACATTTTTTAGATCTAGAAATTTGTCCTTTTCTAATACTTTCTCTTAATAAATAGCTTGCTTTTACTGCTTCTGGATTACTTTTTTGCCATTCTGAAATACAAAGGATATAATCTTTTTTTCTTTTTCTTCCATGTTTTTTATACCATTTTCTATAAATCAACCTTTGTTCTTCACGGTAAGTTGAAGATTTCCTACGCTTTTCAGCGTATTCTCGCCAATATTTTCTTTGTTGTTCTCTATCCATATACTATTATAATATCATATATGGATTTAATGTCAAGTCATTATCACATTGTGGAATTTTGTTTGCTTTTACTTAAATCAATATCGAACCGAACTGATTGTGTTGCTCTTTTAATTCCAATAGGCAAACCACCAACAATATCAACTTTAACAGGCTCATCAGGATCAGTATATTGTATTTTCTCACACCAATCCAAAAAACCTTTTATTATTTTTTCTCTCTGGCCGTCTGTATATTGTGTCATTTCTTTTTTTGTATTTCCTTTATAAGATTTTGATATTCAAGGATGCTATATTTTATGTCCCACTTCTCGTCAATTTCTTTTTGCCTCATGTCAGCTTCTTTTTCCCTTTCAACTGGATCGAGAAATCTATCCATGTCATCAGCCTCATTAACAACCGGCATGCCAAGTCCCCATGCGATTAATGTTTTATTATTAGATTTAAATCTCAATTCTTTAAAAGGCGAAGAAGGATTAATAACAAAATCACCACTTTGAATATCCATAAAAGCATCGTTCGGTGTCCACGCAATATTACTTACCTCTACCCCATAATCCTTATCGGGTATAAATTCAGAATTTGAAATCACATACAAAGATAAATTTCGTTTCTGAAGCGATGACATGACCTGATTCAAAACCTCTTTCGCTTTATGGTAATAACCGAACCAAACGACCGCCCTTGCTCTTTCGATATGCTTTTTCTTAATAGTAAACAAATCAGGATTGATCCGATCAGGAATAGTAATAACCGGAATATGAGGAACAAACTTTTTTATCGCATTTGTCAATTCGTCAGTTGAACAAGTTATAGCATCAATGTATTCTGCTATCTCTACAAGTTTACAACTCGTGTCTTCTGATTTCATCCAGTCTGGATCACACATATCCAATATTTTAATTCCTTTAAAATCCTTAACCATATCCATCCAATAAACTTTCTGTAAAATAATAACATCAAACATATCGCCATGCTTCCACTCCTCTGCCTCATCCCACTTTTCGGCCAGCCACCTTGCCCTAATCATTGAGCTACCTATTGAGCCAAACTTTCGCCAATTAAACTTCTCCCAGCTTAGTATTGATACTTTCATATTATTTCCTTTTTTTAATTATTTTTATATTATCAATATACATAGATAAATAATAAGATAACATTCTCATTGAAATTATAGGGTCATTAAATTTACTTCCTTTTTGAAAAAATTTGATTTTTGTTTTACCTTTACTTTTGAAATAACACCAACCACAAACATAACCTTTTTTAGCATTTATAGCTTTTTTAGTAAGTTCCTTTACTCGTTTTTTTGTAATTTTATTGTCTTCATTCATACAGTTATATTCAATTTATTATTGATTAAATCAATCCAATCCTGCCTGTATCTCTCTCTGTTAAACTTCTCCTTAGCCATAGTTTTCCCTACTTGTCCTATAATACAAGCCTCTTTATATTTATTCTCAATCAAATCAGCCAGTACGTCAGCAATCATTTCAGGACTGTTATCAACTAAAATCATATTCTTTCTATCCTCTGCAAACCTATCCAAATCATGCGCCCCCTTAACCTGTACAACACAACTGCCAGACAGCATAGCTTCTGTCCTCGCTCTATTCATCGGCGTTCTAAATGACACATCAAGATAAATTAAAGACCTGCCTAAAAAAGTCTTGTAATCGTCAAAGTCTTTGTCTGTATCAACATTCACCTTAGCCCAATAAATCTGATAGCCATAATTCTGCATCAACTTTCTAATAACCTCATTTAAACAATCCCTATTGTAATATTCCTCACAACCGGCTACTGATAATGCAGTAAATACTCTCGGCTCTTTTGGCAAATCAAGCCATTCGTTTGTATCGAGTCCGTGTATAATCGGATTACCCCATCCCCATTCTTTTTCACTAGCAGCATCAAAAGAATTAGTAACCATAATGGCATCGCCAACCATTTCTTTTATTATCCGTCTACATTCCTCTTCTGCTTGTTGTTTTGTAGTTTCCTGTGTCATCAGAAATTCAGGATAAACTGGTGAACCATGATTTATAACTACTTGCGGAATATCTTTTATCTGGTCATGTAACTCCTGGTAAACTATTGACTTACCAAGATGCTGATTAACACACTGCTGGTCAATATCCAAAATAGCGAAATCATAAACACCAGGTTCGTAATAAGGCACAAACTTTACATTATCAGGTATTGGTCTGGCAGCTATGTAATCTTTCTTACGCCAACTACGCCAGATGTTATTGATTAAATAGAAATCAGCAACATCAGACAATGCATTGAACAGATCGTGAAAATGCATTACGTGCCACGTAGTCGCTGCGATTTTGAGTTTCCTTACCATACTAATTTATCATTAATATTAAATTGATTTTTATATTTAAACCACGCCTTCGGTGTTTTCTTCGTTAATAATGTTTTTTCTTTTGACTTCATACCTTCCAAAAATCCTAGCTTTGCCGCTTCAGTAACCGGACTATTTTCTTTTGCATTCTTACTAACTACTTGAGCAAAAAACTTCTTTCTGTATTTTTCGTCATATCGCATACCACTAAAGTAATGCTTACAAAACGCTTCTTCAGGTGTCCATATCGGATGGTGTCTACCAATAATCTCTTTGGTAATAACTTTCTTGTACCCCCTTTCCTCCATATCAACATGAACTTTGTGGTCATACATCGAATCATTTTCATCAACCCGATAACCTTTCATTGCTTTAGCGTTGTATAAATGGTTACCATAATTATCATTGCCTCTAAAATAATCATCCAGTCTGCCCATAACACACCACATATCATCGGTCATATATTTCATCATTGTATTTATGGAATTTTCATAATGAATTGTGTCAGCACCGAGTATAATGAAATAATCTAATTTATAATATTCAGCTTTTTTAAAACATTGATTAATTGCTTTATTGACAGGACTAACATTTTTAATTATTTTATATCTATCAATCTGATTATAAACATTCATAAAACATTTATCTTCCGTTTCTTGCCCTACTGATAATATAAATGCTCCTATCATAACATTGTTACTTTATTTCCTTTAGAGAAAAATACTAACTTATTAATTGGAAACTTTATTTCTTCATTCCATTTTGGTGTTGAATTATTTATTATTACAGAACCTCTATCAAGCCATCTTCGTAGAGTTGAATTAGATGGTCTTTTTAACAATGTTTCAGCATTAATTGGTAGATATTTCAATCCTTTCAAATATTCATGTGCTATCATTGTATTAAACACTCCTTACATACATCATGTCGTGTATGCTTCTTAGATGAATTAAATATACCGTAAATATTTTGTTCGTTGACATCACCGATAATCACTTCCCTTTCCCACATCTCACAACACAGTGGTACAACACCATCTTGATAAATATAAAGTCCCTTACCGATTACGTTACATTTCTTGTTAGTAACAAACCGTGTATTTGCGCCTCTTGGTTTATCAATATCAACTTTTCCTTGTCGGTTACTCGCCCAGTATTCAGATATAATACCAATTCCACTTGGTAACATTCTAAATAAATCTACAGCTTCATCTTTATTCTCGTTGGTTTTAATATAATTAACAAACATCTTACCATTAAATACTTTCGCAAACTTCTTGATATTATCCATAGTAGCGTCCCATTTCAAAGGTGGTTGCATATCTTCATAAGTCTTTTTAGTACCGGCATGAACATTAAAATAAATACAGTCGAGATTATTTAAAAGTTTCTCACGCCACCATTCATTTAATAACGATCCATTCGTTGAAACAGTAAGCCTCGCTTTAGGACAGGCAAATCTAGCGGCTTCTAAAAAGTTTGGTAATCTTCTATCGGTCAACGGTTCGTATTGAAAATAAAAACCTATCTCACCTTTATAATTCTTGCCCAAATCATTTAAGATTTTAACGAACAGAATATTATCCATGTATTTGATCGGCTTGCCAACATAAGTATCCTTATAAGGGCAGATTTTACACCGACCATTGCATGAGGTTGCTGTTTGTAGATAAACTGATTTAAGCACTTGCCTTCCCTCTCGGAGTAGCACGGAAATGAATATCCGGCCGCTCGTTCTTAACCAATTCAATCTTATCCCACATCTTAACCTTCCTTCCAATACCCTCACTCAAATTCTCATAATCAGGATTGGCTTCGCCTGTAAAAAACTCAAAACTCACTTTATTAAACCTTGATAAGTGAACAGGGATATATGCACTTGCTTGATTCATGTGTGGCACTACTATCCATAGCTCGCCTTCTCGCCTTAATACACGCCAACACTCATTCATTACGTCTATTATCCTGTCCTGTGGTAAATGTTCTAAGGTATGCGAGCAATAGATATGCGAACAGAAATTATCAGCCAAAGGTATACCATTTAACAAATCCCAAACAATATCTTGCCCAAAATCAATTTTATCTAAACGTACATTACAATCATGTCGCCAATGTTTTTTGTTGCCACAGCCGAGTTCAAGTCTTACTTCATCATAATGCCATTCTTTAAAATTTATTTTATTCATAATTTTTTAAATAACTTTTCAGTTGGACTAAGATTATTATTTAATGGTTTAAAAATACTCTGGATAACTATTATTGTACTATGTCCAAACTTACATCTATATTCATATGCTGTTTCAATATACTTTTGTAATTTAATCCATTCGCCTTTTTTTGTCCAAAAAGAATGTTTTTTCTCATCTAAATATTTTGCTCTTCTTTTACAAGTTAAACAGTTTTTAGTAGCTGGAACTTTTATAACTTTTTTATTCATTTATATCTAAATTCTTGCCAATAAATTTATAATATTCTTTATTATTAATTTTTTTAATAAATTCAACTTCCGTTTCATAAAACCAAGTTTCATAACCACATTTTTCACATAAAAACCAACCATCCAAAAAAGCTTCAGTCCATTTCCTTAAAATCCACAATCCATTATGTTCACATTTCATAATTTCCAATTCCAATTAGAGTGTCCCCACATGTCAGGTGTCATATTCTTAATTTTGTCCTGAATAAATACTGGGTGATCCTCAATTTTTAAATTCTCTTTTCTTGTTACTTTGTGTCGCATTCTTATTTCTTTCCATAACTCCCAAGCCTCCTCACCGCTCCCACCATATATAGCCTTACCAGTTTCATCACGATACGCTTTGGCCGCCCTGCAAAACCATACTGCGCACTTTGCCTTATCTCTAAAGATACTATCATAATTAAACACTCGATTGCCTAGCCGTAAAATATCATTTATTCCACGAAACTTAGTATCTACTATAAACGCTTCGCCATAAGGTATATCATTTTTTATTTCCTTCACTTTGATAGTTTGCGACCAGTCGCTTTGCTTATCGCCAATCTCTACGCCGAACCTCACCTTATTTTTTGTAAACCTTTTATGGATAACCCAAGGGAGTTCAACTTTAGTAAAGCCCTGATCCCGATTAAGTAAATTCAACCTGCTAAACGTAGCCACCATTATATTACTGTTATCGTTATGCTCTTTCAGTTTTCTTTTAATGGCGATAGCATCGAAATCATGTAGTACGAAATCTATATCAAACTTTATTACCCAATCACCAGTACACTCGTCAAGACCATAATTCAGATGCAGTGGAAACTCCCTTTGTTTGAAATACCACGGCCAATGTAAACTGACAATTCTAATCTTATCCGAAATCTTTTTTATTTTATTCAATGAGCCGTCTTTACTTCCACCATCCACTACAATAACCTCATCAGCTAACTCACAATAACTTTTCAATGCTTCTTGATAAGGAAAGCACCAGAAGTCAGGATTGAGAACACAAGTGAATACACTAATCTTCATCTTTAGTTTCTACTAAAAAATAATGCCATACATACCAACAATCGTGCCATCCTAAATTATCTCCATTATTAAACTTTTTTTCCTTTACCTGTGTAACAGTATTAAGATAAACTGCGCCTTCTGGTGGTACTTCTCCTGTTGCATACTTGAATATTCTTTTCACTTTCATATTACGAATATAGTTTATAAATAATATCTTTGGCTTTCCAAATATCGCCACGCCTCTTGCCACTTGCCCTGACATTCTCGTTAATTTCAGCCTTCTCATCATAAACAAACTCAACCTTGTTCTTATATTGCTCCCTGACGAGCTCTGACATACCGCCATAATGATCCATACGCTCGTTAAACATACCACCAGCAACAAAATCACGCTTCCGAATCCAACTAAAATTCTCCATAAAGGTACGTTTGGTCGATACTCCACTCTTGGCAATCTTCTTACCGTGATGCCATTGCCCGATTGGCACTTGGCTAATATGCTCCAAACTGTGTTTTCCGAGCGTCAAACGGTCATCCAAGAACAGCAATACGCTTCCCATAGCCTCGCATACACCCATATTACGTGCTTTAGCGAGGTTATACTCGGTTTCTTCTACTTTACCTGTCTTGAGGTACATAATGGGCGTTTTGAGCCGTTTCTTGAGTTCTGTTACTGCGATACGTGTCATGTCATCCAAGCTGTCATCAACCACTATTATCTCTTTTGCAGGGTAATAATTCTCGTCAATGGATAGAATATTGTCAATTAGCTTCTCATGCCGATTATAAGTCGGCACGATCACTGACACTACCGGTTGCTTCTGCCACAAGGTATCATAATAAGCCTTGCCATAGTTCCAAGCCATGCGTTCTTCAGAGTAATGCTTAATAGTTTCCCACGCTTTCTTGCGGCATTGCATGCGCAGCTTCTCATCCTCCATAAACATTTTCAGCTTTTCCTTAAAGTTTTCTTCTGTAAATATAATACCATTCTTACCATCCTCAATTAAATCTCTGGCCATACCCTGTGAGGTAGCCATGACTGGTATACCTCGTGCCATTGCTTCGAGAAGTGGAAGCGTGCCGGTTTCTTTTTCTCCGGTTGAATAAGCAACAAACACTTTCATTCTCTTATACATATCATCTTTAATGTTTGATGGCGACATAGACTGCCTGCCGACATTACCTTTATATTCCAATACGGATTTATCAACCGTTTTCCAATACTCCCTATCTTCAATGTAGCCCGATCCGACTACTTTATAATCCAGTTCCTTTGCCACATCACAAATAATCTTTAAATTTTTCCATTTCAATACCCGACCAATATATCCGACTGTATTTTCTTCAGGTGGATATTCCTGTATGAAAGAATAACGGTTTAAATCAATGCCATAAGGTATCTGGTAAACATTACTGTGGATCATCCTCAACTTCTCAAATCCCCATGCAGTCGCAATGGCAATCCCCTGAAAATCTTTCCAGTCCCCCTTATCCAAAGCATAATGATTATGATGAGTGAGTAATTTCGGTATCTCTTTGAATTTTAAAGGCATGGCTATAACATTCTGTGCTGAATGCCAATACTGTGCGTGCCAAAAATCAATGCCACCCTTTAATGCATTATCAAGTTGAACATAAGCGGCCATACTCTCTCTTGGGTGTACGCAGATAATCTTAAAATCAAACCTCTGCATACACTTAGCATTTACGATTGACTTCGTTAAATTTCCGATTGCCCAGCTTATTATATCCGGCGTAATCAATATTTTCATACTCTGTTATTCCAATAAGTTAATAAATCCCTTAAGGTTTCATCCATTTTTATTTCCGGTTTCCAGCCAGTCAACTTACAGAACTTACTATTATCACCTATAAGCTTTGGTACATCACTTGGCCGCATACGACTCTGGTCTTCAACAATTTTAATATCAACACCCGATAATCTAATTAACGATTGGAGTATATCTGCGATCTTATATCCTTTACCAGAACAGATATTATATACCTCCCCTGGTACACACTTTTCAGTTGCAAGCCAATAAGCCCTTACCATGTCCCTTACGTCTGTAAAATCTCTGATCGCTTCCAGGTTTCCAACCTTTATTTCGCCTGTCTTATTCTCTATGATCTGTTTAGCAAAATCACTACATACAAATACATCTCCTCGTCTTGCTCCTGTATGATTAAACGCTCGTGTTCTAATAATATTCATTCTGTAACTAGCGTGATATTGAAATCCCATATAATCCTGTGCGATCTTAGATACAGCATACGGCGACTGTGGACGTAACGGTGTGTCTTCTGTGATTGGAACGTCCGACTCCTCTATCTTTCCATATTCCTCACTTGAGCAAGCAATTAATACCGTTGGATTATAACCTTGTATATGTTTAATAGTTTCAAGTAGATTCAACTGTCCTGTTATATTCGTAATCATTGTTTCATTCGGTGCTTTCCATGATGTAGGAACAAAAGTCTGTGCTGCTAAATGAAATATTTTTTCAGGTCGTATATCATCAATAACTTGCGCTACATTGAAAGCATCTCTCATATCACAATCATGCAGTTTCAGTTTATCAACAATATGCTCAATGTTGTCCATCTTACTACGCCATCGCTTTATACCGTAAACTTTTACACCTTTGTCTAAACAATATTCAGCAAGATGCGAACCAACGAAGCCAGTTATTCCAGTGATGAGTATACGCATATTACTTTTTAATTACTATTAAACCTGGATACGGTGGATAGATAGTGGCCGTCAAATCAAACTCATATATGTATTCAGCGAACGCCTGCGCTACACCGCAATCGTTATCAGGCATGAAATTACCTTTATGTATGATGTCATGGCCAATCAAATATCCACCTTGTTTTAGAATTTTCCATGAACCGTATATATCCCTAAGGCACTGTGCATGAGTATGGTCGCCGTCAATGTAAATAGCATCAAACTCTCCCTTACATTCACTAAGGTAATCATCTGACCTCATTGGGCGGAAGTTCCACCTATCTTCAGCTAACATTGTAATCTGCTCGATACCAATATCAACATCACCAGGATCAACAGAAGTAAGTCTTATATCGGGACACTCTAAAAATGCTCTAGCTGATATGCCAACATCCAAACCAAATTCCAATACACTACCGGATAATGAAAGGTCTGATATAAGTTTTTTTAATGATTCATAATAGCCCTTAGTTCTCTTGTGATTCATTTGTTCTTCCCAGAATTTACTCATAGTTTTTGACATTTAATAATCCAACCTAATTCATTATGCACTATCTTCTTGGCCGCATGCATACCCTCGGCTATCCTAAACTGTCGCATTAACGCTTGCCCCTCCGGTGTCATAGTGCGAGGGATAATATCTAGTATCTTAAATCCTGCTTTAGATAATAGTTTGATCGCTCCTTGCTTTGTATAGCGCATATAATCAGCCTCTACTGGTTGATGTATCGAGTAAATAAAAGGGAATGTTATATAGAGTATACCGTCTTCCTTTAATAAATTATTTAAATTTTTTGATGCCCGAACCGGATCATAAATATATTCCATTACCTCAAGACAAAAAATAATATTCGCTTCAGGATTTCCAAAAAAAGCACCACCTTCTTCACTTTGAATAATAAATCCATTTTCTTTTAGCGGTTCTCCAATGTCAAAAAAAATATCTGGCTCATCAACATTTTCTGTTTTATTATCAACAATAGCACAATCTTTAACCTCCCAACTCTTAGTCCTGCCCTTAATAGGATTACTAGCACCACCAACATCAAGCACTCTATCGGTTTTTATATCAAGCGTCTTTAAATATGATTCGAGTTGATCTCTGTAATTACTCATAGTAAAATTGTTTCCTTATTTTATCAGGTAATATATCTTTGTTAATTTTATCCACCAATTTTAAAAACTCATCATTACTGTCCCAAATAATCGCACACATATCCTTTGGAAAACAGTAACCGGCATAGCCTCGATAATTATTAAAGTGTACGTTCCAATGGCTATTTCCTATTCGTGAATCAGCCTTAACCATTTTAACTATATTATCATAATTGATATTCTTTTTCTGACAATAGCTATAAATTCTATTGGCGAAAATAACTTTAGTCGCTAAGAAAACATTACCTACAATCTTAATCATTTCAGCTTCATCACTTGGACAGATACAGTTATTCTCTGACTTCGGTAACATGTCTAATATCTTAGTAGCTAATACCTTATGATTTCTTTTAGCATAACCAACTATCTGCCTGTCAGGACGCATAAAATCTTTTAATGGCGTAGCTGCTCTCAAAAATTCAGGATTAAAGAAAAAGTTATGATGCTTATACTTCCTTTGTAGTTCTCTTGTAGTACCAGGAAGCATTGTTGACTTTATTATTATGTTTTTCGTAGGTGTCAATCTCTCAATATTTTCCTCTAAAGCTGACAAATCAAAACCCTTCTTTGAGCAATATGGCGTTGGCAGACACAAAAATATAAACTTCATTTTATCAACCTCTTCAAAACTTCCACTATTTTTAGTGTAAAACGGTATCTTGCCAAACCATTTATAAACTGATTTGCCTACGAAACCTCTGCCAATTAATCCTATTTCTCTTTTCATAATTATTTCTTTAGGAGGGAGGTGAGTTTTGGATTATCTATAAAGTATTCGTCAATTACTTCGTCCCATTCCTTATCTGATAAAACCGAACTGGTAAAAGCATTCTTCAACTTCTCTACCTCACTATTTGGTATGCAATCTTTATGGGGGTCTTGGGTTGGTTTGGAATATCTTATTTCTACTATTTTATATATACTATTTTTGTTCTTTATTTTATCACCAAGTATTTCTACTTTTTTTTGTAGTGCAGAATAATAATTCGGAAAAGGTTTTAATACTTTTATTTTATTACAATATATTTGATAAGTTGATTTGTAATTATTTAATAACCTAGCCCTTTCAGCCCCACATCCTTCCCTATAACCATCCATCCAATCTTTATTTTTAACTATTTCTTCAGTCGCACTCTTACTTATTGCTTGGCTTTTAGGGTAGAAGTTTTGGGAGATGAATTGTTTAATATCTGAATAAGTGCAAGGAAAACTCTCACGCATTGGTAGATTAAAAAACTTCTTATCAAACTCCTCCATTTCTTTTGATTGTTTCATTTCTCTTTCCTGATTATCTTCTCAATTATCTTTCTAGCGTCAGTAGCCGGAAACTTCGAACTCCACACTCCCTTACTCTCAAATGGTTCATGCTCTGACAGTCCTACGTCATCTATCTCAATATCCTTGAAATGCTTACGGAAAATAATAAGCAACTCCCTTAATGGAATACTTATCGGATTGCAAAGCTCATATCTAAAAGGGCTAAACTCTTTAAGTTGTTTCTCTAAAATCAACTCAACAAACTTGACTATATCACCGACATAAGTAAAATTCCTGTTTGTATCGTAGCCATGCACTTTAATCGGCCTCCCAGCCTTTATGGCATTAAGCCATTTATAGATCACCTGATCCTGCCTACCATTCTCCCCTATTACAGTGAATGGCCTGATAATACTCATACTTTTAATATCAGCCCTTAATGCAATCTGCTCACCGCATAGCTTTGACATTCCATAGATAGTATCCGGTTGCTTTACTGACGATGAACTGAAATGAATAAACTGCCCTACATTATATTTTTCTGCTAAATCAATTACATTTTTAGTACCAATAACATTAGTATCAAAATATTCTTGTGAATATAACTCGCCACGCCTAGCACCTGTTAATGCGGCACAATGGATAACACAATCAATATTCTCTGTTTCAAACAAGTATTCCAGTTTGCGTTTATCAAGAATATCATCGCCATCTTTTATATCGTAACCAATGATCCTCCAACCTTTTTTTTCATAAAGCCGTTGCTGTATAATATTATGTCCAATAAAGCCGAGATGTCCTGTTAAAAGTATTTTCATAATTTTCTACCTAATATATTTTCAAATTGTTTTTGTATTTCTCTTGTAGTTTCAGGAACTTTTAATTGATAAACAGCCGCTTTTATTATATCGGCTTCTTTGTGTGTAATTTTACCCATCAGAACTAATGGTAATAAAACTGCTGATGTTTCTATAGTACTCATAAGCTTTTAAATAATTCTAAATACTCCCCACCCATTCGTTCCAATGATGGGTCTTTGATATTGACTGCCTCTTTAACCCCTGCATGACCATTATGCCGAATATCCATACCACAAGCCTTTGCCTCGATTACAGTGTTGGGACAGCTATCCGAATAACTAGGATAGAGTAATACATCCGCTTGGCGCATAAGCGTAGCCATTCTACTCGGATCATCCATTACTCCATAATATTTAATTTTCTCACCTCTAAAAAAATCAAACTTACTAGCTACTAATTCAGGCGAGAACTGTCCCACTATCCACAAAACATGTTCTGCGTTCATAATCCATTCAGTCGTAAACATATCAAACGCCTCCGGCATTCGCTTATTTTCATCACGGTTATACTGGACATACATGAAAACTTTATCCTCACAAAAATCTCGCTTAATTTGTGAGGAATTAAATATATCAGTATCAACGCCGTTATAAATTAATGTACTATTAGGTACACAACCAAGATAACTACCAATCCATTCTTGCGCCCACTCACTTTGAAATACTACCTTGTCAGCCATTTCAGCCATTCCTTTCATTCGTTCAGCAGGCGACATCCTACGATTCCTTGACTTGCGCGGCATATTATCAACTCGCAACACAATCTTTTTACCACTGGCCTTAGCTTGGCGTACCTCCGCTTTATCAACTATGGTAACAGAAGTAATAAAATAAATATCGCACTCCTCCCAATCATTAACAAATTCAACCTTATCCTTTAGCGCCTTTTCTAAATTGCGTCTAAAAGTATGACCACCGCCCAATGTTTGCTTTGAAATGTTAGGATTGTAGATTTTCATATTTTCTTAAAATCTAAAAATTGTAAGTAATTCTCTGGATTAGTATTATTACAGACCGTAGCCCTAATTTTATTCCTAAACTCATTATGCCAAATTTGTACTAAATTCTTTTTACGCTTCTCCTGTTGTTTCCACACTCTACCTGGATTTTTACCATCAACAATCAAAGCATCTGCCTTAAAAACCAAACCCTTGATTTTTTCCCATTCACTCATAAATTCATTCACTGTCATCTCAAATTTCCTTTAATATAACTAAATAATAATTCTAAATCTTTCCAATAATCAAACTTGCTTATCTCCCAACTATGCCCCCATAGATGAAAATAATTATATTTCTGGTGCTGCCTAGTAGCTTTCTGAAAAAGACTTTTTGCCATATCAAGCCAATAAGTTCCGTTGTACTCTTTGCGATTATAAACATGTATAGAAGTTTCAATCTCAAATGGATCAGTAGGCTTGAATATATTTAATACCTTAGTTGTTCGGGCTTCTTTGTAACCAACTTCTTTGGCAATATTGATAACTCTCTGATCGTACCGGCCACGTGGATAACACAATGAGCGAATCTCCTGCCCTGTCAAATCTTCAAGATAATCTTTACTGTCCTTTAATTCACAATATACTTCGTCAGGATGCAAACCTCTTAATATTTTATGGTTAATGGTATGCCCTCCTATCTCGAAATCTCTGGCAAGTACCTTAATATCATACTTTGAAAGCTCACACCGAACCGGAATATAAAATATTGCAGGTATCTTGTATCTTTTAAGTAACTCCGCCAGTTTAAAATCAGATAAACAACCGTCATCCCAACTGGTAACTAGCTCAATTTGTTTTCCCTTTCTTGTCATTCTCCTCATGTGTTTCTAATATCATATCGTTAATCACCTCTATGCCCTCGATAAGCTGTTTCTTTTGCTTCTCATAATGATCCAAGCTTTGTGCTATCTCGGCAGTCCCTTTTTTGTTAGGATTCAAAAGCATTCTGTTTAGCTGCCTAATATTGACATCACAATTAAGGATAACTTTTTCGCTATCACGCATTGACTCCCTCAACAATGCTACCTTGTCATTCTCAAATACATAATCATCCTCATCCTCCTTTTTATCATTTTTCTTATTCCACATAGCTTTGTCTCAATAATTATCTATATTTCGGTAGGGGGAAGTACCGTACTGGTCTCAAATACTTCCCGTTCCCCAGTCTTTCTATTGCGACTGATTCATCCGCACCTACCGAGATGTAAATAATTATCTATATAAAGGTTAGTAGCAGGCAAGAATGTACTCGTCAGTAAGACCAACCACTACTAACCTATATGTAGAGAACTATTTATAAATGAAAATATAATGTATCAAATAACTTATTCCCACCGACAAAAGAATCCACTCTATAATATCAAACATCTTTTTCCTCTCTTTCTTCATAGGGCTACCATTTAATAACTCCAAATAAATAACTTAGATTAAACCACCAAGCAAATATACCAAAACAAATTGATGTCATTTGAAACTTCATAATTAGCATCTTCTTCATAGGGGTTTTATTTCTTTAAAATAATTGTATCTTAGGTTTAGTTAGGTGAGTATAAATTCCATATCTTCCACCATCCAATAAATGATCGTGAGCCTTAACTACTTCATCAGTTGGCTTGCCATCTTTTTCAATCCATGAATAGCTTTTCAATTCTTTCAATAAATTAAGACTATCCTTAGTAATATATAACTTTCTTGACTTAATCATCTTAATTCCGGCGGCTACGCTTCCTTTATCTTTCTTCGCTGGTCTAATGTTATACCCTGCATTTCTAATAGCTACTATACTATCTGGCTTTTCATTATCAGCATAAATTGGGAAAATCTTTGATACATTAAGCTGTTTGAGTTTATCTATAATATCAACGTCAGTCAGATGTGTTTCATATAAAAGCTCTTTCCAATACATATCATCATCTTTGAGGTTAATCTGTACCAGTGCGGTTGGATGATTAAAGCCAAAGTCCAATCCATATATAATTTCCCCTTCAGGAAGTTCGTTACAAAATATCCAGTTGCTATAAATTTTGAGTGCCGATATTCCATGTTTACCAAGCCCATAAATATTCCAATAATTTGTGTCCGTTTCTTTATAATGCTCAATTTCATCAATAATCTCCTTGTCCAAATATGGATTATCTTTATAGGTCGAGTG
>SDBT01009316.1_pt1 | contig 15954 bp, 16 predicted proteins | sample 2277101 | NCBI WGS metagenome assembly SDBT01 (sample SAMN10404973, study PRJNA504765) | marine sediment metagenome | isolation source: marine sediment core GS10_PC15, 103 cmbsf | place: Arctic Ocean: Southern Knipovich Ridge | collected 2010 | reverse complement strand
GGTCTACTATACCCTTTATGATACCTTAAAGGAGCCTCGATGGCACGTCTTTTCTGACTTTATGTCCAATTTGACAACATCAGATATGAGTTCTCATTGGACAAAATTTAGGTATTAGTCTATGGGTCTATGAGTCTATACGCAGAATTCCATCCCAAAAACGCTAAATGACAAAGCAATACTAATCCTGAAGAACCATATTTCATAGACACTCCACCATCCTCTCACCCAAATAAATCAATATTACTTTGTCATTTGGCCTTTAACGTTGCAGAAATCTCAGGAATAGCACACGGATAAACACAGATATTACGGATTTTTACGGATTTAATCAGTATTTATCCGTTCCGATCCGTGTAAATCTGTGTGCCATTCTGAGATGAAATATGGATGACCAAAAAAGACCTTGACAAAATTGTACTAATGATATATACTCATATTATACTATTACACTAGTACAATATTACAATAGTACAACAGGATGGCATTTATGAAATTTCACATTGATCCTGCAAGTGGCGTTCCGTTCTATCGTCAGATTATCGACCAGATCAAGTATGCCATTGCGCGCAGTGGATTGAAGCCGGGTAACCAGTTGCCTACCGTAAGGCAGCTTGCGGTGGATCTGGCGATCAATCCCAACACGGTGAGCAAAGCATACAGCCAACTGGAGATCCTGGGTATCCTGGAAACTCAGCAGGGATCCGGGACTTTCATCAGTAAACAGGAGGTCAAAGTGCCGGAACTTGAGCGTCAGGAGAAGCTTGATACCCTCTGCCGTGAGTTTATCTCCAGTGCAGTCAGTTATGGATTCACACTCGACGAGCTTATTGAGGCTCTTCATGACAGAAAGGAGAACTCGTGAGATGAATATCCAAAAACCATCCATCAGTATTAAGTCATTGCCAAAGATTAAAGGTCCGCGTCCTGATTTCCGCTTTGGGCCTGTAGACGCAGCGGTGCTTGTGATTATGGCGACCATTGCTGCTATTATCTACAGTTCCATTGCACCGGGCGATACGCTCCCCGGTATCCTGGCGACAATCCTGGGTTCCCTGGCGATTGGATTTATCCTGCGCGCCGCCCCTCTATGGGAATCCGTGATCATCAGTTCTATCGCCATCTGGGTGGTGATGCACCTCTGGATCAAGCCGACGTATGAATGGCTTCTCATCGGCACTCTCATCGGCGGCTCTCTGATCTCGTCGGCGATACAGATCGCTCATCAGTGGGAAAAGGCCGTTGTGCTTCGCTTTGGAAAGTTTCGCCGCCTGAGCGGCCCGGGACTTTTCATGATCTTTCCCATTACGGATAAGGTAACCAGTTTTATTGATCAGCGGGTACGCACAACTGACTTTGCCGCTGAGACTACGCTCACAATGGACACGGTGCCGGTGGATGTGGATGCTATCGCTTTCTGGATGGTATGGGATGCGGAAAAATCAGTTCTGGAAGTTGAGCGATATGAGGAGGCAGTTGCCCTCTCGGCACAGACAGCTCTGCGGAGCGCTATTGGCAAACATGCTCTGGCGGAGCTGCTCTCGGAAAGGGATCGCGTTGGTGAGGAAATTCAGAGAGTGCTCACCGAGAAAACTGAGCCGTGGGGCATCACGGTGCAGGCGATTGAGATCCGCGATATTATCATCCCCAAAGGCCTGGAGGACGCCATGTCCAAAGAAGCGCAGGCGGAACGCGAAAGGCAGGCGCGCATCATCCTGGGAACTGCGGAGGCTGAAATCGCTGAAAAGTTTGGCCAGGCCTCAAAAGAGTATATCAACAATCCAACTGCGTTACACCTACGTGCCATGAACATGGTGTTTGAGGGATTACGCAGCAAAGGCTCAATGGTGATAGTACCCAGCAGCGCGCTGGACAGTATGAACCTGGGTGCATTGGGCGGACTCACAGCGTTTGCCGCACCTCATCTCGCGGAAGCTCAGGAGAAAGAAGAAGCGGAAACTGATACCTCAGAACAGGAAGCGAACAAAGATGCAGTAAATAAATCGTAAAGAAGGATGGGATATGATCTGGACTATCACAAAGCGCGAGATCCACGACAATCTTTTGAGTTCCAGGTTTGCGCTTGCTACGATTCTGTGTCTGATTCTTATAGTTCTGGGGGCTTATGTATCCATCAAAGACTATGAAAAACGCATAGATGAATATTCTGTGGGTGTCCAGGAGCAGAAAGGGCCGCGCTCTGCCTATGAACCTAAGGTATATAGAAAGCCCGAGGTTCTTGGGATCTTTGGTCAGGGGCTGGAAAGAAGGCTTGGGATGATAGCTGACTACAGAGATTACCGCTCACGCGGTACGATAGCCCTTGCTGGCGAAATGGGCACTTTCGGAAGCAGGCAAAGCGCATATCTGAGCGCCCTGGCATCCATCGACTTCAATTTCGTGGTGAGGGTAGTCATGAGTCTGCTGGCTATATTCCTGGCCTATGATGCCGTATCCGGAGAGCGCGAAGCAGGTGTGCTCAAACTAAGCCTCGCCAACTCCATTCCCCGCGCGCATATCCTCATGGGCAAGTTTCTTGGCGGCTTATTTTGTCTGGTTATACCATTGGCCATGAGCAGCATTGTGGCTTTACTGATGATGCAGTTGTCGGATACTGTGGAATTGGGCGCGGCGGAGTGGGGGCGTCTGGGCATCATACTCCTGCTCTCTATGCTGTATCTTGCCATGTTCTATGCTATGGGGCTTTTCGTATCGTGTATTACAAAGAGATCAACTATGACCCTGGTAGTCTCAATGCTCATCTGGATTCTGCTTGTGGTGATCATCCCCAACGTTGGGCCGGCTATGGTGAAGCGATTCCGACACAGGATTTCCAGGGACGAAATGGTGAGCCAGAGAGGCAAATTATATGCGGACTACCATGAGCGATACAAGAAGAAGTTTGGATTGACCACGAATTTCTGGGATGACAGCGAGGAAACCAAAAGGCAGAAACGTGAACACGGTCTCGAATTGGCCAGTGCGCTCTTTAAACTGTCTCAGGAGCATACGCGGGAACTGGACAGAGAGACAGGCGCCGGTAGATGGATAGCTCGATTTTCTCCTGCCTCTGCCTTTTCGTTTGCATCAAGTACATTCGCACGAACGGATATTGGGACATACAAGCGTTTCAAGGAAAGCGTAAAGGTGATCTTTTTTAAGGCAGATAGTTTCATGAGGCTGTCGCGGCAGGAGAGAGAGGAGCAATCCAAGCTCCTCAATGATTATGAATATTCGCTCAAACTGTCGGAAGCTCTGGCCGACAGCTTCCGCGACGCCACTCCCGACATCATCCTGCTCTTGCTTTTCGGTGTTATATTCTTCATGGGAGCTTATGCGTCTTTCGTGAAATATGATGTGAGGTGATGAGATGATCCGGCATATACTTAGAAGAGAACTCTTAAAGAACTTCCAGAGCTTCCGATTTTTTGCTCTGTTTGCGGTAGCAGTTTTCTTATTCACGGTTAACCCATTTCTGGTGGCTACTGAATACCGGGAAAGAGCGCAGAAGTATAATAAGGATGTAGAAAGAATGGAGAAGCGGGACAGGAATCGCGGCATAGGAACATATCGGCGACCAAATCCCATGTCGTTTGTAGCCGGAAGCAGTGATGAAAATGCTCCCACCGGATATTACATTAACCTGAACGGTGGCGTCTCACCAATGGGTGTGGATCAGTATGGGGTAAACCTAACGTTTCCCGGCTTCCAGCTTGTGGATTGGGTTTTCATTCTGAAGATGCTCTTCAGCCTATTCGCTATCCTCCTGACGTTTGACGCCGTGTCCGGCGAAAAGGAGAGCGGCACTCTGGCTCTGATGTGCTCTAACAGCGTTTCCAGAGCGTCTATCGTGATGGGGAAATACCTGGGAGCATTGATAACAGCCATCATCCCCGCGGCTGTAGGGATGCTGATCTCCATGATAATAGTTAATATTCAGGGAAACATAAGTCTGAACGCCGATTCCATGTCCAGACTGGCAGTCATAGCAATTATGGCCTTCGCATATATTTCGCTCTTTTCTCTCATCGGGCTTGCCATATCCAGCGCTGTACATAGGTCGTCAGTATCGCTTCTGCTTTCGCTCTCCGTGTGGATTATACTGGTTATAGTAGTGCCAAATCTGGCGGGGATAATCGCTGAGAGCGCCCTGGAAGTGACTTCTGAACACGAATTCGCCAAACTCGAGAACGAAACATACAAGGATATCGGAAGGTGGGAAAGAAGCGTAGCGGAAAGAGGCCTTACGGATGAGGGAGAAATATCCCGCGACTTTGGCAGATCTCTGACCCAGCAATCAGAGCAGAGAATGCGGCTGAAAGACTCCTACGTCAACACTATATATCACAAGGAGGACCTGGCTATCAACATATCCAGAATCTCGCCTGCATCTGAGTTCGAGTTCGCTTCTGCGGCGATCATAGACGGCGGTGTTCTGGCGCAACGGCGATTCTACAGGGCATCCAGAAAATATTATAATCTCTATGCAGATTATGTGCTGGAAAAGACAGGCATGGTTGTCAAATACTATCAATTTATGACGTTACCTGTGGTGATCAAAGGGAAAAGAATCATGGCAAGTCCGCCAAAGGCGAAACCGCTCCCCGAAGATACGTCCGATTTTCCAGCTATGCCAAAAGCCAACCTCTCTGTTGGTGAAAGCATCGCAAGCGGAATATGGAATATCGCACTGCTGGCTATATGGAACGTTGCTTTATTTATGCTATCCTATATGGCTTTTCTGAAGTATGATGTGAGGCAGTGAGCGAATTGGCAGTTGTTCATTGCTTAGAGCCTATCCGAAAACCTGGTTTCGATACAGGCTGCGCCTACTCAACCGACGGTTTTCGGATAGGCTCTAAGTAGCGGAATCCGCTCCCAGTTCATGCACCAGGTCACAATACAGGCGCACTCTATCCACCGATGTTCCCGGGGTGACAGGGCTGCCCAGACTCATTATAAACCGGCCTCCATTCCGTCTACCGGCGGCTATCTGTCTGGCTATCTCAGCGCGTAATTGCTCTTCGCTGGCGTTGGGCAATGTGTGTATAGAATCCAAATTGCCCAACGCCGCACAGCGACTGCTTACCCGATCCACCACGTCCTCGATGTCGATCACAAACCCTTTTTTGCTTTCCTCCAGCGAGATTGCATCGGCGCCGACAGAGAGCAAGTGTTCCCACTTCCCCGCCGGATTACCGCAGAAATAGTATATGCTTCGTAATCCCACTGAGCGGATTTCCTGTACCAACAATTGAACGAAGGGAACGCAGAGCGACGCGAACGCTTGTGGGCTGATCATGTCCGTCATACATTCCTCTATCCAGATTCCGGCGGCTCCAAGCGCCGCTGCCGCTCGGATGCTGTATATAGCTTTGATGAGTAAGCGCAGACAGGCATGTTTCACCAGATCCGGTCGTGTGGCTATCATGGTCATCATCCCCTCAAACCCCCACAGGGAGTATGTGCTCCATAGGGGCGAACTCACATGGCAGATAGGGTATAAATCCTCACCGAATTCCTCCAGCAGCGCATTTGCCAGGTCATCCCTTCCGTCCGCGAGGGCCTCTGCGGGGTCGAAGTCGGGAGGAACGGGGATGCGAATGTCTATCTCCTCCAGCGTTTGTGCTGTATGGCGCGGATGTATTGACTGAATACCGCCGTATACTGACCAGCCACCCACAGATGATTTTGTCAATTCTTCTACTTGCCCCGTGCGATCATCAACCTGGAAAACTCCTGCTGAACCCTCTTCAATGGAAAGATATTGCCGGTGAGTTCTGGGATAAGAGTATGGCAGTACAAACCAATCCTGCCCTGTTCTGGTTATCACGTCGCGACGCCAGGCCATCTGACGCTGAATGTCCGGCGCATGATTATACCACCAGGGATGGGAGGTAAGCTGTTCCCAGTGGTCGCGGATATAGATGCCTTCATAGCAGATAACTGCGGGGACGTCAGAAGTCCCGTCCTTTAAAAATGCGGCTTCAATCTTTTGTCGTCCAGTCATTCCTTACTCCTACGAAAACAGCGTTCAACGCGGGAGGGTGAGCCTCCCAGCGAACCTCTTGGCTACCAGCTTCATAGACTTTCGGCACCGGTATTCTACCAAACCTTCACTGTCGGATCAACAAAAATCGCTTTTTCAGATAAAACCTTGCCTGCTGAAGGGTTTTGTGATAAAATGAGCATAGGGCATGGAACTCAACTAATCACTCCATAGCCCAGGAATCGGAGCCGCGATTTTAATGAAGAGGGCAATACTATTCTTAATCATCTCTCTCTTTATCTGTGGAGTGGCTTCTTCAGCGCTTGTACAGGTGTATTTGGTGGAGTTTGATGACTTGATCGTCAACCCGGAAGGGAAGATTTCTATATATGGTGAATACTGGAATGCTATCAGCGAGGAGGTGATCCAACCGGAGGAAAAGGTGCGGGTCGTGGAAGTAGATGGTTTAACTCTAAAAGTTGAAAAACTGGAGAATTAGTAAATTACCAATAAGGGGAGTGAAAAATGTTAAATATATGGCAGTTAGCAGTTGCACAGGCCGGCGGGACGTCCGTGTTGATGTGGATAATTCCTGCCCTCATCGTTGTTATAATAATACTGGCAAACGCGCTTCGCGTAGTGAAGGAGTATGAACGCGGTGTGGTGCTGAGGCTGGGAAAGTTTCATGTGGTCAAAGAACCGGGGCTGAGGCTTATATTCCCGTGGATAGACAAAATGACCAAGATACCCATCCGGATCGTCACAATGGACGTGCCATCTCAGGAAGTAATTACCAGAGATAACGTCTCTGTGAAGGTGAACGCGGTGGTATACTTCAGAGTCGTGGATACTAAGAAGGCGTTTCTGGAGGTGGAAGAGTATCTTGAGGCTACCTCGCAGATAGCTCAAACGACTTTGAGAAGCGTACTGGGTCAGGCGATGCTGGATGAATTGCTGTCCGAAAGAGAAGATTTGAGCATAAAGATGCAGGACATTGTGGACAGATTAACCGACCCGTGGGGTGTGAAAGTTACCGCTGTGGAAGTAAAGCATGTGGAGCTGACTGAGCAGCTTACAAGGGCTATGGCGAAAGAGGCCGAGGCGGAAAGGGAACGCCGGGCTAAGATTATCCACGCGAACGGCGAATTTGAGGCCTCAAAGAAGTTGGCTGAGGCGGCTAGCATAATGGCAACTGAGCCTATGACACTTCAGTTGAGGTATCTGCAAACCCTGACGGAAATATCCGTTGAGAAAAACTCCACAATAATCTTCCCGCTGCCCATTGACATCGTCAAGCCGCTGCTGGACTTGATGGAGAGGAAGAATCAGTAGGTCATGGTGGGGCTATGGGGCTATGGGTCTATGAGTCTATGAGTCTATAGGTCTATGGGGCTATGGGGCTATAGGGCAAATAGGAGAAGAGGTCAGACATTCTCTGCATTGGATGGATTGATGAAAACCGTGCGTAGGTCACTGGACGGTTAGTTCATAAACTCATAGACCCATAGACCTATAGACTCATAGACTCATAGACCAAAAAAGGTTTTAAATATGCCTGGACAATATCCCTTGCCTGGATTTCTGCGTCTTATCCATCATCTTCCGAACTTCGTGAAGCTCGTTTGGAGACTGTTTCGAGATCCCAGAGTGCCAGCTTACAAGAAAATCCTGCCCTCTATCGCTGGAATGATCTCTCTTGCATACTTCGTCCTGCCTATCGACGTTCTGCCGGATTTTCTGTCCTTCATGGGGCACATGGACGATTTGACAGTCGTGCTGTTAATAATGGTGCCGAGTGTATGGAGGTTCGTCCGCAAATGCCCTGAAGAAGTGGTCAAGGAACACACTCAAAATATCAGCAAAGGCATCTCATAGAAGCTGGTAGCCTGAGAACCTCTGAATGATATGAAATATCTGATCCTGAGCGACATACATGGAAACCTGGAGGCATTGCAAGCCGTTCTGCAGGAAGTAAGCGCCGTCGAGATCGACAAGTATATCTGTCTGGGCGATCTGGTGGGCTATGGCGCAAGCCCTAATGACGTGATGGACTGCGTCAGGGAAATGAGGCCTCTCGCGGTAATCAGAGGAAACCATGACAGGGTATCAGCCGGACTGTCGGACGGTAGTGATTTCAACTACGCTGCGCGGAAGGCCGCTTTCTGGACTCGCGAGGAACTTTCCTCTGAGAATAGAGCCTATGTAACTGATCTACCTCAAGGACCAGTTGAGGTAGATGATCTGTTTGACATTTTTCATGGATCGCCTCAGGATGAGGACGAATACATCTTACAGTGGCCTCAGGCACTGCCCGTTCTCCGGCGTTTGGATAAGCAGATCGCTTTCTTCGGACATACGCATGTCCCGATTGTCTGGCTACTGAATGGCGATGAGCTTAACGGCGAGACACCCTCGGATGAGAGTTATAAATACTCGCTGGTAGAAGGCGGAAAATACTTGATCAATCCCGGCTCTGTAGGGCAGCCTCGGGATGGCAATCCCAGAGCTAGTGCAGTTGTTTTCGATGCAGACGAGATGGAGATACAGTTTTTCCGTGTAGAGTATAAGGTCAAAGCTGCGCAGAAGAAAATTCGCAAAACTGGACTGGATGGCTACCTGGCAGATAGATTGGCCGCCGGAAGGTGAAATTTAGCAGGCTATAAATCACAAGGAGGCTAAAAATGTTGAGAGTGTTCATAGGCGTTACATTAATCTGGGGACTTCTACTATCATACTCCTACGCTGATGATTCCATGATTCTGTATCTTCCGCTCGATGAGGGAGCGGGTACAACAGTGAGTGATGAGTCTGATTACGGGAACAGCGGCGTGCTTACCGGCAACATCACCTGGGTGGGCGGCAAGATAGGTGAGGCGATTGAACTTGTTGCTACCTCATACGTTGAGTTACCCGAAATCCCGGTCTATGATATTACGGACTCTGTGAGTCTCATGGCCTGGATTAAAACGACGTCAATCACAACCTGGGCGCGGATTATTGATAAATCCCAGTGGGAGAGTAGCGGATTCGACCTGGCTATCAGTATGAATACTCACGCTCCGCTCTTCGAATTCTTTGTAGATAATACCACGTCTCAGGCGTTGGCCACCACGACAATTGACGATGGTCAATGGCACTTCATTGCCGGAACTTTCGGAGCAAAAAAGGCGCGGATCTACGTGAATGGCGTCATGGAAAACGAGATTACGTCCACTGGCAGCGTCGATATAAAACCAAATGACTGGCCTATCCGTATAGGCTGTGAAGCCAACAATGCCAAAGGTCAGCCATACACAGGTACAATCGACGAAGTTGCTATCTTCAACCGGGAGCTATCAGCGGCTGAGATACAGGATATTTACAGCAATGGGATTGGTGTTTCATCACCTGTGAAACCAGCGGGAAAACTGGCAACCACATGGGGAAAACTGAAAGATTAGGCATATAGACAATACTGAAAGGATCCTCAGTAATGAAGGCTGTTGTAAAAACTCAAAAAGGCGATGGCTACGTCCAGTTGATGGATGTGGAGGAGCCAAAGATAAAGCCGGATGAAGTGCTAATCAGAGTTCGGGCAGTATCAATATGCGGCAGCGATCTCCACATCTGGCATGACGCGCACCCCTACTGGCCGCCCATGACTATGGGACATGAATTCTCCGGAGAGATAGTCGACGTGGGAGGGCAGGTGACAGAGTGGAAAGCCGGCGACAGGGTTGTGAGCGAAACCCGAACCGAAACCTGTGGCGTGTGCCGATACTGCCAGACTGGTAACCCGCAAGTCTGTCCCAATAAACGCCCACCGGGGATCGGCATCGACGGCGCTATGGCAAAATTCGTGGCAATGCCGGCGCGACTGCTTCATAGAATACCCGCCAACGTATCATACGACGCGGCTGCTGTCACCGAACCCACCGCCGTCTGTCTTCACGGCATCATTGAGCGGACAGGTTTAGGCGCGGGTGATAACGTTGTGATCCTGGGGCCAGGCCCTATAGGCTTGATGTCTACGCAGTTGGCGAAACTGGCTGGCGCATCGAATCTAATCGTAATCGGCACGCCAAGAAGCGCGGCTCTCCGCCTGAAAAAAGCGAAAGACCTGGGTGCAGATGTCATCATCAATCTGGGAGAAGAAGACCCTGAAGAGGCAGTATCAGACCTGACGGATGGATACGGGGCTGATCTGGTGATCGAAGCGGCTGGTTCCAGCGAAGCGATAAAACTGGCCTTCAACCTTGTGAGACGGCAAGGGCGGATATGCGCTCTGGGAATTAGCGGCAAGGAAACTACTGACGTGCCCTGGGACAAAGCCATTTTCAACGCTGTGCAGTTGACCTTCTGTTTCAGTAGTAGCTGGCAAAGCTGGGAAACGGTGCTGAAACTGATGGAAAAAGGGGTGCTGAAACCGGAGGAAATAATAACTCACAGGATGCCCCTTGAGCAGTGGGAGGCGGCGTTCGAGGCGCTGGAAAATAGAGAAGCAATTAAGGCTATACTTAATCCATAAAACACAGCCCGTAGTAAGGTTCGGCGATGTGATCCTGAGTATAGAGCGAGGTGCTTGAAAAATGATTGAGGGATTCCGTGTCCAGAACTATGGTGTGCTTAAGGATATCACCATTGGTGGCAGGTTATTGAATCAGCGAAATGTTAAGCCATTAACACCTTTAGTCGCGGTAATTGGCAAAAATGGTGTTGGCAAGAGCACTTTGTTTGACGCTTTCGGATTCGTTGCCGACTGTCTTTCAGCCGGTGTCGAGGAAGCCTGTGATCGTAGGCAGCGCGGTGGCTTTGATAAATTAGTCTCAAATGGCACATCGGGACCTATTCAATTCGAGATCTATTATCGCCAATCCTCAAAGGACAGACCAATTACTTACAAGGTAAGCATAGCCAAGGGAAAGGATGACCGTCCTTATGTAGAATCAGAGCAGCTTTATCAGCGTCAAAAGACAGGCAGGCCATTTTCTTTCCTGAATTTGAGGGACGGTAGTGGCGCAGCATGGAAGACGAGGTATGGTGAGGAAGAATCCGGGGATATGTTGGAGGTCCAACTGACTGACCCGCGGCAATTAGGGATTGCAGGACTTGGCACATTGGTGGGATACCCGCATATTGCTCTTTTCAGAGATTTTATTGAAAATTGGTATCTGAGTTACTTTACGCCAGATGCGGCTCGTGGTTTGCCACTTGCAGGCCCTCAAAAGCATCTGAATATACATGGAGACAATCTCGGCAACGTTGTTCAGTTCATGGAAAGAGAACACAAGGCACGCTTCCAAAGTGTCTTGAATAGAATTGCTGATAAGATTCCGGGCATTGAAAGTATTGACACTCACAAGTCAGAGGATGGAAGGCTTCTGCTTCGTTTTAACGATAAAGGCTTTGAGGACCCTTTCTATTCACAACAGATGTCTGATGGCACGTTAAAAATCTTTGCCTATCTCCTCCTATTAGAAGACCCTGACCCATTTCCATTTATCTGCATCGAGGAACCGGAAAATGGCCTCTATCATAAGTTATTAGAATCGCTCGCATCGGAGTTTCGCTCTCATGCAACGGGCAAGAAAGGCTCTTCACAGATTTTCATTACCACGCACCAACCTTATTTCGTGGATGCCTTATCCCCTGAAGAAACCTGGGTTCTGGAGAAAGGGGAAGACGGGTTTGCTACTATTCGTCGGGCAAGTGATGATCCTATTGTGAAGGCTATGGTTGATGAGGGATTGCCTTTGGGAAGTCTGTGGTACAGCGACTATCTGGATGCGAGGTAACCAGTATGCACTTTGAGATACTTGTTGAGGACGCATCTGGCAGAATCGCTCTAGAGAGCATCGTTGAGAAAATCTTGGGATCAAATGGTGACATCCACAGTTTCAGAATTATTGCATACAAGGGAATTGGCCGTTTGCCGAAAGACCTCCAGGGGAAAACTGATCCAAGAAAACGAATACTGCTTGACCGTCTTCCCAGTATACTCCGAGGCTATGGCAAGAGTTTGATGACGTTTCCATCCGCGGTTGTTGTCGTTGTCGATCTGGATCAGGAAGATTGCATAATCTTTAAGCAAGAGTTACTTAATGTTCTCAAAGCATGTAATCCTGCCCCAAAGACGCTTTTCCGCATTGCAATAGAAGAAGGTGAAGCGTGGCTACTTGGGGATCGGAATGCTGTGGTAACGGCTTATCCAAAAGCCAGGACTAATTTGCTGGATAACTATGCTCAAGATAGTATCTGCGAGACATGGGAGTTGCTTGCCGACGCAATATATCCCGGTGGCTCTACTGCATTGAAGAGGGTCGGCTATCCTATAACTGGTAAAGCCAAATGTGAATGGGCTGAAAGGATTGCGCCTTATATGGAAGTTGATAATAATTTCTCTCCGAGCTTTAAGGTATTCCGAGATGGACTTCGCCGGCTGGCAGATATAATTTGATATAGAGATGGCACAATTGGAAAACGAGTATTTTGACATTGTAGACGATTCCGGGAACGTAATAGGCAAAGCCACGCGTGAGGAGTGCCATAGCGATAAATCCCTTGCCCACCGTACAGTTCACGTATTGGTTTTCAATTCCAACGGTGATTTATTCCTCCAGAAACGATCCATGAACAAGGACATCCAGCCGGGCAAATGGGATACCTCCGTCGGCGGGCATCTTGATCTGGGAGAGAGCTATGATCAGGCAGTTCGCCGGGAGATGAAGGAGGAACTCGATATAATCGCTCCGGTCAGGCATATGTACGATTACGTATGGCGCAGCGAGGTGGAAACTGAGCATGTCCGCACCTATGTATGCGCCTACGACGGTGACATCAACTTTGACCGAAATGAAATATCGGAGGGGCGTTTCTGGAGTAGGGCGGAAATCGAGGCGCAGATCGGCACAGGTATCCTCACACCCAATTTCGAGCAGGAATACCAAAAATATTTACAGTGGCAGGCCCGCCGGTAGTATATAATGTGAGTTCGATATAAGAGTGCTTGTCATTCCAGCGGAGGCTGGAATCCAGTCTACCAAAAGAATGCCCTTTTCTGGATTCCAGCCTTCGCTGGAATGACAAATCCTCTATAGATTATACTTGTGCTGTGGTCAAGCAATGCAGGGGAGAACTGTAAATGCACGTTCTGGGAATAGACCTGGGAACGAATAGTGTCAAAGCTCTGGTAGTCGAATTGAAGACCGGGCACATCGCCGGGATCGGACAGAGCGTCTACGGCTACATTGAGGGTATAGGTACAGAAGCCGAACAGGATCGCGATCTGGTGTGGGACATGGTCGTCCAGGCCATACGGGAAGCTGTAGATAATCCGGACATAGACGCGAGCATGATAAAAGCTGTAGGGCTTTCAGGGCAGATGCACGGGACAGTGATGTACGATCACTCAGGGGAATGTGTGAGCAATATCATCACGTGGGAGGATAGCCGATGCAGCCAGGATCTTTTAGATGAAATAATAAGCATCGGTGGTGTGGATATAAATAGGAGCGGCTGCGGCATAGCAACGGGATTCCTGGGACCAACGGTATACCATGCTGTCAGCCGTTCGGAAATTGAGATCGGTCACGTATTGCTTCCGACGGACTGGTTACGGCAGGAATTGACTGGCGAAAAGACCTTTCTGACAGATCACTCCAACGCCTCCAGCGCCGGTTTTTTCGATACGGCAAACCGCGACTGGAACTATAGTCTTATAGAAAAACTAGGCCTGTCAGAGGGCATTTTCCCGAAGGTAGTTTCCACCAACGCCTTCGACGGCGGTATATCGAAATCGACATCCCAAGCCACCGGGTTAGCCGCTGGCACACCGGTGACTGTGGGCGGGGGAGATCAGCCATTGAGCATGATAGGGAGCGGCGTCTGCGAATCGTCGGATGGCTTTCTGCTGAATATTGGTACTGGCAGCCAGATTTCCAGGGTAGGCGAGTACTCAAAGACAGAGGACACTATCACATTCTCCTTCCCCGAACGTGGTTATTCACTGCTTGGCGCTGCGCTATCGGGCGGGGCGGCTCTGAAGTGGTGGCGGACAGTCTCGGAGGGGTGCGCGAGGATGTACGGTATCGACTCTCCTCAGAGGAGCATCTATGCTGAAATGGATCGGGTGGCGGCGGAAGCGCCGGCCGGGGCTGATGGATTGGCTTTTATACCCTACCTGAGCGGGAAGCGAGTACAGCCTGATCTGAAAGCCAGCTTTGTCGGACTCACCCGCAATCATAGCTATGCTCATTTCACGAGGGCAGTTCTGGAAGGAGTCGTGTTTGAGTTATTTCATCTCTATAAGAAGCTCTCTCCGACTCCGCACGATTATACTCCCCTTATAGCGGCAGGCGGCGGCTTTTCTTCCCGATTATGGATGCAGATAGCTGCCGACGTATTTGACAGGAAAATAAAGATGACTGTATGTCAAGAGCAAGCGGCGCTTGGCGCTGCACTCATAGCTGGCGTTGGACTTGGATACTACCCGGATATGAAAGAAGCCTGTAAGATGGTAGAATATGAGCCGGAAGTTGTGGAACCAATAGGAAAAGATGTAGCGAAATACAGGGAAAGCTATAATAGACGATATAGAGAATATCTGACTAATACCTGTTTCAGTTAGAAACGATACCCATTAGCATTGTAGTGGCGCACCTGTGTGTGCGCCCGGTATCAGGGTTTTGGCGCATACGGACAGACACATAGGTCTGTCACTACAGTCTCATTTCTAACCGAAACAGGTATAACGCACCATAAAGTAGTTACTGGAGGTATGTGAATGCGCGGAGTGAAATTTTTGGGGAACAGCAAAGTGGCAATAACGGATCTTCCTGATCCTGAAGTAGGCGAGGGCGACGTGCTGGTAAAAGTGAAGGCCAGCGCGATATGCGGCAGTGAGTTGGGCAGCTACAGAAGACCAGAACCTATGGATGGGAACGGCGGGCACGAAGTAATGGGCGTGGTGGCTGATCCCAACGGATCGAAGCGATATCGCGAAGGCGACCGGGTGGGAGTTGCGCCGATACAGGGCTGCGGCGACTGCTTCTGGTGTCTTCAGGGAAAGCCCGACTTCTGCAAGACGACGGGAAGTCTTGCCAACGGGCACAGCGAGTTTGTGGTATCCAAAGAAATATGGCTTCACCCCCTCGCGGATGACATAGATGATGCCACAGGAGCGCTTCTGGCTGGCGACGGATTGGGAGTTCCCTATGGGGCAAGCGGCCGGGCTGGTGTGGTGCCGGGCGATGTCAACTGTGTCTTTGGGGTGGGTCCCGTGGGACTGGGAATGACGCTAGTGCAAACGTTTATGGGAGCGCGGGTTATAGCAGTGGACATCAACCCGCATCGACTGGAGTTGGCAAAGCATGTGGGCGCGTGGGAAACCATCAACTCGGCGGAAACTGATGATCTGAGAGCCGCTCTGCTGGATCTGACAGCCGGTCTGGGTCCCAACAGGTGCTTCGAGTGCTGCGGGAAGCAGGAAACGCTGGATGTGGCACTGGATACCACAATTCCCGAAGGCATAGTGGTGGTGATCGGACACGGAAAACAGCAGATCAACCCTCAGCGGCTTATTGTCCGCAGAAATATGAGATTGATGGGCAATTGGCTGTGCCATTTCAGCGATTTTGACGGGATGGTCACCATGATACGCAACGGACTCCAGGCGACCCGGATCATCACCAACCGATTCCCGCTGGAACAGGCAGATGAGGCATACCGGCGCTTCTCGGAGGGGCTGGAAGGCAAAGTGCTGCTGGTTCAATAGAGAACACGCTGTCATTAGGAACTGGACAGGAATGTTCAGTCTATGGGTCTATGGGGAATGGCACTGACTTAAGGGGAAATATTGCCAGAAACTCCTTATTTTTCCTCGTAGTCGGCGACCCGACATCTTCCTCCTTATTTTTCCTCGTAGTCGGCGACCCGACATCTTCCTCCTTATTTTTCCTCGTAGTCGGCGACCCGACATCTTCCTCCTT
>SDBT01009315.1_pt1 | contig 15954 bp, 12 predicted proteins | sample 2277101 | NCBI WGS metagenome assembly SDBT01 (sample SAMN10404973, study PRJNA504765) | marine sediment metagenome | isolation source: marine sediment core GS10_PC15, 103 cmbsf | place: Arctic Ocean: Southern Knipovich Ridge | collected 2010 | reverse complement strand
TTGTGTTTTTATTTATAATTTCTAAAATTTCAGACCCCTTTATTTTTCTTCCACTGCCAATTGTAAAAAAAGGTTCATCTATTGAATCTAATTGAACAGAAAAGTCGAATATTTGATGATTTTTTGCAAGAGGTCCCAAATATTTTGCTAAAATTATTATTGTACCATTATCTTGTGAAATGTCAAAAAGATTATTTGAATGCTGGGTAGCTTGATATAAAGAAAGTTGACTAAAGTTACTAATTTTATCAATTTTTTTAATATCTTCCTTGTTTTTAATGAGAGTGCTATACTTCGATTTTTTTTTTCCATTGATTGAAACATCGAGAGCTGTTAAGTTATATCCTGCTTCTTTCTTTAATGTCTTTTCTATAATAAACTTAACAAATCTCTTAATTTGACTCCATTTTGACTTGTTAGCCAAACCAATTATTTCTCTTAAAATCTCTTCAGGCATCAATAACACTTATATAAAACAATTAGAAATTCTTTAATCCGTTAGGAAAAAATCTTACATTTATTTACACAATATACATAAAAAAAGTATTTAATATATATAACCCATCCATCATCATTTTTGAAATATGGTGAGATCTTGTTTGGTGTCCTCATTCGAGTGAAGTAAGTGTTTAACCTTACTACCTTCTGAATTATCCGCATCAGAATGGTGCGACTTATTTGATTTAAATATTAACTCTCCTATGGGGATGGCATTGATTATCTTTATTTTTCTTTTAGGTTTAAAAATTCAGAATGTTGAATTTAAAGATTTTATCGAGATTTTAAATCATTGAGTTCAATATCTAGCATTTCAAAAATATCATTAAGATTATCTTTACATTTAAAATTAATTTTATTTGATTGATTTAAATTGTTAATGTAATAAACGGGTACTTGCTCCCATTCATACATTCAATCATCTAATTCCCTATACTCAAAAATGAGAGTTATTATGTAATAAGCATATATCCCTCTTGGACTTCCTTGAAGTGTATTAGGTATTATATTACCGCAATAAGCGTCACTCCACCATTGATCTGACAATGTTTCATGAGTTTGAAGATTCTTGTTATGCATTGTTTGATAATTAATATAATAATTGGCTTCCTGTTGTTTGTGTGCCTGTTGAGTTAAGCTTACACTTACATATCCAACAAAATAACCAACAGCAGTACCAACTGGACCAGCAATAGAGCCAACAACAGGAATTTATTAAGAAAAGAATATGCAAAAGCCCAAGTTCAAGATCAAATGGCTGTATAAAAGATATTTTAGATTTATGGCGTAATTAATGTTTAATTTAATAAAAATTATCCTAAAGAATAAATAAAATCTTAACTTTTTGATAGTTTATGGAGGAAAAAACATACAAAATAATTTACGTTATTGGAATTATCATCACTTTACTATTGATGTTGTTATTGCTTTTTACTGGAGATGTGTCTTTAAACTTTTCATTTCTTATATTCTTCTGGGTTGTAAAATTTTTAGCTGGTTTTGGTTTATTATTGAGTATATCAAATGGTTTCTTATTATTTATGGATAAATTAAGCAGTAAATTAAAAAAGCGAGGAACTATTGTTTTAATCATATTAGAGATTATCATTCCCGCACTTTTAATCGGTTATGCGATTTACAAAATTATTTCAAGTTATACTGAAGCAGCGGCAGTTACTCAAACAGGCTTATGGTTATGGTTTGATAATATTATCTACATTTATGGAATAATATCCCTATTACTAAATCTTTACATCATCCCTCTAGCGAGTGAACAATTTCATAAAGCAGTGGAAATAAGTAAACTTTCTTTCTGGAAGAAAGGAGCAAAAAATGTTGCCAGAAAAATAAAAAAGGAGTACTTTTCATTAAGAAAAGAATATGCAAAAGCCCAAGTTCAAGATCAAATGGCTATAAAAGATATTTTAGATTTATGGCGTAATAAGTTTGCTGTTAATTTATTATTGATTTTAGCAGGTGGATCAGTTTTATTCATGCCTATTGGCTTTATCTGTGTAATGTATTGGCTTCATTTATATGTTTTTTATAGATTGCAAATTAGATTATGGGAAAAAGCACTCCTGTTAATTGGAATGATATGGATTGGATTAATTGCTATAATTTTACCCTTCTTAAGCTTTCCATATGTAGAAGAAATTTGGAATACGATAGATCCCTATTTTTGGTCTGTAAATGTTCTGTATTTAGTTGGAATTAGTTTAGCAGCATTCATCTTTATTAAAAAAATACTTAATTTACAGGGAATTACTATTAGCGGAGTAAAAATACAATTAAAAGACAAAAAAATTGAAAAACTTCAAAAAGAAAAAGAAGAATTAGAGAGACAATTAAAAGAAAAAAGTTCTAATTCTTAATTAATTCAACGGAAGATTTAAGTAATTTAATAGAAGGTTTTGAATTCTTTTTCCATAATTTCAAGGATATAAATCCAATTAACAGAAGTAAAGTAGGATAAACAATAATTTCCAATAAAGAAGGATTTGCATTATACCCAAACAGTGCTTTTAATAGAGAGCCAATGATCTCAAGCCATTCGGGTGTTGTTGGGTTGCTATCAGGAAATGATTCTGGTAGAATGTGTTTAATATGAAATTCTAGTTATATATAGTTTTTTTATTATAAATTATTTATTGGTTCTTAGCATAATTGGCTTCTGCCTCTTCACAATGTTCGAGTATAACGCAATTGAGGTTTTACTAAATATCTTGAATAAGTCTTTTTAAAGATGCTAATCTATAAAAAAATTTATAAGAGACTGAACTTCCCCAATCAAAAGATCTAGACATCTTTATAATCTGCAACGAAAATGGTTTTATATCATGTAAATGTTGATTTGCAAGAATGATGAAGAAATTTCTGAATCTATCACGCAAGTTCTTTTTATTGCTAGCCTCTATAGCAAGGGCCGAATAATCTCATCTTCTGTCCACCCCGTATAAGATCGCATATCAATAACCATAGCACTTCCGAATGGTTCATATGTACCATCCATTCCCGGCACTACTTCCACACTTGAAGCCCATCCACCATTATCGTGTGAGTAAACATTATGTCCAGCCGTTAATACATGAAATTCATCTATAATTGCTCCTGAACCTATCCACTTCGTATTATCAGCAGCTGTTATATATAATTTACAAATTGAACTCCAAGGATATTCGTCTGTATTTGTAATCCTTTCCCTATCATCAGGAGGAAATATTGTTGCAGAGTGTGGACCTTTGATATCGTCAACCACACTTAGGGGTACTTTAACTCTTTTAATTTGTTTACTATTAGAAATGCTTTTGTTAGAACTTATAATTTCTATATCTTGTCTAGGGGTTACAGTTTCAATTTTACGGATCATATCATATTCGACAATACTCGTACCATTAGTAATTTCTGTAGATTTTTCTAAATTATAGGTTAGTGAGTTTTCGATTGGTTGCCATACAATTTCATGTAGAATTTGCTCTGTTATATTTAATTCTATGGATCTATTATCCTCTTCTAAAGTTCTCTTATTTGATAATTGTCTTAGAAAGCTTTGTGGTGACAGAGATATAGAGAAACATATATTCCAGAAAAAAAACAGAACTATAAATGTTAGAATTAAATTTTTTCTCATGAACTACCCTAGGATTAATATGTATTAATAATCCAGATGATAAGATTATTTTTAACTTTTACTTACAATTCTTTTCTAACCAAAAACACAAAATCAGGAGAATTTAAAAGTTTATACTAAAATTTTGAAAATTAAAAAGTTTTGTGGTCAAAATTTATATTCGATATTTACACCACTCCTTAAGTTTAAATATTAAAGGATATCAAATTATCATAAGGGGATCACTAAAATAATTTGTAGTAAGTGAATAATGGACATAGATCAGATTTTTGCTAGCTTGGAATTTTTAGCGAAGAGTGAAGATTCTGAGAAGATAAACACACTTTTTCAGAACTTGGTAGTGACCTTAAGTAGTTTCTTAAATTTTACCCCTATTCATAAAAATATAAGGATCCATCTTAACAATGAAAAAACCGGAGCAAACGATAGTCCTTTTAATATAGGAGTTACAAGAGAAAATCAAGGAGACATTATTCAAATAGAGATAATTCAGGAATATGTTAAATTCTTACCCTTTATACTTTTAAGAGAAGCATATTATGGTTTCCTCCCCAAAAGAACCAAATCTGTTGATGTGGCTATAAATTCCATAGTAGAAAAGAATCTAGAAAATATAACTCTAATCGATAACTGGAAGCATATGATTCGAACGTTTCTTATTGATGACGACCATACTAACAAGATATTGAGCGCATTCGAGAGACTATTCGCCGATACTGAAGTTACCATCTTTATCCTATTTAACTATATAAGAAATAATATTTCTATTATTGACAGGGATATAGATGATTTTATTAAGCGTATCCAAGAAGAGACAATTTTAATTCTTTCAGAATCCTTACGAAATGACGAATTATTAGAAACTATACGCGTGGTTGTAGAAATCTTCTATACTGTTAAGAATTACAGCGCTTTATTGGATTATACAAAGTATTTTAAGGAATTTAAAGAAAATAATAGGATTACAACACAATTAAGTTTAACCCATTTTATAGCCAACATGAGATTAGTTAAGAGATCTCTTATCAGTCCAACCTATCAAGTTTACTGGAACCCTATAGGAGCAAGACCCGTATTTGGGTACTTTAAATTCCATCCAAAGATTACAGTTGCTCAAATAAACGAGTTCTTCAAAGATCTACCATTTTTACTCTCTCCTAGAAGATCATCTTCAGGATTTAGTCATGAAATTTCTGGATATTTTCTTATTCCTATAGTATATATTGAGGATTTAAAAAATTTATTTCAAAGACTGAAATCTCAAGGGGTATTTATTGAAGTTTATTTATTAAAATCCACTGATTATTATTTAAATACAAATCTAAATTTTTTTATTAGAACTACTTCACAGAACCCTCTAATAAATCCTTCCAGTAAAAACTATAATAAAGATTACGAACTTGAATTCAAAATTCATACCCCGCCTTCTAAAATTCATGAACCGTTAACTTTACTTGATTTCCTAATATTAGATAGAATCAGGTACTTATCTACTAATTCATTTGGATTCCAACCAAGAAAGAACACTTTAAAGCTTTTGAAAGATGATAGGCTCGGTCAAATAATTTATCAACAAAACTTAATTAAAAAATTAAAAAACCTTGCTAATCAGTTATTTTCGCATCATGAATTTCGAACTAATTTTATTACATTTTTGAATAGAAATAAAGATGGAGGATTTTTTGTCATTAGAAATGCTTTAAATAAAGTTATCAGTTTAGTAGGGAGAATTGAATCTTATTTTTCTAGGAATAAATCTTTAAAAAATCAGTCTCAGCTTATTAAACAAATTAATGAGTATGGCATCACAAATCTAATTGAAGAAAATCTATTCTTGAAAGAAAAAAAGGTCAGAAGAATCCTATTTAAAGATTTGCTACCTTTATACTACAATTCTAAAAAGAATTATCAAGAAAAAGTCAAAGAAATTAAACTATATAACGATTTTATAGATATATGTTTTAATCTCAAAATTTTCAGCCTCACTATAATTAAAAGAATAGTTCAGAACCCAAAAGAGCTGGAAACGATCGATACTATTAAAGAGGAAATGTTAGAGGATATCTATGAAAAGCTGAAATCAAGAGAGATCACCAGTAAGGAAGTGGAAGATAGATTGGCAAGATTCTTGAGTAACGACCCTCCAATAATCACTCCAGTCTTAACTAACACAATTCCCTTTCCACTTATGAACATGCAGTTTTTTCTAGTGTTAATAGAAAATGAGGGTGAAGTATTAAGAATTCTTAAGCGATATAGAAAATATCTTCACTTAGTAACTGTAGTTGAAAGCATTGATTTATTAACAAATAGGAAAATAGTAATCTTAGGGATCAATTTACATAAATTTCATTATAAAGAAATAAATCAACTCCTTTCTAATCTAAAGTCTAATTTTAAAGAGCAGATAATTACGACCAAGCCATATTTCTATGCAGGATGGAATCCCGTTTCTTCATTACAGTCTTTTTATGATTTTAAAAAGAGTAAATTCTTTTATTCCAAAGATCTTTTTAATCAATATTCCTTAAAAGCTAACGAGCTCTTTGGAGGGCCCTTAAAATTAATTACTAACAAAAAAAATGATATACACCAAAAGCTTTTCTCGAATAAAGTGAGCATGTCTGACCTATACAAGATGATTAATGTTAGACTCTACAAAGAAGCGATTAATTATAATTACAACCAATTAAAGAGACTACAAGAATTTCATCTTTCCCTTAACGACTCTCTTTCTAATGTTGAGAGCTTTAAACAAGTAAGAAAAAAACCCTTTTTTACCACCTATATTAAATCTCTTCGATTCCTTCCCTCCTTTCAACACTTTGGGTTTGATCAATATTACCTCTATATCTATCCAACTAACGTTGATAAAATTAACTTAAAACTCCTCCTTCTTAACACATTTCAGAAAATTATCTGTCCTGCTTCCATAGAAAAAACAAATTCACTGTTAATAAAATATATTATGCCCCTGAAACGACCCAATAAGAAGTTTCTTAATTGGATTAAGAGTACAAATAAGCTACGTGAATATTGTTTCTTTTCGATTAAAAAACTACATTGTCTTCTTCAATTTGACAAGAATATCGATGAAACAGGCTGGAATTATGATTATGATAAATTTAAAGATTTTATACAAAATATTTTGTTTAATCCGGAATTCAAGACTCCCACATCTGCAATACGCGAATTTAGTATATCAAATCAAAGTTCTCCTTCTATTTTCTCTCCTGATTCTTCCGAATACAAGGCACTAACCAATATTTATAATCATAGGTCTATAGATATAAAATCTTATCTAAGTGGAAAAACTCTTTTAAAGGAACACCAAATCACAGATTTATTGAAGAAGGGCTTGATTTTTCCCTTTATAAAATTAAAAAATTTGGATTTTCGAGAAAAATTGATTATTATTATTCCTAACATAACTATAAAGGCAAGGGACGCATTAATAGCTATTTTTAGATTTTTTAATTACGGTTTTATTTATGAGATTGAGGGAGAGTATTTCATCACCGAATTTGAGGATAAAATTACTTTTGAAGAGGGCCTACTGGTAAAACTCTATTTCCCTAATTCCAAATTCAGACACTCCCCTAAATTTCTAGAATTATTTGATTCTATCTTTCAATGGTTAGAGGTTGAACATTATATATACCTATACGATTATATTAATGGAAATCAAATACTGAAATCTCTATTTAAGGACCTTAATTTTGAAAAATATAACCCCCTCAAAAATTTAAAATGGAACCATAAAGACAAAATCTGGATGAATCATAAAATTTTAACGCAAAAATTTGAACCTATTTATCCTGACATATATTTTTCAGAGAAATCAATTAATTTTAAAAATATGTAAATCATAAAATTTTTTAGAAGTTTATTAGTTGTAAGATTTTTCTTTGAAAAAATTGATACCACTACTCGAATAAAGAGCCTATAATTTTCTCTCTAAATTAATTAAAAGTTCCTTTATCTCAACCTTCATAGATATCTCATCATTTTCAACAAAATTAAGATGAAATTGTCTATTTATATGAAGCAATATGAGATTTAGAATGGTCAATATATTCATATCATTATTTTCCTCAACAAGCTTTTTTCTAATTAAAGCAAGGTTCCCGATTATCTGAAGGAACTCCCATTGATTGGACTTGATGGCTTCTAATATGACTTTAAAAGGACCTTCGAGAACCGCATCATGAAGAGCAATATATCCTCTATCTATTATTTTTTTCTCATAAAGAGAGAAGTCTTTTTTAACCATTTCATAAGTATGATCTCCATCAATAAACAACAAGGAAATTTTCTCAGTAATCTCAGAACTGGATTCTTCAGATGTCCCTTTTTTAACTTGGATTTGGTTTACAACTTTAGCGGTGTTTATTTTCAGCATAAAATCATTGTAATTAGGCTCAGGATGGTAATAAGGGATACCTTCGTGCGGATCAATTGATATTAAGCTACCCTCCCCTCTTTCCTTTAATCCTTGTGCAAGAAATATTGTAGATCGTCCTAAAAAAGCTCCAATCTCTGCAATAATATAATCACCGTCTTCTTTATTGTCTATATTTTTACTGAGCTGATATAATAGATTACCCTCACAAAAATCTTACCATGCTTGAATAACTTGAGGAACTAGTCGACATTGATGAATGGCTTCTTAATATAATTTTAGTATAATTTTTTAAGAAGAGGTCTACACATATACCAGGGGTGTCTGGATAAAACTTGTATAACAAATATTTATAAATCAGTATTGTCTTACCAACACCACCCTCACCACATACGAGTTGATAGAATCGTCAAACATTTAATAAATTATCTTTGAAATAATACTCTTATAGTCAATTTCAAATAGTTGTAAAAACTTCTGAGTTAATATTTCTTTTACTTCATTAAATATAGGTAACGGTCTATAGATATAATCTAAAATACCTCCTCCACCGTACACCTTATATTCTGTACCTTTAAAGCTAATTTTTTCAGTTTTACCATGTTTAACTTCGTTATGAATTAAATCACACATATCTGAGGAAAAAATTAACTTAAATTTCTCTCTCGTCTCTCCTTTTAAATAATATTTATACAAACTGAATGGGGTAGTATCTAAAGCCCTCCAATTTTTTTTCTTTCTAATTTCAACAATCATCTTATTACAATCTGCAAAAGGAATTAACCTATTTTTTAGGTTGGGAAAAATTCGTTGAACAATATCATCATACACTAATTGCAAATTATCATATATGAATTGAAGTTTTTCTTTTACAGAATCATCTGAATAAAGATCAAAAATAATGTTAGATATTTTAAATTCTTCTCTTGAATAGTTAGGTTTATCATAAAGCCTATAAATCTTCTCTCTACTCCTTATTTTTAAATTAGAGAGAAATTTTTCAAAAATTGTTAAAGGAAATTTCGTAGTTCCAAAAGGGAGCTTTAATGTATCTTTTGATAATTCCCAATTTGTATTTATCCTCTCTAAAATTGCATTTTTTATATCTTGAATAAATGAACTAGTAGAAATTTCTAGTGTACCTATATCTATGTAACCAGATTTTGAAATCATATTTTGAATTTTAGTATTATCTAATTTTCTCAAGGATTCCTCTATCCATAGAGGAAAATAGTTTCTTAATGAAAAAATGATTTTCTCAAGGTTATATTCATCCTTTATTTCTAATCCTAAAGGATCGCAATAGTTATCAATAAAATCAAAAATAAATTCTTTAGCAATAATTTCATTTGAGCTACGATAAAGAGCATTTACTGAAATTAAATCTGCAAAATATTCGAAAATACGACACTTTGCTTCTCTTTTCGGGAATTTCAAAATTGTTTTTTTTACATCTGTTGTTCTTGTCTCAAACAAACCTCTATGAGCGAGATTATACCATTGTTCTACTGAAATTTCGTTAATAATATTTTTTTCTACTTTTGGAACGGTATAAAATGAATAAGTAACGCTTGTAAAACCTTCTTTCACAATAACAATACCAGCTTTATTGTCTATAAAACGACTTACCTTAACTTTAAAGAAATCATTCAATGGAATAAAATCTCTCAAAATTTTATTAATTTCATCAATAAATAATTGAAGTTGTTGATTTTCTTTAGGATTTAAGGTTGAAATAGGAGTTAATTGTTTTAATGTTTCTTGTAGAACATTATCTTGCCATGTAGTTTTTTTAGAATCATTTAAAATCTGTATAATCTCATAAAGAGGTAACTGATCTAATCCTTTTTTGACTGCCAAAGAAATATCATTTTTTAAATCAGATGATTTTAATTTATTCTCAAGTTTCTCTATTTTTGGAACCATGTCCTTAATTTTGTTTAACAAAATAAACATTTGATTTTTTGGGTAAGCCTTGTCTCTTTTTGAATTATTACATACGTAACATGTAGGCACTAGGTTATAATAACTATCAAGCTCAAAATCATCTTCAAGCATATACTCTTTAATTGCATTTTCTTTTCCTAACGATTGTGGAATAACATGATCAATTTGTAACGTCTTAAGCGAGAGTTGTTTATTACAGTAAAAACATTGTTTTTTATAGCTTCTCCATAATGCTTCCCTGAATAATGAATCCATAAGATTTTTTATTTCTGTCATCTCAAGATATAATCTACTAAATGTATATTTAAATTGATTTATTGACCTTTTAACTGAAGTAATGTTATTCTTTATGAGAATTTTGATCATTTATTATTCCTCATAAGACCAACATGTTATAAAACTCGTAAAAAATTCATAATCTTGGAATATTATGATTCTCAAGATAGGCAAATCTTTTCTCGTTAAATACTAATGAAGAAATACTGATATAGCAAAAATGGAATATTCTAAGAAGCTGTTTAAGTTTGGATTCTACTTCTGTGTACTTCATGATAAATCATTCAGGCATGTCTCGTTAGCAGTAATTAGGAAAAAATTGGAACAGTTATATAAATCAGGTATGATGGATCGCCAAATTTTTGAATATTTCGAAATTCCAGCTTCAGTTGAAAGTTGATGGTTTACTTAGTGGAGAGATAACGTTCAATCCTAAGACTATGAATAGGCTGGCAATTAAAACTGTTATAGTTATTAAATATTTACTAATTCTGGTCATAATATTTTTTGTCAACTTTCAATTTAGTAATTAATTTTGTGAGTCTTACGAGGTGTAATACTATCGTCTCTTTTATTGTTCCTTTATCTAGTATCTCAACCTTAAAACCAAATCTTTTTGCCAATCGGGTAAGGTAATATATATTTATATAACAACAACGAAAGGGGGCGCCATATTCATTAAGGTACTCTTGAACGTATACGACATTCCAATATTTTAAGGTGTGAATATACCGTATTATCATGAGTACTTGTCCATTTTCTCGGAGCAAGAAGTGAAGCCTTTTCAATAGCTTTTTTATGCTATACATAGAACCGGTGATTGCTAAATCACTTTCAAAAAGCGTAACTGTATCAAATTTTTTGTGGAATTTATACTTAAATATATCACCTCTATGACAATTAGAAAATCCATTTTCATGGGCAATGCGGATGATTTCCAGTGAAATGTCCACACCCATTGCATCTCCTTGTTCCATGAGATGGTTCATGTAATACCCTGTGTTACATCCGATATCGAGTATGTCTCCATGTGTCAATCCAATCATCTTTTTTTCCAGGTGATTTAGATCAGCATATTTTCGAAAATACCTGCCTAAGTCAATTGAGAATCTTCTCTTGTGATATTGTTTTCGTAAACAATTTTGAATATAATAAAAATTAGAGGTATCACCGTTCGCATAATTTCGTATGGCTTTTCCAAAAAAGTCCATCGAAGCCTGTTTTGCGCGAGGAGCAATGAACCGAAATAACCTAGATAAGTTTTTTAAGAAATAATTTGATTTAGCGTATCGCTTGTAAAAAAACCGGTGAAAGGTACTATATTTTGATATTATCGACCACCAATACATTAGGAACTTCTGAAGTTCAATTACATGTTTTAAAGGTTCATAATAACTTTCTATACGTTACATATATTTAAGTGAAAAATTTTACACTTCTGATTTTACTTGTTTATTTTTTCTCCATCCTTTAACTTGTCAAACAGTTTCTCGATACGCTCCTCTTTTGCTAAGTGGATTTTTAGGTAGTCTACTGTCCAACCGAGCCTTTCAGCTTCTTTTTTAAGCTCACGATCGTTCATGATAATGATTCTAATTTTGTCTCGTTCGCAATTTAAAAGTAATTAAAGCGATTATATAATATTTTGGAAAGTTTTCTATTCTCCTCTTTGAAAACTGTTTAGGAACAGTCTTTAAAATTATCTATTATTTTAAGGAAGAAATTTCGATAATATGAACTCCTCCTCATTTTTAAATAGTAGAAAGCCTGGAAGTTGAAAATAAGGGTTCATCAATGATTTTTAAATACTCAAAAAAATTATGGGCCTTGCTGAAATTTCATATAATTTTCTCAGGAAGGTGATGAATAGAATTAATAATTTTATTCTTGAATTCATCAAAAATAAAATAGTGAAATGAATCTTTCTCCTGAATTAATAATTTATACTACAAAAAGAAATTTTATTTTATCAATTATGGGAATTTTTACCATATTTCTGAGATAGATTATTCCCGGATACATTTCATTATTCATTAGTGAATTCAACATGAAAAACTCTCCTGTGAATTTCAACAGATATATGGAGTCAAAATTTCCTTAAAAACTTATATTTTTATAATTTCACATCTATAATTCTATTTAACATTGTAAAAAGGGGAAAAAAATGGCAAAAGAATGTCCAAATTGCAAAGCAATAGGAAAAAGAAGTACACTTCGATATAAGACAAAATCTGTTAAAGATAGCAGTGGACAAGGCACAATTGGACGTGCTTTTTATGTGAGTGACCGATGTGGTCTTGAGATAAGAGTATAATAAAATGAGAAGGGCTTCTGTGGACGTAAAAAGAATTCAGGATTAAAAACAAACTTTTTTTTTATTTTTCCCTTAACAAAAGACGATTTAAATCTAATTGGTTTAGAATACATAATGTTATTTCAAGATTTTATAGGTTCTATTATTGGTTCATCTTTAGCTACAATTGGTTCGATATTAACTTGGGTAATCATTGAATTCATAAAAAAATCAAGACCTAAGAGAAGATTAAAGAGAAATATTAAAAAACTATATGAAGAATTTGCTAAGAAAGATAAAGATCCTTATAAAACTATAAAAATGAAGCCTTTAATAGAAGAAATTGGAAAAAAGAATATTTTAACAATTTTAAAATTAAAATTAATTATTGGAGAAGGATCACATATTCTCACATCTGATAAATTAAGTCTTCAGCTAACTTATTATCCAGGTCAATGTTCTTTACAAATTCGATATGGAGATTTATCCTATTTTTATTCGAAACCAGAAAAAAACCAAGAATGTTTAGATAAATTCTTAGAATTTTATGAGGAACAATGCAAGTTAGAGGATATAAAACTAAAGAAACCTAAACAATTAAAGAATGAATAAAAAGCACCTCTGGTTATAACTATTTAATAAAGGGAGTGAATGAATTGGAAAAAAAAACTAAAGAACATGAAATAGATTTAGGGATTTACAAATATAAATGGACAAAAGAATTAGAAAAAATCAAACCTAAGAAGAAACTTGTTAAGCATCAAATTGATTCTTTTATCTTCATGATCGAAAATTCAGAGAGTTTTCACAGTAAAACATATCTCGATGAAATAACTCTTTTTTCCAAAATAATATTATCTCATGGGCATGTAGATAAACTCAAGGATGAATATAAGGAGAAATTTAAAAAAATTAATGAGTTTATCAAAAAGGAATGGGATAAGAAAAAACCTCTAATTTACAAACTTTAAAGGAATTGTACCGTAAAGTTATTTTCAGATTAATTTTTTCTCCATCCTTTAACTTGTCAAACAGTTTCTCGGTTTTGTATCTGGCTAATACTCAATATTTTTAATATACTTCCTTTAGTAAATACCTGAGTTGATTTCATTCGTAAAAGTTTGACGCTCTGAGGTCTTTTAATCATTAGTTATTACTAAAATATGAGGGATTAAATAATTAAAAGGTTTATTCAAATAATTTACTTCCTTGTCTAATTTTTATAAATATTTTGATCCATTCACCGAAGGCTCCATGTTAAATGGGCCAAAACTTTTTTCTTTAAATTTTTTCCAAACTTCATTATCTTTTTCATTACATTTAACTAAATTGTTTCATTTGGTATTCGCAAGATCGATTTGATAATAAAAGAGTTTCTTGCGTTAAAACCGATAATATCGGAACTAGAAAAGACACTTCAATCTAGAGCAAAGATGGAAAATCTCATAAAATATAATTATACATTTCCTAATCCAGTCAGAGATCTGTTTGAATTATTATTAGACTTACCAATTCTACTTTTTCAATCCTACGAAAAAACTGAACTCCCAAATGGAAATGGATTTATAATTATTTATTTAAGTAATCCTGAACTCTACAAATTAAAAATTTCAGAACAGATACCAAATAAAAGAATTGTATATAATTATGATTTTATGGAGACACACGTAGGAGAAAGAGGAAAATTAATTCTAAAATTCAACGAGTTATCTCCAAAAGAAGTAAGATTAGAAGTACAAAACAAAATCAATAATTCTATATTAAAGCTATGGAGAGTTAAGGATTCTATTCCTCCAAGGTATTCCCCTCCAGGTGGTTTTGCCTCATATACTGATACCAGGTTAGTTCCATGCGTACCTAATTGGATCGGGGCTTCCTTAAACGAAAAACTAAAAAGCCAAGACATTAGCAAGATATTCGTGACTTGCAAAGGAAAAAAAATTTTAGTTCAAAACAATAGTATCAGACGTAGAAACGGTCAAACTCTTGAGTTGAGTGGACTTCATATCACAGACATAAAAAATGAAGTAGAGGGTCTTGAAAACCTTATCGAACTAACTGAACTATATCTTGATGGAAATATTATAAAAGAAATTACAGGGCTAAGCAATTTAACAAATCTGGTAAATTTAAGTCTATCAGGTAATAAAATTGAATGGATAAGTGGATTGGAAAATCTAATCAATCTCGAAAGACTTGAATTAGGGATGAATGAAATTAAGGAGATTGAAGGCCTTGAAAATCTCAATAATCTAAAGGAACTGTATCTTAGTAGTAATAAAATCTCTAAAATTAGAGGTATGGAAAATCTTGAAAACCTCCAACACTTTGAAATTATTAATAATCAGATTTCAGAGGATGTTCTAGAAGAATTAGGTGGAAATGCAAAATCCCGTTATTCTATGAAACCCTTAACCTTAAATTATGTACGTTTCCCGCAGAGATTTGTGAGGTATTGTCAAAAACCCGTAGTGGAAATAGAAAAGGAAGAATCGATCAAGCAAATAAAGGGAAAAGAATTAATTGCTAAATTTAAAGAAATTACAGAAAATTCTCAAAAAATTCGTCTTAGTATGCTCAGAAATGCCCTTAATATAGACAAAAGTACATTTGACAGAAAAATCTTCCAGTTGGCAAAGGAAAACGGTCTAATAATAAGCGGAGACTTCCTAATTAAGGAAGAAGAAATAATTGAAACTGAATCATTGATAGAACAGCCCAAAAATTGGGAAGTACAAGTATGTAGTAATTGTGGAGAAGAGATTTTAGAAAATAGCCAGAGAATTTGTGAGTTTTGCGGTGAGGAATTATAATTTATTATCGTAAATCCACCTAAAGTTAGATAATTCCATCCAGAAAATCCATTATTTTATCTAGTTTAATATTTTTGATTAACTGATTAAGATGAAAAAAGGTCCTCGGTTTTTCTGGTAATATATCTAATGGATGTAGGGTAAAACCTCGAGATATGGGCAGGTGGGTCCCCCTCAACGCATGGACCAGCGCTATAATAAGAGAACAAGAATATTCTAAGAGATTTCGAAAAATCAGAGACACTACTATAGAAGACTAAAATTATTAATAAATTTTTTTCTTGAAGAAGTAAGTTCGCAAACACCGATTCCGTATAGTTTCAATGTCATTCTTAACTAATTTAACGATATTATTATACTCATACTCATCTACATCAATATTAGACCATTTATCAATAAACTTCTCATCCAATTTTATCACCTCCTTTTTATTTTATTCTCCTGAAATTTATCATAAATTTCAAATTTAACTTGATAATATTTAACTTGTATAAAGCTTTTAACTGGTATTATAGCAAAATCCAATTTTTCATCTTCTTCATTTGCTATTATAATTCCTCTAACTTTATCAATATTAAAATTCTTCATCACCCAA
>SDBT01009314.1_pt1 | contig 15954 bp, 9 predicted proteins | sample 2277101 | NCBI WGS metagenome assembly SDBT01 (sample SAMN10404973, study PRJNA504765) | marine sediment metagenome | isolation source: marine sediment core GS10_PC15, 103 cmbsf | place: Arctic Ocean: Southern Knipovich Ridge | collected 2010 | reverse complement strand
GAAAATAATACTCAAGTTAATCTACAAGTTTTAGAATTATCAAATCTAGGCTTTGACGAAGTAGCGAGAAAAAGGATGAGGGAACAACTCGGTCTTGACCCTTCCGAAAGCGGGGCAATTAGCAAAGAAGACGAACTTTTAATGTTTCTTCTTTATCGTAGCGTGTTGTACTAAATCACATAAAGGAGTTGGCAAGTTATTATAGAAGAAACTTTTACTCAGGATATCCCGTTTAAGTATAGGTATTTCGAAGGGTTAGAGATTGGCGCGGTCTCGGTAAAATGGCTTAGGAGAACGCAAGACGGCACCATAGTTAAGGAAGTGGTACGCCACGAAGGATGCCCTAGGGAAAAAATAGAGGAAATTTTCGAGCGTTACAACAGCAATGGAGATTCAAGCGTTGTAATAACAGGAAGCGTTGCCAAAAATTTTTACAACTTTACTTATTATTCTGAAGCTGAGTGTTTTGAGAAAGCGTTGTCCTATTACGGTATTAAACCCGATTTGCTTTTATCCTTAGGTGGAGAAACATTTAGCATATATCCTATGAAGAACGGCGTAATTAAAAACGTAATATCGAGTTCTAAATGTGCGGCAGGGACTGGGGAATTTATCGTCCAACAGCTAGAAAGGATGGGCCTTTCTATAAAGCAAGGAATCGAAGAATGTTCAAAGGGTCAGATAGTTCGGTTGGCAACTAGATGTTCGGTCCATTGTAAGTCTGACGCTACTCATAAGCTTAATAAGGGAGAGTGTAAACCGCAAGATATCGCAAAAACTCTAGTACACAACTTAGCAAGAAAGGTAACCGAGATGATCGATAGCACTCAATGGTCAACTAGTTTGATAGTGATCGCTGGAGGCGTTGCGCTAAATAAGTCATTTATGGAAAGCATGCAAGAATTTCTTCCGAACTCGATCCTAAAGGTGTTACCCGAAAGCCCACTTCTTGAAGTTTTTGGGGCGTCTTTATACGCGTCTGAAGTTCTCGAATACATTCAAGAGAATAGAGAATGGAAGGCTCGATCCGATAATAAATTTGAAACTTTAAAACCTCTTAATAACGTTCAAGGACTGTTAGATTATCGAGTAGAATCAGTTCGTAAGGTAGGGATCGTAAGCGGTGCTTCTTATATTTTAGGTGTAGACGCGGGTTCCACTACCACAAAAGCAGTTCTCTTCAACATCGACAAAAATTCGATTGGGGCTAGTGCTTACTTAAGAACGCTAGGAAATCCAATTCTAGCGGTAAAGGAATGTATAACAAAACTCGTTGAACAGGTAAGAAACTCTTCAATTAACGTAATTCAGTGCGGAGTTACGGGATCGGCAAGAGAAATGGTATCTGTATATCTGGACAATTGCCGGAGTTTTAACGAAATACTAGCGCACGCTAGGGCTGCCACGGAAGAATTACCGGAAGTAGATACTGTATTTGAAATATGTGGACAAGATTCAAAGTTTATATCTTTCTTAAAGGGAATTCCGATCGATTACGCTATGAACGAAGGGTGCTCTGCTGGAACGGGAAGTTTTTTAGAAGAGTCTGCATCGGTAGATATGGGCATCCCCGTTGAAAAAATTAGCGATCTCGCCTTAAAGAGCAAAAAACCAATAGCTTTTGGTCAGAGGTGTGCGGCTTTTATCAATACTGATTTAAGAAACGCCCTTCAACAAGGGGCTAGGCGAGAAGACGTTGTTGCGGGTTTGTCGTATTCGATTGCTGATAATTACATATCTCGTATCGTTGGTTCTCGCCATATTGGACAAAACGCATTGTTTCTGGGAGGCGTTGCGTTAAATAAGTCAGTAGCTTTAGCTATCGCTAATCGCTCCCAAAGAAAAATTATAGTGCCTTCTCATCCTGAACTCATGGGAAGCATAGGTTCTGCCCTCATGACTTTCGATCTTTTGGACAGTAAAGATATTATTAAGCGGAAATTTGTTTTAAAAGATTTGTTAACAGGAGACATGAGCGTAAAAAATAAATTTAATTGTAACTCTTGTGAAAATAAGTGCGAAATTCAGAACATATCCATTCGGGGTAAGTCCTATCCGTTTGGGGGTTTGTGTTCCAAATACACGCTATTACGGCAAAAAATTACGAAGAAGAGAGGCCAAAATTTAATAGAAATGAGAAACAACCTACTTTACAACGAATTTGGTCCAATTTCTCTTAAAAATCCTAGGGGTTCTATAGGGTTACCAATGGCGTTAACTACTCATTCGCTTTTTCCTTTATACACTAAGTTTATTAACGAGTTAGGCTATAACGTAGTTCTGTCAATGTCAACAGAACCAGGAGATACTAAAACCTTGTCTCCAATTTGTTATCCTTGCGAATTGGTTCACGGAGCAGTAAAAGAGCTCACGCGACAGAAAGTCGACTTTATCTTTTTACCTCGAGTTCTTGAAATGGAAACTGCTAGTGGTTACTTACACGGATACGCTTGCACTTCAACCTCTATCATTTCTGATGTTGTTAGCGCAGCATTTGAAAAGGAACGGGATAAAATTCTATCGCCCCATGTCAGCACCTCAAAAGGTTACATCAATACAACTCTACAAGAATTTGGGGAGGTTGCTGCAAAGCTTGGGATAGAAGAAAAGAGAGGGGTAGAAGCTGGAAAAAAAGCTTTTGCTCACTATACCGATTTTCTTGTAAAATACCGCGACTTAGGAAAAAAACTATTACCGGAACTAACAAAAGAACCTTGCGTGATAATTGCTGGAAGACCTTACGTGGTATATCCCAACGGTATAAACATCGCTCTTCCTCAGAAGATAAGTAGTAGAGGATTTCACGCAATTCCAGCAGATATTTTGCCTTTTGTGGAAGCAGATCACGAAAGAAACGCGTGGCATTACACTCAGCAAATGAGCAATGCAGTTGACTTTGCTAAGAAATTCCCGAACGTCTATATTTGCTTGGTCTCGTGCTTTTCTTGTGGTCCTGATGGTACCATGTATCACAGTTTTCGACAAAGACTTGCGGGCACAACCTTTTGTTACCTCGAGATCGATTCTCACACCGCACACGCCGGCTTTGAAACGCGAATAGGAGCGTTTTTGGACATAATTGAAAGAAGACGCAAGAATGTTAATTAAATAAAAAGAATAGTTGAAAAAGGTTATGTTAGAAGTAGACAATTGTACAAACGAAGGAGTTTGCAAGGTGGTCAGAGCCAAGTTTTCCGGCAGTTACATTATAGATAGCGACGATCAAAAAGTTAGTCTTAACAATCCAAGAGTAGTTTATGTATTACCTGAACCTCGAAATTTTTACGGAATACGCCTTGTGAAAGATTTATACTCCTCACACAACAAAAACGTTCGAATAAGCGGGGAAACTGACACTTCCACTCTAAATTACGGTAAAAAAATCTGCTCAGGGAGGGAATGCCTTCCAAGTCTTGCAATAGCTGGCGCAATTTTAAAGGATATAGACGAATATCGGGAAGAAAACGAAATTACAATTTACACTACTCCGATCGATCAGCACGGACCATGCCAAAACGGCGCTTGGCCAGTGTTATGGGAAACATTCGCTGAAAGATTAAACTTAAAAAACGTACTGTTTTACCAAACGCCTAATTATCACAACAACTATTTAGGATTAGATAAAGATTTAATCGCGCAAGAAAAGCTTAATTTCATTATTGGGCAATACATTATCGAGGCAAGGAACGCCTTGCGGTGCACTGCTTCTGATACCTATTCAGCTTTAAACCAATTCGAACAGATAACTGATAATTTCATTGAGAGCGTGCGATTAAAAGAGAAAACGATTAAAACCGGTTTGTTAAGGTGGGCAAAAGAAGTCGCTAAAATTCCCTTAAAGGCTAAAGTAGAAGAAACTACCAAAATACTAATCTTTGGTGGGTTGAACTTAATGTTCGATCATTATCCAATCGAAGAATTTTTCCTCCAAAAAGGAATAATTACAAAAGTTTCTGACTTGGCAGAAGCAATGACGCTTTTGCTATCGGAAAAAATAATAAAGTTTGGGCTTAAAAAAGGACTTCTTACCCCAAAAGAACAATTTGACGAGTCTTTAATAAATTTCTCTGAATTAAACCGACAAGAACAGAAAGAAGCAACGAAAGCCAAGCGGAGCAAGACTATGATAAATTTTTTAGACACACAATGTAAGACGTATCGAAGGATCATGGGAAAGTCGCGGCTGTTGTTCGATTCTTACGTCGAGATCGATAAACTCTTGGAGGAAGGACACAAACACGCTTCCGCAAATAGCATGACTGAAACTCCCCAGATAGTCGGCAGGTTTCTATATTCTATAAAAGAACAAATTTTCGACGGGCTGATAAACCTCGGAACGTTTAATTGTCAGCCAGCTATGAACTCTCAAGCGATAATTCGGCCGTTAGCTAACAAAAGCGAAGTACCATACGCCGCAATCGATTGCGAAGGACCGTGGATATCTTCCAACCAGAAAAGGCTTCTCGAAACTATAGCGGTTCAAGCTATAAGGTTACGTAAGAAGAAAAATGGCTTGAAATCGGGAAATTAGTTCAATTAATTTTTTCCAAACAACATTTCTTTGTTCTTTTTCACGAATTTCCAACTAAAACCAGAGAGCTCTTTTAGGGGTCCTTCTATTCCTTTTGGATTTCCGGTTCGAGTATAGGTAACTTCTGTATGTTTTATGGCCTTAAACACGTGATAAGGAGTTTCGTATTTTTCGATTAAGGCTTTAGCTTTTTTTGGACCAATGTCAACAAAACCTTCAATAATAAAAGTTCTTCTTTCTTCGATGCTCATGCTTTTTGGGGCTTTTCTGGAGAGAACTGAAAATCCGTCTTTTGCTTGCTCGCGATACGCAATTCTCTCTATCACTATCGCCGTGTCGTCTAAATTCCGAGTAGGAATTACGGCAATCCCTAGTTTATAGGCAATCTTTGAAAGCGCCCCATATATTGAAGCAATTTTCACGCCTGTATTTTCAAAAACCTTATCGTTTAAACCCTCTAAGACTAGAATAGGGGTGACATAAGTTTCTTTTAAGCGAAAACACTGTTCGAATAAACGGTTATCAACTATAGAAGATACAAAATCAAATCCTTCTTTTCTTTCAATTGCAACATCTTCACTTATAACAATATCAGCAATATCTAGTTGTTTTACTTCAAATGTGATATTCAGGAATTTCGTTTCTATTAGTTTTATTAGCTTTCTTTCTCTGTTATCAATAATAATCTTGAGAGAGTTTATTTTGTTCATCGATTGTTATACCTTAATTATTTTTTATAAAAGAAAATAATAAAAAACTCGTTTAAACGAAGACTTCGTTCTTCTTTAGCACCCAGGTATCAATTGTGAACTGTTGCATGTTGCTCGATTCTTGGTCAAATTCCGAACGAATAGTAGATTTTGGTATCCAAATTTCTTTTCCGCTTTCGAAAAGGATCAAGAGAGCTTTTTCAGTTTTTCCCTCGCAAATACCTTCTACCGTGACTGTTTCGTTATCGAGGTTTACTTTTTCTATTTGTGGGAAGGTTTTTTGTTTGGGAATTTGACTTTTTTGTTCTTGTTGACCTTTAATTTCTTCGGTAATAGTTAGCTCCGGCTTTTGGGAATAAGATACAGCATCAACGGGCTTTTTCAGGCCAATATTTTTAGAATTAACGGTCGATCGGGCTATTTTCTCTTCAAATACGTGCTCCAAAAGCGCTCTAAACACAAATATTTCTGCGTAATTTAACATCTTGTGGTATTCTCCACCATTAACGTGAAAACGCTCTTCATCTTCTTTATCCCACTGAAAGGAGATATCTGTTTGGTTATCTTCGAATTTATGAAATGTTTTCCAACTCGTCCTTTCTTTGCTCAACACTCTTAGGATATACACCATTTCTTCTAAAGAAAATTTGATAGATTTCCCTTCTTTTAGAGAAGGTTTTTCCCACGTCCCGTTCTTTCGCTTTTTGATAAACTTCAGAAAGAAAAATTGGTTCTTCCAGGAACTACTATCGAAAAACATCCCCACTTTCGAGCCGAAAAAGGCTTTATTGTGATATTCTACCATTTAACGATCAACTTTAACTAGTAATTCTTTTATTACACCCTACTTATTTAAAGAAAAATATAACTCATCATAAAAGATGAAACTATCTTTGAATTAATTTAAGTAATTAATATTCTCTTATCAAATTCCAAAATACCAAAAAAAGAACTTACGCGAAACTTATCAAAGAAAAAAAAATCTGGAGGCGGTTATTATTCGCAATTTTAAGAACAAATTCCCGTATTCGTAGAAGAACTGATTACAATGTATTTGAATTAATACTTAGAATTTTTCTTTTTTTTAACAACGGTTATTATTGTTGCTAAAAAAATTCCTAAGAAAATGATAGAAATGTTATATCCGGAGATTCCCTGTTGAGATGGAATACTTTTTAAGACAATTACGCTTTCACTCCCAATATTTCCCACTTCATCCTCAGCATAAAATGTAATAGAAATCTCACCCTGAGGAAGACTATCCCATTCTCCTTGATCTATTGTACCATTTAAGCCAGTAAAGGAAAAAGTTCCTGCAACACCTTCTAATGTGTACCAAGTTAAGACTAAATCATCATCATTAATTGAAATATTAAACACTGGGGATGTACTCCCGAATGTAAAATCTTGAATAGGGGAGTTTATTACGATATTTGGAGCAATTAAATCTTTCAAAATATCGATATCCTTGAAGCCAACATATCCTAAAGAGTCGTTAGCGTAAAATCTCAAAGTTATTATCTCAGTTCCTTTAGTCTCCCATGCTATCTGATTCAGAGTTCCAGTTAATCCCGAAAAAGTATAATTTATTAATCCACCATTTATTGTATACCAAGTAGCATTTATTGGAGAAAGATCATTAACTGTAATGTTAAATTTGGGGGCGTTAAATCCAACGGTTTTATTTAAAGTTGGTGAATGAATCATAATCTGTGGCGCCTCATAAGCTTTTATCACTTGTATGGTTTCAGAGCCAAGATATCCCTTAGAATCATTCGCAAAGAAGGTTAATATTATTTGTCCGGTCGCTTTTTCATTCCATTTTTCTTTATCGATTGCACCATTCAACCCGGTAAACGTATGATTTGTAACGCCATTATCTAAAGTATACCAAGACTGATTTACATTTCCTCTACTTAATGAAACATTAAAAGTGGGACTTAATTCAATTACATCATTTTCATTTGGAGAATTAATCGTTATTAACGGTGAATCCCACCAAATTGGTAAAAAATCGTATCCTCCTATAATAATATCAAATGGTGTATCACCAATTCCATCATCATTCGCATCCACACCCGTGTAAGATGACCAGTAATTTCCAATAGAAGAACTATTCCATTTATTATTGGTTCCCCTGTCTCTTACTGGGCTAAATAATGCATTAATAAAATAATTTGCATAAATCGAATTATTAGTTCCAGCAACATAAATTTCATTGGCCCAGGGACCACCTGCATCATCCTTAAATATATTATGTGAAATATTGTTAAAACTCGATGAACCCATGTCAATTCCGTATATTCCATTATTATGAACTACATTATTTGAAACATTGTTATAATGTGAACCGAGACGAACTCCAGTACCACTATTATCATGAATTTTATTATTTAATACCTGGTTATATACCCCTCCATTTAGGTATAAACCAGAACCAGTATTAAAACTAATCGTATTATTCAAGATTAATACATAGCCACTGTTTGCAATAAGAACACCATGCTCACTATTATTTGATACTGTATTACCATTTAATTCATTGTAATCACATCTAATCAAATAAAGTGCGTATAGTCCCCCGTCTTTTATGGTATTGTTTACGATTTTAACGTTATCAGAATCTAACACGTACAGTCCAACTCCTCCCGATCCGCTATCAGTAATCATATTTCTAAAAATCTTCGAATCATGGCCATCATCTATCCTCATCCCATACATGTTTTCTTTTAGTATATTATCAGTAATAGTATGATTAACGCCTGCAAGATCCATTCCATATGTATTTGATGTCATCGAATTGTTATTAATTGTAATATTAGAATTGGTAGAAGAGTAAGATTCTACTCCACGATTTCCATTCTTTATAACATTATTAGAAACGGTATTATACTGACAATTCGCATAAAAATATATACCATACATACTACTAATAAGGGTATTATTCGTAATAAGATTGTTATTTGAATTATCTAACAGAACGCCGTAATAATTATCGGATAGTGTATTATTCGTAATAAGATTGTTATTTGAATTTTCTAACCGAACACCGTGCGTATTATCGAATAGTGTGTTGTTCTCAATTGTTCCGTTCGCAACATTTATCAAACGAATACCTCCATCGTAAAAATTCGATCCTGAATTCCAAATTGTAGAATTTTTGATTATAAAATATACATCAGAATTTTGAATTATAATACCGCTTCCTGATCCTCCTGCGTCAAGGATCAAATCCTTTATAACATAAGGGATTGTAGAAGTTCCCGCACCTGTGCAATTTCCTTCAGCGTAAAAATCTGCCCAGCCGGTTTTGCCAATTATATGGAACTTTGGTGAAATTTTACTAATTTTTGGGTTATCAACCACTAAGGTATTTGAACTAAAATTATTACGAAATTGCGTATTATTCATCAAGCTTAAGCTCAGAAGCATCATGAATGTAATATATAAATAAATATTGTATCTATCTCTCTTCAATCTTACAACCTAGATTTTTTGAATTTTATGTTAGATTTAGTTAATCTTAATTTTATTTAAATGTCACTTTTTTTTTGTTATTTCTTTTTTTCTACTTTTTTGTTTATTTTCCTTTATATATATACAATGATTGAATATTAGGATATGTCCAGCAAGGCAAAAAAGGAACGTAAAAGACAACAAAGAAGGCAATATTTTTGGCAACATGTATTTCAACCTACCATTTTTGGAATAGCTGAATGTAAAAGAAAAGATTAAGATTTTCTGGAAAAAATGTACTGAGAATTGGTTATGGATTACAATTGGAGTTTATATAGGTACAATATTAATGGGCTGGATCGAGTATTTCAGAGGATTCCTACCGTTAATAGGAGTACTTCTTCCAACTTTCTTAATCCCTCTTTTTCTGTTCGGTATCTACTATGTCAATAAATTAAATAGCAGAACTATCAATAGATTAATATGGACAATCGGGGGAGCATCGGCTATGGGATTTCCGATATGGCTTTTCGTCAATAAAATTCTTTTTTGGTCACCATGGTCCCCCTTTCGTGAGTATTACGGCATATTGAGGACCATAATTTTCATCTTGGGTACATTATTATCATATGGTGGAGCTGCGTACATAATGGACAAATTAGGCAAGAAAAGAGACTTTAGACGTTTCATGTAGCTCATATTAATCTGACATTGAAAACACTGTTAATTGAACTCCTTCTATTCTCAAATTTTGAGACTTTTTGTCGTCTATTAAAAACGGTTGACGTTTCACCCATCCTTTCTATGAAAATTACTGAATGTTTGGCTTTCCAATTTGGTTCCCCATCGTTTTCTATCAAGATATAGTTTTCCACTCCCTCGTCAAAATTCTCTAATCCCTCTAGCTCCTTTAACTTGTTATCGTTGATGTCGCCGTAGCACACTTTTATTAACCCATTATGTTCGTATTTTATCTTGATCGCTACTTTATTATTTTCGTTCATGAACCCTCATATCAACAGACTTATATAAAGAACAAGAAATTTTTGGGATGAGAACGAAAGATAATTTGTTTAAAACATATTTCTTCGTAAAAAACTTATTTCTATCTTGACACGATTGGTGAAAAAGGTATAAATTTTATTAATAGAATGAACTTATTTGAAGTTTAAGTATATAAGTATCACAGTAAATATTACTATATTGAAGACAAAATTAACGATTGCACATGAATGATAAGAACAACCCCTCTGTGTTAAAAGAATGTATCGATTTTATTCAACAACGCAAACGAGAAATAGACATTGAAGATTCACCGTTTACCGAAGGGGAAAAAGAAATAAGTTATGACATCGCTAAAGAGAGAATTTTTCCAATCCCAGCCTGCGATGGCTCGAAGAAATTAGCGTTCGTGGACGGGGGAACTGCGTCAATTTTAAGCGCAGCAGATTTTTGTATTAGTTTGAATAGAGTTGCGGGAGTTTTATTTGAAGGAAGCGAAATTACATCGTTCAAGAGAACTCCTGAAGTAATAGAATTTTATACTGCAACGATCTTAGAACCCTTAACAGACGGAAAAATGGCGTACAATATCCAATTATTTCCCAGAGAGCCAGAATTCAAAGAATTTTTGCCAGAAGAAGAAATTATTATACCTTTGAGCGAAGTAAGACAATTACTTGGATTTCGGTTTATGCCGAGAATTGAGATTTTTGGCGGAGTTGCTATGAGGTTTGCCGAATGGACATACGCTACAAAATTAATTGCGAATGAACTGGATAAGGGAGATATATTTATTCGAGACGGATCGCTTCAAACTGGGTATAAAGACGAGATATTGTTGGTGAGAGAGTTACACGCGACAGCCAAGGAGAAAAAAGTTTATATTACGGGACTATCGAAAACGTGTAGGTTGATTACAAAAAGCGGGGATTCCTTAATTTCTTTAGTAGATATGATGGCAAGTAAAAAGTATCCAAAAGAGACTTGGTATTACCATCCAATTTATAGAATAACTAAGGCGGATAATTTAGCAGATGTGTATTTCGTAAAACTTCACAAATTTGCTCGTTCGCCTTTTAGGTTTGATATTTATTTAGATCAATCCGAAAAGTTAGATCATCAAGAAAAAGACGCAATAATCTCAAATATAGCCGCAAATTCAAACGATTTATCGTTTCCAGGGTATCCCTACGGCTTGATCAAAGTAGATCAATTATCGAGAGTAGCTGCAAGGGAAATTGGCCCTCAAAAAATTCAATTAATGGCTGAGTTCGATTCAGAATTGTATGAAAACTATATTTTACCGCGTATTCGCTCCATCGACGCACACGATTTATTAAACGCAATAAGAAAAAATTAGAAGAGTATAAGCAACATCATGAAAATTTGTCATATTACAATAGAGAATTTTCGTTCCCTAGATAACTTTGATGAGGAAGTAGGAAAGCATAATATAATCGTAGGAAAAAACAATACAGGTAAATCAAATTTATTATGGGCTATTTATTATTTCTACAATCCAAAGGATCTTTCTGTAGAGGATTTTATAAAAAGACCAAACGATGTAGAAGAGAGTGAAAAGAAGCTTCAGATTACACTAACATTTGATAATTTAACTGATATAGAGCAAATTAACAATAAAATGTATTTCATTGATGGAAAAATAAAAATTCAGTTAGAAGGATGGATTGATAACGACGAAAAACTTAATCATGAGCATCATGGATACATAAAAAGCTATATACCTTCATATCCCAGCGATTTTGACGGAGAGCTTAAAACTCTTCTTGAGAATAAAAACCCCGGACGACCTGAATTTGATGGAGATGAAGAACTGAAGAAAATAATGATAGAATTAGTCCCAAAAGGTAAAATTACTAAAGATAAAATGAGAATTATAAAAGAAACGTATTTTTCCAACCATCCCGAAATCGAAAAAGATATTATTGAAGATTTAAGCGAAACAAGATATCAAGGATTTGTAAAAGCAAATGATCCTAAGATAATTGGTGAATGCTATTTTATCCCAGCAATAAAAGATCCCCAAGAAGAACTCCAAACAACAAAATCAAATTCTCCTGTTTACCAAATGATAAGATCAATTCTTAGTGATATTAAAGCAGAAGATATAAAAGAAAATTTCAAGGAAATTCAAAAGCAAGTAAAAGATGAAAGGCAAACTAATCTGGAAATGCTTAGAAAAAAGTTTAATGATGAGCTAGAATTATTTAATACCTCAGTTGATATCAACCTTCAAGATGTAGAAATTAGCGAAGCCTTTCCTTTACATATAGATATTCTGTTTAATGATGGTGTTCCTACACCTCTGAATAATAAAGGTACTGGTCTTCAGAGATACGCACTTTTTAAATTTTTAAAAATTAAAACTGAATTGAACTTAGGACAAGAGATTTCATACATACTTCTATTTGAAGAACCAGAAGCTCATTTACATCCCCAATTTCAAAGAGAAATTGCTAAAATATTGAAAGATTTAAGTGAAAATCCTAATTATCAGACTTTTATTACCTCACACTCACCGCAATTTATTGATTTGCTTAATTTAGATTATGTATTTATCTTCAATAAAGAAAAAGAGTGTACAAAAACGAATAAATGTGAACTTAACTTATCTAATTTAAAAGAGGAAATAAAGACATTATTTTTATTTGATCCCAACGTAAAAGAAATTTTCTTTTCAGAGAGGATTGTGTTAATAGAAGGACCATCAGAGGAGATTATCTCAAATATTTTAATTCAAAAAGGAAAACTTGATGTATCTAATGTTTCAATTATAAAAGCAGAATCAAAAGATAACGTTCCTCTGTTTATTAAAGTCTTCAATTCACTTAAAATACCATATACAGTATTAATAGATGAAGATCCATATTTCTTACCAAATTATACTAAAACAAATCCTTCGAGCATTGAAGGAAAAAGAAGAGCATATGAAAAAACCTTAAAAATTGGAAAAAGCGTTGATGAGTCATTAGGTAAGATAGTTGTAATATCTCCAGATTTTGATGAGTTTTTAGGGGTATCAAAAAATCAAGGTAAGACTTTAGGTAAACCTACGGCGGTCTATAATAAATACAAAGAATTAGAAGAGAAAAACGATGAAATTATCAAAAATGTAGAAAATTTATTTAATTTACTTGTTAATCCTCAAAATCTGACTCATACGATATCTAATCCAGATGGATCAGAATGGGAGTATCAAGATAATGATTCGGTTGAAGTTCCAGAAGCAAGTTTTAATGATATTAAAGAAGCAGTAAAACAAAAAATTAAATTATATAAAAAAGTTTATGAGAAATTATCGAGTAATGAAATCGAAGAATTGAAAAATATGTTCGAACTTAAGAAAAAATCGGTAGAAAAAAGTATAGCAAAAAGTACTGGTCCGTTAAATAATTGGATGAAACCAATAAATTTATCCGATGATAATACAAAATCTAAAAAATAAAAAAAATGAGAAAAATGACTGGTTTAGGAAATAAAATAGGTAGTTTTGTGTCAGGATCGTTTGCTAAATTAATATTAAGGCAAAAATCCGACAAAGATTTTGAGATTGGAGAATTGATTGTCGCTGGAAATAGTATGGACGAATATTCAATCTTCCAAATTAAAGATCTATTCTACGGAAGCCAAATCCCTGATAGTTCTTTGGAGTTAATGGCTGGTTATGGGTTGGAAAGAGAACAGTCAAACCTTAAAATTTACGAACCTGAGCTAAGAAATTATGTGCTTGCCCATGCAAGAGAATTAATATCTATTAAAAAAAATAAGGTTTCAGAAAAATTTGAGCTTACAATTCCCAAAAAATTACCCAAATTCTTTTCAGATATTTATGAATTAGAGGAATCACACCTTCAATTTTTTCAAGAAGAAGAGATTGAGACGCCATTAAACCTTGGTAAGGTGCGTTCCGGTTCGAAAGTTTTAGATATAAACGTTAAGGTTAACGCTCCCGAGGTATTAAAGCATCACATATTAATACCCGCAGCAACGGGAAGAGGTAAATCTAATCTAGTAAAAACTATACTGTACGATCTTCTGGACAACGAAAAGTGCGGGAAATTAATATTTGACCCTCATAACGAATATTATGGAAGCTTAACTCAAAAAGGATTGAGAGATCACCCTAAAAGTCCTGAATTCTTAGAATATTACACTATTAGAGGGACTTCGGGGTCTAACGATTTAAAATTTAATATGAACCTCATTAATCCGGCACACATTATCGGGAGTATAAAGCTTACAGACGCCCAAAAACAAGCGATTGTAGTGTTTTATCGAGCTGATAGAAAAAAGTGGATTCAAAAAATATATGAAGATCATACTCTAGAAGAACTAAAAAAAATGGGAATTCAACTTACAACCGTCGAAGTTCTAAGGAGGAAGCTTGGTCTTTTACTGAACCTTTATCTTGAGGACGACGGAACTCTAATCGAAAAAGGAATTTACGCATCGAGCGGCTACGAGCAAACTACACACGCTATAATAAATTCATTATCAAAAGGTAAGACCGTAATAATCGATACCTCCTTATTAGAAGGCGCAGAAGAGATATTTATCGCTTCAATTATCGTTGAAGGCGTTTTTAATGAATATAAAAAACTTAAGTTTCAAGATAAATTACACGAGAGACCCGTTATTTCCATCGTAATCGAAGAAGCTCCCCGCGTTATTGGAAAAAAAGTGTTAGATTCAATTGACAACGTCTTTGGAAAGATCGCACGAGAAGGGAGAAAATTCCAAATAGGTCTTATTGCTATTACACAGCTTCCAAGTATAATCGATCGCGAGATACTCGCAAACATGAACACGAAAATTATTCTTGGGAACGAGATGGGTCCAGAACGCAAGGCTTTAATTGCTAGCGCTGCTCAAGATCTATCTGACGATTATCAAACTATCGGAAGTCTTGATAAAGGAGAGGCCATTGTCACATCTACCTTTACTAAATTTGCAGTTCCTATTAGCATTCCCTTATTTGAAGATTTTATTAAAAAAGGAAAACAAAAGCAAAATCCGAAAACAAAAATAACATCACCTGGATTTTCGTAAATCTTACATAATTTAAAAAAAAATAAACAAAGGGTCAAAAAGGTTGATTGTAAAATTCGCACATTTATCTGATTGTCATTTGGGAGCTTGGAGAAATGAAGTGTTAAATCAGATGGGATACGAAGCGTTCGAGCAGACAATTAATACAATTCTTGAAGAGGAAGTAGATTTTGTTATTATCAGTGGCGATCTATTTGACATTAGTAATCCAAAAGTGGACGTCGTGGATTTAGCAGTAAGAGAGTTAAAAAAATTACAAGATAAAAACATCCCTGTCTATGGTATCATGGGCTCACACGATTTTTCACCGTCGGATAATTCGATGATCCGCCCCTTAATTTCGGCAGGTTTATTTATCGACTTATCTAAAGGCGAAATGACCGATGATAAGAAATTAAAATTAAAATTTTTCCAAGATCCAAAAACGGGTATAAAACTAACCGGATTACGAGCACGGAAAAGAAGTTTGGAAATTGAAGATTACAATCGATTACTACGAGAAGATTTAGAGAGCGAAAAAGGAATTAAAATATTTGTATTACACACCATGATGAGCGAATTAAAACCTATAGAATTTAAAGAAATGGAATCTGGTCCTAAATCGCTCTTACCTCAAAATTTTGCTTATTACGCCGGTGGTCATCTTCATAAAACCGTTCCTGAAGAATTACGAGAAGGGGATCACACTCTTGTTGTCGATCAAAAAAATAACATTATTTATCCCGGATCACTTTACCCCACCAATTTTCGGGAGCTTGAAAAAAATCAATACGGTGGTTTCTGTATAGTTTCCGGAGACATTCACGCCGAATCTCAAAGTGCGGAACTTACAATTAAATTTGTGCCGATAAAACCAAATGAAATTATTACGCTTGTAATTGATTGCAATAATAAAACTGCTTTAGAATCTTTAGAACTTATAGCTCAAAAAATTTCAGCGTTAGATGTTGAAGGAAAAATTGTAACGGTCCGAATTATTGGTTCGCTTACCTCTGGGAGAGCCTACGAGATTAAGTCAAGCGAAATTGCTGAACAATTGATAAATAAAGGAGCGCTCGAAGCGTTAATAAATAAAAACGCTCTTACGTCAAAGGAATACGCTCCAGTAAGCGTTGCGGTCGGAAAAACAAACGAGGAGATCGAAGAAGCGCTCATTCACGAGCACGCTGAAAAAACTACTATGAA
>SDBT01009313.1_pt1 | contig 15956 bp, 18 predicted proteins | sample 2277101 | NCBI WGS metagenome assembly SDBT01 (sample SAMN10404973, study PRJNA504765) | marine sediment metagenome | isolation source: marine sediment core GS10_PC15, 103 cmbsf | place: Arctic Ocean: Southern Knipovich Ridge | collected 2010 | reverse complement strand
GACTCATACTATGGAACAGGGGAAAGCATCTATAGTTCTTAATTCTTTTTTTAGCTACCAATTCAGACTAATAGCTTAGTTTTCTGATTTCATGGAAGAAGGACTCGCAATCTATTTATGATACGAACTTTGTATCAATTTTTTGAATACTGCTTAAACACCGGTACCCATATTACTGTGAGTTAAGGGATTTTTTCATTTTACAAGTGAATTTTGATAAAAAAAAAAAAGAGAGGAGAAAGTAATGAGTGAACAGTTGTTAGAGAAAGCTAAACTCTTGATGGCGATTGAAGGCTACGAACAGGAAAGTGTGAAAAAGAGTGAAAACGCGATAGACATTAAAGTTTCCAAACCAAACTCGGATGAAACGGTCCTGATGCACATCGTCATAAACTCTGAATTAGGTTCAAATACGATAAGTGTCGACAAGGCGAGGACGATAAAACAGCTAGTGGATAAGGAGGATGTTGACAAGCTCATCATATTCAGTCAGGGGTTTACGAAGGCAGCGGAGAGGGCACTTAACGCGGAAAACATAGAGTTCTTTTCAGATGATAAGAAAATCTTATCGATAATCCCTCCGATAAAATTATACTCTACAGTAACTGATTATATTAATCAGCTTTGCCAAACCAAATGTGGATCTGTCCCTAAATCAGCGTCTGAGTGCAAAGGCTACTCCGAGGATTCTACCACATGTACCAGCTGCGGGGGGAGTGGAAAAATTGACGGACAAACTATTCCCTGTAAAACTTGTAAAGGTGTGGTTTTCAAGGACAATAATTACCCCTGCAAGGTCAGATTGATCAGTGACAATGTGGATTATCACCAAGAGAAAGGTTGGCTAACTCTCCTCCAGAATGACCTGTTAAGCCTCATCAAAATCATGCGAATAGAGAAAAACAATGGCGAATCTGAAAATAAAGGTGAAAGTGGGGAATGATTAAGCGCAAACTTAAAAACTCACAGATCTGGCAGGGATAAAGTCTATGATCTAATTTTCAGATGGGGAATTAATGGAATAATGAGAGCAGATCTTTCGGTTGATCTTGATTCTCCTACTCGAAAGATGTTGGATGAAATCTTGGATATATTATTTGATGATCATATGATAAAAGAGGATGTCAAAAAATCTCCGAAAGGAAGAATGGCTAAGTTCTATACATCAACCGCTTTCTTTCCACATCTAAAAAGAGAAGATTCTTTGAATCTGCCCGGTCAACCTGATTCTGTCAAGTTTAGGATCATACGCGGGACCGTTAAAACGATGGAATGGTAAAGTTGTCTGATCTTTCTTTAATAGTGTTGGAGGTGTCTTAACAATCCACTTTGATTCAAATGTTAAGCATGACTTGTCGTTATATCCACAGGCAACGCGGTTCATTTCAGCCGTCTTATATACCGCTTTCGGACATTTCTCTCTATCCAGATAAACAGCGCATGCCCACATTTAGCCATTAAAACACCGTCAGAAGGATTCTAATGTTTTACTTCTATTTTTCAAATATTCTTTGGGATAACCGAGTTCGAGCAGACGTTTCTCAATCTTGTCGGCAATCTCACTTATCGCCTTCACAGTAGGACGGTCATATCTGAAGCGGTCAACTGTGAACCCTAGCTCTTCAAGATCATGTTTTATGTTCGCATCTTTCATAGTTCTGAAACTTGATTTATGAACATGGATTCCATCAAGATAAGCCATATAGTTAAGAAATTTCCACCAATAGTCAGGCATCGTGTGTTTGATATCTTTCTCATAGACAAATGCGGAGAGTTCTCCTTTTCCTATAGTGTATGAATAATGTTCATTCGTGAATAAACCTACGGATAATCCTCTGTTTTGAAGCTCAACGTATAAATTGGATTCTCCGATAGAATCACTCATGGTTCTTCACGACGATTAAGTAGTAAGACTTCTTTCACAGCTAATGCTACAGATAAGAGTTCTACTTTATGTTCATTTATTAAGTGCTGTTTATACTCCATTATGATTTGTTTTTGTGTCTTTAAAGGGTAAGGTTCACTTCTTTCCCATACATAACAAGGATCTTTCATTTTCATTATTTTAGTCTCCACATTAATCTTCTAAGTTTCTTCTTATCTAACTTTTTCTTAGGTTTAGGCGGTTCCCATAAATTGAGTGTTATTTGATCAGTACCTGCATAGTCAATGAATTGGATATATGGCATTATTTTAACCTCCTAAATTTATCGTTAATCACTAACTCTTCAAGAATCTTCACGATTTGATCGTTTCCCCCTGTATTAACAATGATTGGTTTAGATATTTTGTACTAAGGTTTTTTCTGTATAACCATGAAATGTAATCATGAATTAACCATGAATTGTATAAATTTGTACCAGGATACTTTTTTGTACCATGAAATAGTCCATGGATACTGTTGAATGATCCATGAAATCTTTTTTGATTATGCTAAAATAGACTCCATTTGGATCAGTCAATATCCAGTTAAAAAGAGTTTTTACAGAGTCTTGAGATAAAGGATTCATTCCAATAAATCGAGTGACATGTCCATCACTATACCATACACAAAAATCATCAACATCGGGCTTCTGAAGAAGCCGAAGATAAATATTTCCACCATCTAAAATCAAACATATCACCTTCGAATTTAGATCCTCTGTATTATAGGCTAATGTTCCTTTGGTAGAGGAGATTTATTAATTCTTTCCATGTTTCGCAATGAAGTTTTGCTTTAAGTTCTACGAGTTTCCAGTAGCTTTCCTCTGGGATGCTTATCTTCTTCATAATTATGCTCCATATACTCCATTTACCGCATATGTAATTCTACTATGTCACCATCTTCGAGAATGAAATTTCCCCCAACTTTTTGTGGACTGAAACGTAATCGTTTTGCCCATATTTTTGCATATGAAAACTGTTTATAAAAATCACTATGTATCTTTTTAGCTAAATCTAGAATGGTGGAGTCTACTTTAGTGGTGAAAGGTTTCTTTGAGGGCGATCTCTTATTTGGTTCTTTTGTATAAATACGAATGATGTCTAACATCTCAAATATTTCGGAACCAAGTTTTTCAAGTCCATTTTTTCTTGTACATGATGCAGGAAGAATTCTAATGTCATCACCTATGAACTTTTTCAGTTGTTCAATTTTTTGTGCTGTGTTTGGATAATCTGTTTTATTAGCTATGAGGATGGTTGGTCTATAAACTGTGCCTTCAAATATGGCGTCTTCGACATCGTCTGCTGTAGCTTCCCCCTGTATTTTTACTCTAGCGTCATAGATTCCATAATTTTTGAGAAGTTCTTCTATATCTTTGAAAGTAGAATTTAAAAGCCGTCCAACGATAATTATTTTTAACCCAGCGCCTTTATAGGTTCTTTCAATCTCAACTTTACCTTTAGGCTTTCGTGTAAGAATCCTTGATTTCTCTAATTTTTCTGATATTAGAGAGTATTGTTTGACCGGATCTTTTGATAAATCGACCATGAGAAGGAGACCATCAGCATTTCTAGCAACAGTTAAAGTTTTAAGACTCCGGGCTCCTCCACCTGTAGCATTTTCGATCAAAGCTGGAGCTTCAACTAATTGAAACTGTAAATCTTGATACTGAAACATTCCTGGCGTGGGATCTTTAGTCGTATAAGGATAAGACGATATTTCTACATTTGCATTAGTCAAAATTGAGAGAAGACTACTCCGTCCTACATTGGTAAACCCTAAAATAACTATTTGAGTATCTCCTTCTTTTTCAACAAAGAATGACGATCTGCTAACTCCAGTCTTTTTACGTTTCTTATCCACAATTTCTTCTCTAAGTGAAGCAATTTTTCGCTTAGCATGATTTCTCAAGCTTTCAGTACCCATATGCTTGGGTACAAGGCTTAAAAACTCTTGAATCTTCTTAATCTTCTCTTGAGGTCTTTTTGCTAAAGCAACTTCTCGCCATTTATGTAGAGTTTCTTTCGGAAGATTCGTAACCATGAAGTAATCATCCAAATTACATTAATGTGATAAAGATATTATTATCTTTCGAATAATTATAGATAAAATAGAAACTTACAAGAGGAATAAAGTATTCATTTCAAACAAAAAGGCTTAATTCAGACTCCTATTATCAATAAAAATATTGGGCCGGTAGTTCAGCGGAATGAACGCCGTCCTCGCACGGCGGATGTCGCGGGTTCAAATCCCGTCCGGTCCACCAATCCTTCTTAAGAAGAAGTCTTAACCCAAGAATCTGGATTATTTGAAAAACTAGTGTTTTTCATGCGTTTTATTGCTTCTTTCAGTCTATAATAATTATCTCTGATTCGTATAAGAAGCACATAGAAATAGTATGTACACTAATTAACATAAAGAATGTATATTATATATAATTAATAATGCACCGTAAAAAGGCTTGAATTTGGGATTATTTATTATTATGTAAATGTTAAAGAAAAATTTAATCAATATTTTTGTTAAAATAATTTATGTCAAATTCAACAGTTTATACTATAAAATTGTTCTGAATCATTTATTAGTATTCTAATAGCGTATTGGTAGTATTCAACATATTTCTTTATAACCATCAAGTATTTCACATTGTTTTCGCAGTTCTATAAGATCAGGGTCTATGTTGTAGTAGCACCCTCTCTTACATTCGTTACAATTCTCTGTCACTGTAGTTAAGGGTTTTTCACCTTTAATGCTCTTGAATAACTTCCACACCTTCTCTACTTCATTAACCGTCCCCTCTACAATAAATGTGTGACAGCCTTCAGCGCCATTAATTCCGCCGGAAGCAATGGGTATTGCTCTCGCTCCTGATAAAATTTTGAAAGCTTGTATCTCAGTAATCAACTTACCCTTAACAAGCATCATCCCTGAAGGGAGCCCAGCAGCATATTTGAATGGACCTCCAACTGTTGGAGCTATATCCACTAGTGAGCTTGGGACAAGTTTCTCAAGACCAGCAGCTATTATTAGGTTAACGCCTCTTGTACTTATTGTTCCCATTGCAGCAGCGATAGTTCCACCAGTTCCCTTTCCTTGAGCGTTTCCTAATAAGATTGCAGAAGCTCCAGAGAAGTCGATAGCGTTAGCACCTTTGATGAAGACATCGTCATGATCCATTTCGGGAAGCCATTTCTCCTTCAACTCCGTGAGAGTCACGTTTTCTGCAACGCCATTCTTGATACCTATATACATATGCCTTCTCTTTCCTAAGGTTATACATATACCCCTTGGAACCACTACACCTGCAGTGAAGAATCCTTTTTCCTCCATGGTTCTATTCAGAAGTTCCTCTACTACATAGGCTGTTGAAGTGCTGGTGGCGATGAAGACAATACCTTGTTTATAGGCTTTCTTCACTTGAGGTAAAGTAGCGATTGCTTTTCCGATTAACCTCTTTGACTCCGATGATGTTAACGTCAATAATACTCTTTCCATTTGATTTGCCTCCAGAAACCTCTTGATCATAAAAGATCTTTCTAATATTTTTACATATTGAATTGACTCATTACCCTAATACAGAATCTCCATTATGTTAACGGATTTACACAACTTTTAAAAAACCTCTACAACCTACACTTGTTCTTTTTTATATGAATAGTCTATAGTTCATTTTTTCAACGTCACAATTATAAAACATGGGAAATGTGTGAAAAAGGGGAAACTGTGATAAATTGAAAAATGGTGCATAAAGAGGTTAGTGGATTAGATTCTTAGAGACAAATCTAAAAACGTTAAATTATACCTCGTTTAAGTTAAGATTAAAAAACAAAATTGATGTTAATGATTATTCGGAAAAGCAAAGTTATGGTTTTATTGTCCGTGATAGTCGCGGTTGTGCTTATTAGTAGTTTTGTCGTTTCTGTATTTGCATCTGAAAATACGTCGACTATCGGTGAATATAGAGAAGAGTTACGGCGTCTGATTTGGGAGTTCCGAGAAACGGTTATTCGTCCTACAGTAGCAGATTATTTAGGTGTTGATGTGGACAGTCTTGATGATCAAGGTCTAAGGGATATAGTTTACAGTCTATCAGAGGATGATCGAAGTGCTCTGAAAGAAATATTACAACCACTGAGGCAGGCGTTCCGAGAAGAAATTCTTAAACCTGCGCTGGAGAGATGGGGTGTCAAACCTTCAGCATTTCAAAGAAGAATTAGGTTCCGTAAAAGACTTCCCAGAAGGTTTGGTATAAGCGATTGATAGATTAAGATTATAAACTCGCGCTCATCATTTTTGTCTATAGAGAAGATCATACCTAACGACATATATTCTGCTTCTATTTGAAATCAAACGAAAGAGAAAGGAATTATTTTTTTACATTCGCATCAATCTATCTATTATCATTTCCTTTATGTTCGGTCTATCTTTTTGTCGTATAAAGCGTATCATCAAATGTATCAACTGTAGCATAACCAATATTGGAAATAGTATATTCACAATATTGAATAGTGTTGAAACAAAAAAAACTCCAAACGCTTCATCTACAAACGAATAATATGAATTTACTCGTGAAAAAAAAGTTTTGTAATGTAGTTTTTTTATTAAAATACTAAAAGATATTACAATTGCATACTGAATAAAAATGATGCTTCCACCGATTAACCCGTTATCCTTCATAAAGTACTGGCTATACCATATTCCGAAGTACATCTGAATATTTCCAAAGATATGAACATAATAATCTAGTCTTGCGCCTAATCGTGATGTTTTTTTAATTAGCCTAGCCCATTTTCCATCTATCAAATCTAAAAGAAAATACACATAATAGAAAAACGCGCCTATTACAAGGTTACCTTGAAAAAAAGAGTAGCTTGCTAATGAGAGTAGAGGAAAACCCATAAGAGTTATAATATTAGGATTAATTTTCAACTTCAGTGTCTGCATTAATCTAATGAGAGGCATATCAAGCCAAAAAAAGAATAAAAGAGGTGTTATAGAACCTTTTTTCAAAAAATGTTCATCAGGTTGTTCGGTATAAATAGCTTTGATTTTTTCTATCATTAAACCAAATCCTATTTCATCATTTAAACGAGTTTAAAGACAATCTTTCATTTGATGTTATCATTCTTAAAGTACTTACTAAATAGAAGGAAAAGTCGATTTCTATTTAAGTTGACCATATTTTTTTTCAAAAAACCAAATTAATGAAGATAAAAAAATGTTATTTACTCTTTAATTCGTGACTATTTATTAGTTGCTGATGCGGTACTATTTTATTTATAATTCTCTAGATAAATATTGAGGGGAAAAGAATGGTTACTGCAATATTTCCAGTCAAAGGACAGCCTCCACATATAGGGCACATTCTTACAATTGTAAGCATCTATGGCGATTACGATAAAATTATTATCCATGTACTTGAAGAACCGGGAAAATACTATAAAGATGAAAATTTTTTGATTCCATCACAGGAAGTAGTTGACATTTTCAAAAACATATTTAAGTATATGCCAAAAATTGAGGTAGTGCCTGGTAAATTCTCTTTGCGCGATAAAACATCATTTGATGATTTCCCTCTATTCGATGTTATAGTTACAGGAAATAAAGACTTTGAGAAAGATATGAAAATTAAGAAACCTTTTCGATATGTTCCAAGAAGTATGATCCATGGTTTTGATATAAGCGGAAGTTTAATGAGGAAATTAATGAGATCCAAAGGAAATGAATCTGCTGGAATTTCTATAAAAAAATAATAGACCCTCATAATTAGTGATGGATATTTTGTCTGTTTGTTCTCTCAATATAACGTCACTAGGATCTTTGTTCACAGGTTACTATGCGTTTATGTAAAAAATTGAAAATTATAATAGAAAATTAAATATTTCAAAATATCCCGAATTAAGATTTTTTATAAATTGTGATCAATTGCTAAGAATGGTACAAAATTGTTAATAATGAATTTAATGGCTTAGACGCAATCCGATACGAAATTTGTATCAATTCTTTGAATACTGCTTAAAAAGCCGTTTCCCAGTTTACTACAAGTTGAGGAATTTTTTCATTTTACAAGCGGATTATGAAACATGATTTACTGACGAGAAATAGTATTATCAACATCATTAAGAGAATTATTGAAGTAGGTTTTTTTTATGCCAATTGAAGATTATTTACTACCAAATGAGAACATTCGATTTCAAAGCGACGTCGATATTTCATATGGAACAAAAAAGTATGAAGTCATCTTAACCGATAAGAGATTAATACTTTATGCTCGAAGAGGAATCATTTTCAAAAATGATGACGTTATATCTGATACAATATCTGAAATTCAAGGTATCAAGTATAAAGAGCGGGGTAGACTTTTTAAAAAATCCTTCATTGAAATATATGGACGATCAAAAATAATATTGGAAGGAGAAAAAAAATCAATGCTAACACTTTACCAAAGACTTTTACCATTCCTATCTCCAGAATTGAGCGTTGGAATACGATCTCAAAGCCCCTATGCTCAGCCTGTTCAATCTCCAGCCTCTGAAAGGATTTCTTTTCCTATTTCTAAAGCTCCTAAATTTTGCGAAGATTGTGGAACAGAGATATTGCTTGCTAAACGCTTCTGTCCTAATTGTGGCAGATCTTTAATAGGCGTAACTCCATGATTAACAAGACATTTCAGGGTTATTATTGTGATCTCAAAATAATATTAGAACAAATTAAAACTTATTTAATAGGAAGAGGATTCAAGGTTAGCAATTTCTTTAAACAGGAAACCTATCTTATTCAAGCTAGAAAAAGAGATTCTTTTACCAATGAATGTGCATTTATAAAACTTAAAGGTGTACCCAATAATTTTCAAGTATCCATTGGAAAGAGTAACTGTATAAACGATATTAGGAATTTGGGGGCACTAAATGAATTTTCGTTTTCTGATAAAATACTTTTAGGTGAAGTCAGATTCGATAATGATTTATGGACCTTTATTGAAACTGAAGCGGAATTGAAGAGAAATACAGCGGAATTACAAAAGCGGACCATTTCATCTCCACAATATCAAATAATGAAAGAGACCACTAGAGAAATTGAAGTCATCTATTGTCAATATTGTCGAACGAAGAATAATGCCCGTTTAGCAAAATGTCAGAACTGTAATGCTTCACTCCATTAATCTTCATTATTCTTAATATCGAAAGAAATCTAATTTCAGAATAACTCCTTCAGCACTTCCTATCTTGAATTCAATAATGTTAGGTGCGTTAGAAGTATCAGACAAGACAAGTCGATGTTTTGCAAGGGAGAGTAATAAAGAATTTCATATATATTAATGCAAGAGATACTCTCTTTCTATTTTCCCCTGAATGATTGGAGATGTCTCCAGTAAGGTTAAGCTCTTAAAGATAAGACTTTGAGGTTAGCCTTTTCATAGATTTCTTTCAATTTCTCTGAAGATGTTTCTCGTATTTCAGAGAGAAATAGGGGCGCGTATCAGGGGTGTAAAGAATCAAAATCAAGTTCAACTTGATTGACTTGACAAATAGATAAAGACTAAGACAATAGTGGACTATTTTCATAAAAAGAGGTCTATGTTACTCTGGAGTATGGTAGTCCAGAGGAGATTCGAACTCTTGTCGTGAGCATTAATTCGTACAATAATGGGCTCAAACCTAATATTGGTCAGATACCGTCCGATCCACCACTTTTTGGTTGTGCACGTCTCTTGATTCATCTAGTTTGGTAACGATTTAAGGTGGGTCCAACTCTCTCAACCGAGGTCCAAGCAACTTTTCTCTTGAATATGATGTCTAATAAAGCTTTGATTTTGATAAGATCCAGTAGATGTTTATAGCCATAGATCAAAGCTGGAGAATATAAAGCGAGTTTCCGATCCTCCTTGTCAATGTCAATTGCAAGCAACGATTCAAGTGTTTGGAGAAGGATGAAGAATATGGACATTTCCAGCACATAAAAAATTTCACCTTGCATAATGGCGAATAGTGCAGCTGCAAGAGAGAACATTCCTGACCAAGGTAACACAAATGTGTGGATTAAGAGCAACGGAAAGATCAGGTTGTTGAGTAGCCCAAATTTTGGGTTGGTAATTACATTTCTGTGCTTAAAGAATGTTTGAATGTTTCCTTGATACCATCTGAGACGCTGCTTATAGAGGCTCTTGATGGTTGATGGAGCTTCTGTGTAGGCTACACCTGTTGAATTTGATTGTACAATGTTACCTACCTTAAGTATCTTTATTGTAATGTCAAAGTCCTCGGTAAGTGTGTCTTTATCGTACTTTCCCACTTTCTCTGCTACAATTCGTCGAAATGCGGTAAGAGGGCCGGGCATAACTTGTACAACTCCAAGCATGGCAGTAGCCCGTTTAATTAGATTAATTGCGGTCACATACTCTAGAGCTTGACAGTGCGTAATCAAATTGTCTCTATTAACCACTTTGACGTTGCCAGCAACTCCTGCCACTTCTGGATTTTTAAATTCTGAAACCATGCTTTTGAGAGCTTGCCGATTTATCACTCCGTCGCCATCAACTGTGAATATTATTTCCCCCTTTGCAAAGAGCATTCCATAATTCATTGCTGAAGATTTGCCCCCGTTCTCTTTATGGAAGATCTTAACGTCTTTGGAAGCGTACTGCATTGCTTTTGAATATGTATTATCCGTAGAACCGTCATCCACTACAATGATCTCTTTCTTAGGATAATCAGCTTCAAGAAGGGACTCTATGGTTCTAGATATCCACTTTTCTTCATTGTATGCTGGGACAATGATGCTTATTTGCGGGAAAACATTCAAGATTTCAGTATCACGTTTTTGTTCTCGTTTCACGTTTTGAATAGCCATAGGAATGGAGAACAGATTTATGAAAAACATCATCGACATGTCACCAACGAGAATCGACTTAGTCAACAATTGCCATTCTCTGTATCCTTCAAGAAAAATGATTAGACCTAGAATAATGGGAGATCCTATCATAATAATTGCTAACAAAGAAGTTTTTCTATGCCTTTTCACTTTTCCTTTAATTATCTCTTCAGGCTTCATTCTGCTGATGAATATTGCTAAGGCTAAGCCGGAGAGGAAGGCTATCCAAACAGCTATACTATCCATAATATATGGTAAGATGGTTATCATGAGAATGGCCATTGCGGCGTAGAAGTAGACTGTTTTTGGCAATCTTTCTTTTTCTCCACTTTTCTTACTTGATGGTGAGATTATTTGATTTTTAAGGTGGACCAGTTTTTCTCGGTTCTCTTTCTACATTGATTTTATCAAATGATTTCCAGATAAGAGACGTTTTATTATTCTAACGTGGAATACATCTGTCCTAAAAGACATTTTTAACTAGACTCAACCGTAATCGCTTTCGCCCTTTTTCTGTAAGTCGATACTGATTGAGCATCTTGAGTATTGCCTTGTCCAGAGTGAATTCTTCGTTGCATTCTATGCATTTAAAAGCCAAAATCGGTTGTCCGAAGAAGTGTTTGTTTAAGCATTTATACCATGATCCAACTCTTCTATAGTCCACTCCGATTTGTTTCATTATCTTTGTGCATTTCGGGCAGACAAGCTCTTTCTCTTTGTTTTCAAACTTGAATCTGAAGTCAATACAACCACAATCAAGATGTTCCAAAGCATCTCCTTTAATCAGTTGTAAGCTTCTGCATTCGGGGCATTCAAGTAAGATTGTGGAAGTCAAAGATTCGCAGGAGGGACAGGCTGCTATAGAGTGGAGTGGTTCTGCTTCTAGAAAACTTAATTTGGCTAATTTGTCAAGGGTTGAAATCAGGTCTGAGACGGAAATCTGACTATTCGGTTTGGATATTAGAACTTTGAGAATGCCGATCTGTATGATTGGGGACGACAAAAAAAGGTTGATGATAAGTCTTGCAATTTTAGGATTTATTTCTTCAGGTAAAACGGACTCAAAAACTATTTTTGTGATGGCTTCTTCCAGATAGCCTGAATTGATTTCATCTTTTGCTATATAGTCTCGACATCCCAGTTTCATGGCTTCAACCGCGATTTTTTCATTTCCAGAGCCTGTCACAAAGATGACAGGTGTAGAGATGTGTCTATTCCGCATTTCCTTGAGAATCTCTATACCTGTCATTTGTGGTAGTTGGTTATCTAGAATCAAGAGATCGATCATGTCTTCTTCAAGCGTTTTCAAGCAGGCCTTTCCCGTTTCTACTATTACCAAATCGAAATCGATTTTCAACCTTTTCTGGATGGAACGCCTTAAGATTAACTGATCGTCTATTGAATCTTCAACGTGTAGAATTCGAAGTTTCGTGATCTCCTTGTCAATTCTCACTGGATAAGTTTTCACTTTTATCGAATTGTGATTCAAGAACCGGAACTCCTACTATTCTTCAAGGTCATATTGTCACCTGATTGGTATCCTTGATATATTCAACCAATACTCTTTCATTTTTATGACTGTTTGGATGAAATTTTCAAAGTTTACAGGTTTGATAATATAATTGTTACATCCTAGCTGGTAGGCTTTTTCTATATCTATCTCCCTTGCTGATGTAGTTAGGACGATTATTGGAATGCTTTTTAGATTTTTGTCTTGTTTAATTTCCTTTAAAACTTCAAAACCATTTACTTTTGGCATTTTCAGATCCAAAAGAACCAAGCCGGGTTTGGGAGCATTCTCATAAGGCCCGGTTCTTTTGAGGAAATGTAAAGCTTCCTCACCATTATGAACTATATACAATTTGTTCTTGACCTTTCCTTTTTCCAGAGCTCTTTTTGTAATTATGATATCATCGGGATTGTCTTCTGCTAGGAGAATTGAAAATCTATGTAGGATTCTTGACATCAGTATATTTCTCCAATTTCTATATCTTTCATTTCTTCAACTCCATCTTTTTGGGTATCGAAAAATAGAATGTACTTCCGTCGCCAAGTTGGCTTTTAACCCAGATTTTTCCTCCAAAATTTTCAATAATCCTTTTACAAATGGCTAAACCGGCTCCTGTCCCTGGATATTCCTCTTTGGAATGCAATCGCTCAAAAAGAGCGAAGATTTGATCATGATATTTCTCTTCAATTCCGATACCATTGTCATGCACTATGAATAGCCAATCTTCTTCTCGGTCTTCACACTTCACTTCAACTATTGGATTTTCAGACTGGTTGAATTTTATTCCATTACTAATCAAATTTAAAAATAGTTCTTTCATCCATATTTTTGGAACGAGAATACTGGGTAATTTATCATACTCGATTCTTGCATTATTATCCTCAATTATCACCTCAATATCTGAGGCTATTTCATCCAAGAGTTCGTTCAAGTCAACTTCTATGATATCTATGAATTTTCGTCCGACCCGGGATAGAAGCAATAAATCTTTAATCAACGAGTCCATATGATCCCCAGCATTATCTATCCTATTCAAATAGTCAAGTCCAACATCATCAAGTCTATTAGCATAATCTTCAAGAAGGAAAGAACTGAATGATCTGATGCTGCGTAAAGGAGCTCTCAGATCATGGGAGATCACGTAGCTGTAATTCTCCAAATCAATATTAGATTGCTTCAACTTTTCATTTGATAGTTTTAATTGCCCTAGGAGATCCTCTAATTTTTCTTCTGTTCTCATACGTTCAATAATTCTAGCCAATCTTTCTGCAATAGCATCTATCAGCTTTCTTTCTTCTTTAAGAAACGGACCTTCAGCCATTGTAGGTTTTTCTTCAAGATAGTAGACTTCAATGGTGCCAATGTTTCTTTCAAGTATTACAATGTCTGACTGTTGTCTCCATTTTGTCTCTTTAAAATTACTTGTTTTATAATCTTGATCGTCTATGATTATTCTGGCGCAAGTGATGCTGGGATATTGCCAAGCGGAAGGAAGCAGATTGAGGGATTCTATTACTATTTTATTCAATTTCTTATATTTTTCTACGATTTTAGAAATTCCGTATAAGCAATTAAGCTCCTTGATACGTTCACTATATTTGTGGATAAGTTTGCTTCTCTTTTCTTCTTCCTTCTTGAATTCTGTGTTGTCTTTAATTATTGCAATAAATCCTTTTAGTTTACCGTTATCATCTTTCATAACTCTGCCTGACATTTGTAATGGTATTTTCTTTCCATTTTTAGTCAATCCAACTGTCTCGAATTTTCTTGTTGTTCCAGTTTTCATGGCTATTTTCATTTCATTAAGTTGATTTTTAGTTTCTTCTTTTGTAAACATTTTTAAAACAGATTTTCCATATACTTGCTCTGGTGTATATCCCCATAAATTGGTAAAAGATTTATTGACTTTCACTATATTCGTCTCTGGAGTGATCACAATCAAAATATCACTTATTTCGTCTAGATAATGTTCAGAGCTTTCTAATTCTTCTTGTCTCTTTTTGCTTTCTGTGATGTCTTTTGCAATGTGCACACATGCTTTGACTTTTCCTTCGCTATCTAGTATCGGTGAGGTAGTAACTAGGAGTGGTAAACCCAAATGCTGATCATCTATTACTTCCGTTGTTATCTCTCTTGTTTTCAGTGTTTTCCTATACGGACAATTTGGCCATGATCTATCGGTGTTATGTACTACTTCAAAGCAATGCCTGCCTATCAATTCTTCAGGTTTTTTCTGTAGGACATTACAAGCAGCCTTATTTACCTTTATAAGTCTAAAATTGTTATCAATAACAAATAGAAGATCAGAAATCGCATTGAATGTCTCCTCCCAATCTTCCTCTGTCTTTTCAAGGAGATAAGCCTCATTTCTCTCCATGATATCAAGGTATCGTTCCTGGCTAACCATCTTTTAATCCCGATTTTTCTATTCATTTTTATTTTTCTCTGGACCATATCTTGAAAATCATTTGTTTAATCAGTGGAATAGCGTACTGTCTATGTTTTTCGAAGTGATATGTACCTCTCTTGTTAGAACTTTTTATGTTATCTTTACCAAGAGTTATATAATATTCAAAAAGTTGACACGGAAACTGAAACGTAAATATGAACGTTGTCGTTGAGTATATGTGAAGGTATAGGCGTCGATGAAAGTAAATATTTAGGTTTGAGATTAAATTTTCATCCTAACGTTGTTATTTACGAGATAACACGATTGCTTTTTGTTTTGAGATGTGTTTAGATTTTCTTTTAAAGATGAATCGATTTGTAAACTTTTTTCGTTTCCATAAGCCACTATTTTTTTTTTAGCATAATCAATTTCGTTGTTAATTGTGGAAAAATACTGATTTATTTACCGTCTAATTCCACTATTCTAGATTTGGGTAAACCAGGCTAAATATTGATATTACTTTCTCAGCGTTTGATCAATCTAGTATTTTATGAAAAAAGAGGTATATGCTATTCTAGAGTATGGTAATCCGGAGGAGATATGAGCATATGCGCTCACATAAGCTAAATAATTCTTTGCTTTTTCTTCAATTCCATATACCTATTCGAGGCTATTTTAGCTAGGTAGTTGGATAATTAATATTATCCATCACTATTCTTCTCTTCTTTCAACTCGAGGAAGAGTCCTTCTCTGCAGTTGAATCCAGAAAATAATATAAAAGACTTTTTTGTTACTTTAGGCTGGGGCGTGTTAGAAGAAAACCGTTAACACTTTTTGCACCGCACCCATATAAATACGCCTGGTAAACTAAAAAATATTAGCGTGTGCTATTCACACATAATCATAAAAAAAAGGTTAAGTGAAAAAATGGAAAATAAAGGTAAAATGAAAGCTGTTGTATATGAAAAATATGGGCCTCCGGATGTTCTTCAGCTCAAAGAGGTAGAAAAAACCGTTCCCAAAGACAATGAAGTACTGGTAAAAGTCTATGCGACAACAGTACATCGGGGAGACTCCAGAATGCGAACTTTCACAATCCCTCGCATGCAATGGATTCTCGCGCGAATAATGCTGGGTATCAGAGGACCAAGAAAAAAAAACACTACTTACCAAGATAATATCTGCATAGCGAACTATCTTTTTTGATATTTTAAACTTCTTTTTAAGACTGAATATCAACGCTAATGACAGAAAATAGAATA
>SDBT01009312.1_pt1 | contig 15957 bp, 11 predicted proteins | sample 2277101 | NCBI WGS metagenome assembly SDBT01 (sample SAMN10404973, study PRJNA504765) | marine sediment metagenome | isolation source: marine sediment core GS10_PC15, 103 cmbsf | place: Arctic Ocean: Southern Knipovich Ridge | collected 2010 | reverse complement strand
ATCTTCTCGACGCGACGGCCCATGCCCTGTGGTATCCCAAACGGTTCGTCGAGGTCGAAACCGGCGCACTGTATCGCGGCGGCTACCCCAGCGCACGGCACGTTCGCAATCTTGCCGCCGACAAGGGCATCCGCACGATCGTCAGTCTGACGGGCAAGGTAGACGACGAAGATGAAAAGGCGATGCTCGCCGCGGCCCGGGACTTGCAGCTTCGCACGTTGCGCTTTCCGATGCCGGGCAACGGCTGTGTCGAAGACCTCGGCGTTCTCGACAAAGCGGCGGATGCGATCCACAATGCCGCGAACCGCCCGGTCTTCTTTCATTGCGCGGCAGGCAAGCAACGATCCAATGCCGTTCTAGCGGCGTACCGTATGAGGCACTGTGGCTGGACGCTCGCCGAGGCGCTCGCGGAATTGGAAACGCGGCACGACCTGGAGGCTGACGGCAAGGAAAAGGTACTCGTCACGCATCTTCGGAGCTACGCGAAGCACCTCGGCCTGATGCCGGAGCCGACGAGTACACCTGCCGCGGATTGAGGCGGCTCGAGGAATCTCAACATGCTGATCCTGATGAAACAGAATGCCACGCGCGAGCAGATCGATGCGGTTTGTAGCACCGTGACGGAAATGGGATTCTCGCCGCACGAGATCCCCGGCTCGATTCGCGTCGCGGTCGGCATCACGGGCAACAAGGGCGCCGTGTCGGCCGAGATGTTCATGCACCTCGGGGGCGTCTCCGAATGCGTGCCCGTTTCCAATCCGTACAAGCTTGTCAGTCGTGAAGTCAAGCCCGACGCGACCGTCGTCGACGTGCGCGGCGTCAAGATCGGCGATGGCAGCCTGGCCCTCGTGGCCGGACCGTGTTCCGTCGAATCGCGAGAGCAGATCTTCGCCGCGGCCGAGACGGTTGCCAAGAGCGGGGCCAAGTTCCTGCGCGGCGGAGCGTTCAAGCCACGGACGTCGCCGTATGCCTTTCAAGGTCTCAGGCAAGAGGGGCTCGACCTGCTCGACGAGGTGCGCGAGGCGTTCGATCTGCGCATCGTCACCGAGGCCAAGGACACGGAAACACTCGACGCGGTCGCCGAGGTGGCAGACATCATCCAGATCGGCGCGCGGAACATGCAGAACTACTCGTTGCTCGAGGCTGCCGGGCGCATTCGCAAGCCCGTTCTGCTGACGCGCGGCATCAGCGCCACGCTCAAAGAAATGTTCATGGCCGCCGAGTATCTCCTGTCGCTCGGCAACTACGACGTGATCCTCTGCGAGCGCGGCATCCGCACGTTCGAGACCATGACGCGCAACACGTTCGATCTTTCTGCCATCGCGATGATAAAGCATCATACGCATCTGCCGGTGATCGCCGATCCTTCGCATGGCGTCGGCATCAGTTGGGCCGTGCCGCCGATGGCCAAGGCCGCGGTCGTGGCCGGGGCGGACGGCATCATGGTCGAGATGCACCCCCATCCCGAAAAGGCCCTGTCCGACGGCCAGCAATCGCTGACGTTCGAAGAATACACAAAGCTCGCCGCCGACCTGTTCGACCTCGCCGACTGGCAAGCCCGGCACTGACGTCGCCCGAGCCTTGCACCCGTGCGAGCCGGGCCGTCCTCGGCACCGGTTTCAGCGTCAAGGGTCGCGAATTTCACCAGTAGCAGAAAGAACCGGTCGTCCGGCGGGAATGATCTGTAGACCGATGTTGAGTCAAACGAGCACAACCCTTCTCGATGGCCTCTGCAATCCGCGTGACGACGCAGCTTGGCGGCGATTCTATGCCCGGTACACACCGATGCTGCTGTCGTATGCCCGGCGCGTCGGCCTGCCCGACGCCGATGCCAGCGATGTAGTGGCGGACACGTTGGCGACATTCGTTCACAAGTACCTCGCCGGGGACTACAACCGCGACAAGGGTCGGCTCAAGAATTGGCTCGGTGGCATCGCTCGGAACAAGGTTCTCAAGTGCTTCGGCCGACGCCCGCATGCCTCGCTGGACGCTTGCGAGGCCGACGGCACGCGCGGCACACCGGAGCCGGCCGCGCCGGACGATGCCGAGGAGGCGTTCGAATACGAGTGGCGGCTCGAGCGTCTGAACCAGGCGATGGAGATTCTCCGCCGCGAGAGCGACCCGGACACCTATCAGGCCTTTGATCTGTACGCGCTGAAGGGCTGGCGGGTCGAGAAGGTCGCGAAGTTCCTCGGCATGTCCAAGAACGCCGTGTACATCAGCAAGACGCGTTGTTTGAAGCGATTGCGGGCGATCGTCAAGACGCTCATCGCCGAGGAGGATTAGCTTCGCCATGCGATGTTTGTCGGACGAACAGCTCGAACTGCTGGCTACCCTCCTGGATGACCCTTCGTGCCTGGCGCTGATGGAGCATGTGCAACGTTGCACCACCTGCCGCGGGCGGCTCGAGCGGATGCAGGCCGACGCGATGTTGATCGAAGACATCCAGGAGTTGCGAGAGAGCCGGCAGCGCAGCCAGGCGCTGGCGGAGGAGCTAACACGTCGTGACGACGGCATTGCACCGGGATGATAAGACACGGTATGATTCGTTTGAGAGCAAAGAACCTCGTCCATGTGGCGCCGGGGCCGAGTACGGATTCCAAGCCCACGGATTGGGATTTGGGGGTGGTCTTGCAGCTCCCGGGATGATCGGCACGCGTGGTGCCCGTCCGCTGTCTGGTGATCTGATCCGTGGGCTTCGCTCGCGAATGCACGCATGAAGGGAAAGAAGCACAGCCCGGCCCCATCCGCCGCGACGCAGACGGTGGGTCTACCCTCGAAGGCTCGACCGCCCAGCGGGCCGATCCCGCTGATCCCGGATTATCATCTCATCAAGGTGATCGGTCGCGGCACGTTCGGCACGGTCTGGCTGGCGGAAGAGACGATGGCCGGCGTCTTTCGGGCCATCAAGGTGCTCGACCCGCCTGCGAAGCCGCAGGACGCGGTTCGCGGCGACGGCGGGCGTCCCCCGCGCATCGACCGGGAACTCGACGGCATCCACGCCTACCAGGTGCACGCCAAAGACCATCCGCACCTCGTCAGCATTCTGAAGACGGGCCAATGCACGCTGGAAGAAGCGCCCGATCAGCGCCGCGACCGTCAGGGAGCGCAACAGTCCCAGCCCCACAACGCATCAGGGACCGGCGCCAAGATAAACGCCACACCGGCGGGCCATGGCCCGGCTCGCCAACGCCGCACCGTGTACTACGTTATGGAGATCGCCGACCACACCGGCGGCGCGCAACCGCATCACACGACCGACTATGAACCGCTGACGCTCGCTACGCTGTTGCGTCAGAAGCATCGCCTGCCGATCACCCATGCAGCGCCCGCGACCCGCTCCTCACAGCGAGCCGGTTTTCCCTCCCCCCAGCGAGCCGGTTTTCTCTCCCTTCAACGAGCCGGGCCGTCCTCGGCCCCGGTCCCCGCGCAGGCCTCCGACCTCGCCACCGCCCATCTGCCCAACGGTAGCGTCATCGACCACGCTCTGGCCCTTCTCGACGCCATCGAGCATCTGTACAAGGTCGGCCTGCATCATCGCGACGTCAAGCCGTCGAACTGCCTGTTCGTCGGTGGCGTCCTCAAGCTCGCGGACGTGGGGCTGACGACCTCGGACAATCGCGAGCAGATCGGCACACCCGCGTACATGCCTCCCAAGCCCACGAGTTTGGATCACACGGGTCCCCGGCCCACGGATTGCGATCCCCTAGATTCCGATCCCACGGATTGCGATCCGTGGGCTTCGCCCGCTGGCGCGAATACACCCTCCGCCCCCGACCACCCTCGCACCAGCGACATCGGCCCACCAAGCGACCTCTACGCCCTGGGCAAGACGATCTACCAGATGACAACGGGCTTGCCCGCCGCCGACTACCCCGACTGGCCCGCCGATCTCGACCCAACCAGCGACCCGCGCCTGCCGGAACTGCGAAAACTGATCAACGAGCTGTGTCATCCGCAGGCGGAAAAGCGCCTGTCGAGCAACCGCGTAGCGCGGCGCAGGCTGGCCGCGCTGGCATCGCAGCCATCCGCACCCGCGCCCTCTCACCGTCGGGTTGCGGTCCTGCTCGTCGTCTGCGCGGTGTGCGTGCTTGTTGGCGGCCTGGGAATGAAATGGTGGTACGACCGCGCAGACCCGACCAGATGGCAATTGGGCCGGGCACCGTATGACGGGACGGAGATTGCCCAAGAGGTGGTGTACGAAGGAAGAACATGGAGTCTGAGTCGGCACAATGCTCCCCACGGCGTCTACCGCCTCCCCACGAGCCAGACAAACGCGAGTTTCTTCGACATCCAAACAGGGCTGCTCGATGGAAATCTCCTCGTGGCCGGGGCCTTTCAGCTTTACAACCGGGAGAAGCCCGCCGGGAACCCGATCACCGGCGACATCACGGTCAACGACGGTGAAATAGACGATCTTTGGCTGATCGTGGGTGAAGGGAGAGACGCCGAAATGATCCTCCTGTACTACGGCGAGCCCGGGCGCGAGCCAGGTGTCCGCTGCCGATTTCGACGGGGGGTCCGCCTGAGCGAGATCAAGGCGACAATGTATGAACCGCTTCCCATCTATCTGGCATTATCGTTTAGCATAAGCCCGACCGTGGCGAGAGATCAGTACCATGAAGGCGAGATCATGGCTTTCGCGAAATACCGGATCGCAACGCTGACGTACATCTCCGCATCGGATTCAACACCAACATCACAACCCAATACCTCAGACGCCGCACCGTAATTGGCAAGACCGGAGTTCCCACTTGCCTGAATCGGTTCCCAAAGCCCACGGATCGCGATCTGTGGGGCCCGCGGACGTGTTCACACGTCCATCAATCGACCTTCAACGTTTTCTTGCTCTCTGTGGAAAGAACCGCCCCACTCCCGGGAATCAATAACAGATTGACCGAGCGCCGCCGCAAGGATCGCCAGTATGCCGAGCCGATCGACACCCAGAGGAAACGACGATCTGCCGGACCTCTTCGCGCCGCCGCGGTGGCGAACCCTAGCGGATCACCTGGGCTTGAGCCCTCGCCAGTGGCAGGTTGCACGGCATATCTGCCGGGCGAGAAGCAACGACGAGATCGCCAGGAAGCTCGGGATTTCTTCGCACACGGTCCACATGCATGTGAAATGCCTGTTCGAGAAGTTGGACGTTCGTGACCGAGTCGGCGTCGTGGTGCGCCTCGTATTGGCTGATCGATCAATCCCGTAACGCAACGGGAGAACCACACGATGCAGCGTGATACCTGCCCGAATAGGCGTATTGCTGAGGCGTCGGAGATGGATATAGTGACTCCGGAACCCTCGGTCGGTGCGCCGGAGGAGCAAGGAAGCGCTCAATCGAGGAGATCGTTGTTCGCATGCCGTGCGTGACGGCATCCGAGCCTGTATAGGCGGAAGGCGGTGAAAGAGCCGAAGCCGCTGAAAACAAGAACATGAAAGGAGAGCGACATGACTGAGATTAGAAGAAGCGGGTTAGTCGGAATCGGCGCGGTGATCGCGGTGGGACTCACCATGAGTACGTCTGCGGTTCAAGGCGCAAGCATGATTGGGGATGACTTCAACGACGGCAATGCCGACGGATGGTCCTTCGATTGGGCGTTCAATCCTGGGAATGTCTCGTTTCACGGCGAGCCAGGTAGAGGCATGTTCCTGAGGATGAGTTGGGCCGTGGCGGGTGTCGACGCGCTTTATCTCTCGAATGACAGCTTCTCTTCTTCCACGACCAACATGGTCGTGGAATTCGACGTGAGGGCCACGACTCAGGGCGGGAGCGGCGGTGGATCGAATCACATACAGACCGATCTGATCTATGACGCTAACAACTACCTGCACGACACTATTCGTTGGGGCGCCTACAACGACACATACTCACGACACCGGGTCGGCGGCGGCCACACTCCCCACAATGCCGGGGCTCTGCCCGTCAACCGGGAAACATGGACGCACCTCAAGTACGAATGGAACGAAGATGTTCATACCCTGTCATACACAGAGCAGTTTGACGCAAGCGGTGACTTTGACCCGAACACTTTGGCACAGTGGTATTCCCATGACCACGGCAACGGGCCTATTCCCCTGGGGGCTGCGTTCAGGTATTACCTCGGGGGCACATCGGATGCTGCTACTTTTGACTTGGACAACATCTCCGTTACTCCCGAACCCGCGACGCTTTCATTGTTGGCGTTTGGCGGTTTGGCGTTGCTTCGGCGTCGGCGGGCGTAAGGCTCGGCTGGGTTGGCTTGATCGTCTTGTGATCTACGCGGCTCCGATCGGCAGCGGCCCTATTGAAAGGGCTGCGTCGATGGGGGCCGCGTCTCTGATCGCGGCGGGCGAGGGTTGCGACGCGGACGCGCTCGGGGGGAGAGGCTGGGTGCGTGCATGGCGAGAGTTCGTGCGCGGGGAACGTTCTCGATGGGGCGAAGCCCACGGATTGGGATTCGGGGTCAGTTTCGCCGCCTCTACGATGCTCGGCAGGCGCGACACTCATGCGACTTCTCGTGATCTGATCCGTGGGCTTGGGGCGATTCGACGCTGGACCGGCTGATTCGCCCCTTGGGCCTGAGTTGCCTGATCCGTGGGCATGGGGCGATTAGACGTGTGAAGTCATACAGTTTGATCCGCCGGCACGGCTGGCGACGGCGTGCGCGTGCTGTAGAATCCTGTCATGCTCCCCTGGAACGGCTGGTTCCATGTCAATGGCAACACCTATGGCACTTGGCTGCGAGGCGATCCGCGGGGATGGCGGGCAAGGCACCATCGGGAACACGTCGAGGGCGATTACAAGAGCCCGCCGGCGCCGGGCGCCTACAACGGACTACACGCGCACTCGAATCATCTGATGAAACACCCCGCTGTGCATTTCTCTGACGAGGCGCGGACGCTCGCCTGCCAGCGCGGGGCTTGCCCGTCACCAGGGGTACGCCGCGGCGGTGCAGATGACCTACCCGAGCGGTGTAATGGTAGAATGACAATGTCGTATGCGATTGCGACAGTGTCATTGTTGCTTGCGACAGTGTCGTATTGTATAATGACAGTATCGCCTTAGCTCGCTACCGGCCGGGGAGGACGTCTGTGGCCCTGGGGCGGGGTTGCTGTGGGGCCGGGGGCTGGCGACAGACACGGAAGTGAGCAATGAGAGTCAGCGTCCAGGAAAACACCGTCAAGCCGGGAACCTACCGCCTCGTCCTGCACACCGGGCGGCTGGCCACCTTGGAGGATTTTATCCGCCACGCCGAGGGCGGTTCGACCATCACGCGGGCCGATGCCGTCGCCGTCCTGACCGCCGCGGCCGAGTGGGTCCGACGGAGGGCCTTCGAGGGTCGAGAAGCCGACCTCGGGCCGATGGGCCGGTCGCGGCTCGGCATGAAGGGGACGTTCGAGACGATCCCCGAACGCGTCGAGGATGCCGACGTGACGCTGACCATCTCCTGGGTGTTGCCGGGGGCGATGAAACGGGCGGTGGGCAAGGCGGGCGATGTTCTGGTCCGCGAGCGGGTGGAGCCCGACCCCAAGCTACCCAACATCGCCGAAGCACGCCGCATCCTGCCGGGCGGCGTGCCCGACGGGCAGCCAGGCCGCTACGTGCCGGGCGAGCCGATCCGCCTGTACGGCAACCGGCTCGACTACGACCCCGCCCGCCCCGACGAAGGCGTCTTCCTGGTGGCTGCCGGCGGCACCGAGTCGCGCGTGGAGCTGGTGGCGATCAACACGCCGAAGCAGGTTCTGTTCATCATGCCCGCCGCCGCGACCGGCCCCTACCACGTCCGGGTCCGCCGCCGTCACCTCCGCCCCGACGGCCCCCTGCTGGAAGGCCGCCTCAGCGAGCCCATCGTTCCGGCTTGAGCAGCGAAGTGAGGGGCGCTAAAGCCCACGGATTGGTGCTCGTGGTTCATCGCGTGCGTCGTTGTATTGAACACGCACTCCGATGGAGGAGACGCCCGGCGTTCTGATCCGTGGGCTTTGTGTGCGTTCGCGTTGATCGGGGGCGCGATGCGCGTCGTCCAGCGATGCCGGCGTTTACTCCTCGCCCCACAGCCGATTGACCCAGCGGTCTACTTGTTGCACGTTGCTGGGATCGGTCGGCGGGTCGTCGTCGATTTCGGTGGCGGCCGACTGCTGGTCGAACAGTCGCAGCGCCGACGGCGAGATGAAGCGCGTCAACTGCGCATAGCTGTGAGCGTCGCCCATACGATGCTTCGTGTGGTAGTAACGCAGTGGAAAATAGACGTGCAGGTGATCCTTCGCCCGGGTCATCGCCACATAGAACAGGCGTCGCTCCTCATCCACGCCGGCCTCGTCGCCGACGGCCATGTCCGACGGGATCATCCCGTCCGCGGCGTGGATAATGTTCACGACGTCCCATTCGCAGCCCTTGGCCGAGTGGATCGTACTGAGGATCAGATAGTCCTCGTCGAGCTGCGGCGGGCCGGCGAGGTCCGACGTCGATGTCGGCGGGTCCAGCGTCAGGTCCGTCACAAATCGGCCTCGCGACCGATAGCCCGCCGCGATCGCCTCGAGTTGCTCGATGTCGCGCAGACGCATGGTGGCGTTGTCGTACAGCCGCTCGAACACCGGCTCATAGAACGCGCGAATGCGCTCGATCTGAGACGCCAGCGGCACGGCCGTGGGCGCGTCGTCCGCGTCGTCAGCGGAGTCAACTTTTCGGCCGCTGCACGTCGCCAGCGTCTCGCGCAACTGCGCGATTTGCTCGCGGGCTGCGGCGGGCACGCGCGGGGCCTTCTCGATGAACCGTCGCAAGGCCGACTTCAGCGCGATCGTCCTCCCGCCGTTTTCCCCGGCGGGCGTCGGCGGTTGTTGGCGCACGCCCAGGTCGCGCATGATCCGCTGCGCCGTCTTCGGACCGATGCCGTCCAGCAGCAATAGCAGGCGGAACCAGCTCAACTCGTCCGTCGGGTTCTCCAAGATGCGCAGAAACGCCAGCATGTCTTTGATATGCGCCGCCTCGATGAACTTGAGCCCGCCGTACTTGTGGAACGGGATGTTCCGCCGCGACAGCTCGACCTCAAGCATGTCGCTGTGATGACCCGCCCGAAACAGCACGGCCTGCCGCATCAGCGGGATGCCCTCTTCCAGGTGTGCGAGGACGCGCTCGCAGACGGCCTCGCACTGCTGCTGCTCGTCCATACACGTCAGGAGGACGGGCGGCCCGCCCGATGCGCGGTCGGACCAGAGCTCCTTCGTGTATCGTTCGGCCGCCTGCTCCATCACGGCATTCGACGCTGCGAGGATCGGCCGCGTGGAGCGGTAGTTCTGTTCGAGCGTCACGACGCGCGTGCCGGCGAACTGCTCGGGAAAGTCCAGGATGTTGCGGATCGTTGCCGCACGGAAGGAGTAGATCGACTGGGCATCGTCGCCGACCGCCATGATGTTGGCATGTTTTCGGCGCATGCCGCGGAGGATGTCGGCCTGCACGGCATTGGTGTCCTGATACTCGTCCACGAGGACGTGCTCGAATCGATCCGCCACGGAGGCCCCGGCCTGCGGTGACGCGCACAGGGCCCGCCACATCAGGAGCAGATCGTCATAGTCCAGCACGTTCTGCTCGCGTTTGCGCGTCGTGTAGGCCTCGAACACGCCGCCGATATCCTCGAGCTCAGCGGCGCACCAGGGGAAGTATCGTTCGATCGTCCGGGCGAGTTTTTCCTGTGCGTTGACCGCTCTGGAATAGATGTTGACGAGCGTATGCTTCTTGGGGAATCGCCGGTCCCGCGTGCCGAGACCCCGCTCGCTGCGGATGAGGTTCATCAGGTCGGCCGCATCGCCTTGGTCCATGACGGTGAAGTCCGCCCGAAGCCCCACGGCCTGGCCGTAGATGCGCAGCAGTCGATTGGCCACGGCATGGAACGTCCCACCCCAAACGCTCCCGGCGGCCGAGTGTTGCGAGAGCTGCCCGGCCCGGCGAACCATCTCGGCCGCAGCCCGGCGGGTGAAGGTCAGCAGCAGCAGGCGATCGGGCGAGACACCTTTGTCGAGAAGATACGCCACGCGACAAGCGAGGGTCTTGGTCTTGCCCGTCCCGGCCCCGGCGACGACGAGCAGGGGCCCGTCCCCGTGGGTGACCGCCTCGCGTTGGGCGGGATTGAGTTGGTCGAGCCAGTTTGCGGCCATGGCGTCTCGAGCATCCCCTCATCGCCCCGCGCCGCACGGGCGGGGGGCACGAGGCCCCAGTCTATCCCCCCGAGGCCGCGGGGTCATCCGAGAACGCGAGGCCATCGCGCAACCCAGAGGGCCCCCCAATCCGAGCCCCGAGCGCAAGCGAGCGGGTCAGAGACCCTGCGGCGTACTCGCGAAAGCCCTGTGGTCCCTCCACGAAAACCCCGCGCTGACGCTTGGGGCTCTGATCGGCTCGCGCATCGTCGCCTACTCGACGTCCGCAGGGAACGGGCTATCCGGCTTATGGGCTCGCGCGAACTTGGCGGCCTCTGTGAACCGGCTGTTGTACTTGACGATGAGCACGATGTACCAGACGGAGAATACGAACATCCCGACCAGGACTACGCAAACGAATCCCAACCCGACGATGACCCCGCCCCACCGATGAGAATTCATCCTCAGAAGGATCGAGACCACGGTGCAGAGGGCGGCGCTCATCATGAGTGCCCGCGTCCCGTTTGCCAGGCGGTTGTCCGGCACGCGGATCGCCAGCCGCCTCAAGCAGACCAGAAGGCCCAGCTGGCATACCACGCCGGCCAATGGCGAGACGCCAACGACGATCTCGATCGCCCAATGGACTCCCGCCCACTGCAGCGCGGCACCCAGCAGCCAGAGTGCGGTCGCCACGCGCACGACCTTCCGCACAGTCGAAGGGTCTTTCGCCTGCAAGACGACCGGCTCGGGACTTGTCACGATCATGGCGGCTGCCGTGCCGATGGCGGAGACGATCAGATGGGCAAGCGGGATGACCATCGACCCCCCGAGCGGACGCATGCTTCGCGGCCCGAACATCATGAGGGCCAATACGGCAAGGATGATGATGAAGCTCCAGAACATCAGGGTCGTGCCGAACCGTAGCTTGTTCAGCCAGCGCGGGTCGGCAAACTTGAGAAAGTTACCGCGGAGAGACCAATCGATCGCAGTCCCGCACTCCGGGCAAAGCCCATCCGGCTTGAGCCCGCGCAGGTTGTACCCGCACCGAGCGCACGGCATGTCCGCCTCGATCGCAGCAACATCGGCCAGGACCACGTCGGGAAGTGGAGTGTCAGGCATGATTCAATCCCTCGTCGCCTTCCGTTCTCAGTCGTTATCCCACGGGCGATCTCGATCGTGCAATTGCGTTGCCTTCGAGACCGTGGCGGCTGCGGCAGTGGTGGTGCGCTTGTCGGCGCCTGTGCCGGCGTCTGTCGACTCTCTCGCAGCGAAGCTCCGGGCCTTGGCCAGTTCGGCCGTCAGCTTGCGATAGTAGATGATGAGCAGCACGACGATCCAGACGTCAACCGCGGTCAGGATGAACTGCATGCAACCCAGGCCGGTGTAAACCGGCGACGAAGCGGCACCAGCGCGGGCAGGTGTCCATGTGGTAACGGCGTACCAACATAGGAAGGCGAGTAGTCCACACACGATGGCCGATATCCAGATGGCAGGGGTAGTCGCCTTAGCCAGTGGGCGGCTCGGGATACGGAAGGCCAGAAGTCGGAACAAGACCAGCACACCGCACTGAGTGACGGCCCAAACAACCCACTGGATAAACTCCACGAACCCGGAAGCTACCGGGCCGACCGCCAAGCGATCGACGCCCCATCGCAGCAGGAGCAGCGACGGAATCAGCACGGCACTGCAACGCAGAACCACGCGAAGCGACGACGGCTCGCGGGTCAGCGAGTATACCGGTTCCTTGACCGTGAGCGAAAGAAGGGCCAAGATCACGAAGAGCAGGCGGGCGTAGGATGCACAGATTAGCCAACTTGGGAAGGCAGCACCAAACAGCAGTCCCACGATGATCGGGAAGACCGTGGCGCTGATCGCGAGAAGCGTGCGAACGAGCCACAGCAAGGTTCCGATACGCAACCATTGTAGCCACCTCGGCTCGGCGAACCGCAGCCAGTGGCCTTGCAGCGAGCGCTCGATGTCGCTGCCGCACTCGGGGCACACGGTCGAGCGGGCGAGCCCGCGTAGGTTGTATCCACACTGGATGCAAAAGATGTCCACGGCCAGGACGTTCCGGCCGGCGGCGTCGATCGCGGTGGCGGGCGCGGCGATGGGGACGCCCGCCCGCGACTCAAGACTTTCTCCGGCCCGAATGTCGTCGTTTGTCACTTTCCGTTTCCGCTCAGCCGATCCTTGACATATGCCTCGTCCACCGGTTGCGGATCCTGAGCGATTTTGACGGGGCCTAGCGCCTCCGCGGGCGGAACGGTGATCTGCGCGATGGCGGCCGCTTCGGATCGACCGATCATGTCTGGCGCGAGATGCTCGCCGGCCGGCGGCATGTCCAGGGTGACCGACGGCGTGTCGTCGCCCTTGTGCAGATGCAGCGTCTGCGTCGGGAAGGCGAACGACACGTCGAGGCGACTCGCCAGCTGCAGAATGTCGCAGAACAAACGATGCCGCTCGCGCAGCTCTATACTCCAATCCGGTGTCTCGATGAAGCAGTAGAGCAGGATCTCCAGCGAGCTGGGGCCAAAGCTGTTGAAATAGACCTGGTAGTAGTCCTTGCGCGTGTAGGGATGGCGGCGGATCAACTCGCGGACGCCCTCGCAGAAGGCCTCGATCTTCTCCGGCGGCGTGTCGTACGTCAGACCGAGTTTGCAGCGTATCCGCCGGTAGCGCCGACGGCCCATGTTGTCGACGATCGCATCGATCAGCTTGCCGTTGGGGACGTTGATCTGCGAGTGATAGAACGTTCGAATGCGCGTGCTGCGAAAGCCGACCGACTCGACCGTCCCCTCCACGTCGCCGATCTTGACCGAGTCGCCGATCTCGAACGGTCGGTCCAGCATGACCGTGATCGAGCCGAAGATGTTCTTGAGCGTGTCCTGAGCGGCTAGGGCAAAGGCCAATCCACCCAATCCCAGTCCGCCGAGAATGGCTCCCAATCGATCGGGAAACAGACGGTCAGAGAAATAGACGATGCCGGCGATCGTGACGATGACCTTGGAGATCTTCCGGGCGAACGGAACGAGCAGTACGTCGAACTTCGACGCGCTGCGGTTGGCCAACATCGCCGCATAGCCGCAGACGAGATCGATGATGCGATAGGTCGCCCAGATCGTGGCGATAACGACGACGAATGACGACGCGTTGGTCAGGATGTTGCCGAGCGTTTTCGGCAGCCAAAGCCATTGGAAAAACTCGAGCCACACATACCCCAGAACGACATAGCCGATCGGCCGCAGCGCCCCGCTCTCCAGCTTGGCGTCCGCCTTCTCGTGCATGCGCCGAACCACGAGCCGCGAGATGCGCCGGAGTACGACCTGCGCCAGTCGGGAACAGAACAAGCCCGCGAGGAACACCGCAAGCAAGCCGACCCACTGCCAGACTTCGAGCCCGCTGGCGTCGCGCTGCGCCCAGCCGGGCAATCGCAGAAACAGCCACAGCTCCGGCGTCTTGGTAAAGGATAGCTCCGGCGCGTTGGGCACCCTGGAGGCGTCCGCCGCGACGCCGCGGCACATTTCCTTGAGGCTTCCCAACGTCTTGTCGGAAAAGAGCCAGCGGCCATCGGGCACGCGCTCGATCTCGATCGGCCAGCGCTTGCGGATCACGCGGTAGAGGTAAGGTGACTTGCCCTCGGATCCGTCGGGCAGATCGAGCAACTGCACATAGACCGAACGATCCAGAACGAACAACAACGCGTTGGCCATCGCGCGCGACTGACGGTCGCCGGGTCGCAGGCCGAAGTCGTCGAGGTTTAAACAAGCCGCCGCCGCCTCCGCGTCCGGCTTCTTGCCCTTGTCGCGTGTCAGCGCCGCGAGGAATGTCCGCATCGTCATCTGCGGAGAGGCGTAGCGCGGCCAGACGCGGCGGTGCGACACAACGGCGGGCGCGACATCGCCTGCGACAGGCTGCACACTCGGCTCGGCCGCCGGCGCCGGCGCGGCCGCCAGATCCTTCCGGGCGGCCAGCAGGGTGATCCCCCGGACCGTCTCGGCGTCGAACACCCACAGCCCATCGCCGTCCACCTGCTGGACGAGCTTGATTTTGCAGACACTGCGAGGCTCGGCCGCGGCGTCGCCCGTCTCGTTCGGCTGGGTTTCAGCCGCCCCCTCGGCGACGGGCTCGCGTTCCTGAAACAGGCAGAACTCGGTCAAACCCGCGTCTCGGTTCTGCTTCAGCTCCTTATACTTAGCGCGCGTCGCGATCTTGCGGTCCTGCATGAACTCCGCCAGCCGCTGTGCAAGGGTCGCCGAATCCGCGCGGCCATCCTCGTCCAGCAGGCCGAGATCCAGATACGCGACCATCGCCTGCGTGGATTCCGGATCGTTGCTGCGATACAACTCCATGAAGTTGTTGAACGTCGCATGGGCCGAAGCTCTCGGCGACTCGACGACCGGTGCCGCGGGAGCAGGCTGAGTCGTCGGCGCAGCGGCGGCCTTCTCTTCAGCAGGCTGGCCCGCAACGACTCCGGACCCGCACGCGGTGGTGAACCACAACCCCCAAAATAGCCACACGAGGTTGTTTCGTATCATCGGACCCACCGAATGTAACCTCACAGATGCCTACGGAACCCAAGCGCATCGGCCCTGCGCAGTACCGGCCGTTCACAGTGCGGCGAGTATAACGCGTTCGCCCTCGAGCGTCGCAGGGCCCAGTAAGACGGCACCAGGTCGTCATCCGAGGGACGAGCCGCGGGCTTTAGCCCGCGCGGGCGTACGGTGCCCAATGGCGTTCCCTCGCAGGGAAACGCCGCGCGGATCAAAAGCCCGCAGCTTCGTCAGCGCCCTTGCGAACGACGCGTGCGTGGCGTAGAATCGAGTGTGTTAGCGCAAGAGTGGGCAGTGGTGCGCATGCGGATGAGTGTTCCGCACGGCACTGTTGCCCGCGGATCGACTTCCCGGCTCCGGGCGTCGGGGCGGGTTGTCGAGTGGAGTGCAGCGAGTGATCGCACGACCCTCTGCTATCGGACTCAATGTTCTGGTCCTCAACCGGAACTACCTGGCGATTCGCATCGTCAACGTCAAGCGTGCGTTCAGCCTTCTGTTCCGCGAACTGGCCGAGGTTGTGCATGTCGACCACGGCCAATATCTCTCCTACGACTTCACCGAGTGGTGCGACCTGAGCGAACTGGCCCTGGAGTTCGAGCCCGACGCCCACGATTGGATCCGCACGGTCCGTTTCGATATTGCCGTCCCGCGGATCATTCGGCTGGCGGTCTACGATCGCATGCCCCAGCAGACCGTCAAGTTCAATCGGCGAAATCTCTACGCTCGTGACGCCAACCGTTGCCAGTATTGCGGCAAGAAGTTTCCCACCTCCGAACTCTCGCTCGACCACGTCACGCCCAGGAGCCAGGGCGGCCCGGCCTCGTGGGAGAACATCGTCTGCGCATGCCTCAAGTGCAACATCAAGAAGGGCGGCCGAACCCCGGTGCAGGCGAACATGCGGCTCATCCGTCGCCCGACCAAACCCCGGCGAAATCCGGTCGTCACGATCAAGCTCGCCGACCACCGCTATGCCAGTTGGAAGGCCTTCCTGGATAACGCCTACTGGTCCGTCGAGCTCAAGTAGCCTCCCGTAGAATTCCGGTCAACCTCGTTCAACCCGCGTCGAGCATCTTCGCGCCCCGAATAACGGGTGGCACGGTCCAGCTCCTGCTGGGCCGTGGTTTACCTCGCATCTTCCACGGCCCCGCAGGAGCTGGACCGTGCCACCCATCAACTCACAGATAACGATGCACTAGTCACCTCAGGCACACTCGTCGTACGCCTCTGATCGTGTCGGTGTGTTGTGCGGATGACCGGGGCCGTCCCGGTATGGAGTCTCGTAGGGCGGGCTCCGCCCGCCGTT
>SDBT01009311.1_pt1 | contig 15957 bp, 10 predicted proteins | sample 2277101 | NCBI WGS metagenome assembly SDBT01 (sample SAMN10404973, study PRJNA504765) | marine sediment metagenome | isolation source: marine sediment core GS10_PC15, 103 cmbsf | place: Arctic Ocean: Southern Knipovich Ridge | collected 2010 | reverse complement strand
CCTTCATGGCTTCTCTGCAACCGGTAGCTCCCGTCGAGGCTCGAGTTCTTCATTACCAGCAATGGAACATCGACCCGCAGTCGGTGGTGAGCTTTGCCGGGCTGGAGTTTTTCGAAGTCTAGAGGGATTCGTTCGACATGATGAAAAGACGATCCGATCGATGCAAGCCGATTGTCGGAACTACTGCGGGTCGGCGCATTGTCGGCGCCACCGCCGTAATCGCTTCGCAGGCCTAGCAAGCTTGCCGCGTCGGAGTTCGTAATCCCGTTCTTTTTTGCCTTTGCAAACTCAAGAACAGCGTTCTTTAGGAGGGAGATGCCTACCTGCGCCTTCTCTTTCACGCCGTACGGTACGGTCACTTCTCGGCGACTCTTTGTGCCCAGCCCGGACGGAATGACCGTATTGGCAAGGAGACCGCCGGTGTCTTCCGTGCCGAACGCGCAAATCAGTTCGGCTTCTAGCTTGATAGTCTGTGAGTCGCTAAGCTGCTCCACAAGAGGAGCTACGAGCACGTCATACCCTGCTTTTTGGATCTCCTGAATGCGCCGTCCTTTACGGGTATCGTCCGGTTTGACAAGATGATCATAGGCACGAGTACCGGTTCCCTTCCCAATGTAGAACAGCTTCCAGTTGCCCGACGAGCTTATTAGCAGTGTTGACGCCTATGTTGAGTGTGAACAGCGGAAGTATCCCTATAGGAGTTTTTCTCGAAGTGATGCCGTCAGAGAGCCATATAGCTTGATGTTGGACGAGTTGGAGCGAGACACGAAGCCGCAGTGAACCGAGAGTGTCGACGGAACTGATTGACAATTGCTGTAAACCGATACAAGAATCCTACCCCACCTTAATAATCCTGCGTCTTCACGTGATTTTGGTCACGTCCGGGTCCCCTCGGCATGAATACTATAGTTAGCCTAGGACCTTTCTGAGGCGACCCAACGTCCGGTAGTTCTGACGTCCGGAGGGACTTCCTTGCGGTTCCGGCTGATCGCGTTCTGCGTGATCGGTTTTCCCTGGCGAAGTTGTGCAACTCGAAGAACAGGGAACTCAATTCCTTCGCGTCCGCACGGTTTTCCTTCGCGTCCGCCCGATAGGATGTCCCACCAGTTTCGACGTTGTTTGCTGCCGCGTGCAGTCATCTTGGCCATAGCCTGATCGATCAGATCTGCTACGTCTTCATATCCATTCCGGCGTAGCCAATCTCGGCATGTCATTCTTGTTCGTCTTCTTCGTCCTCTTCACCAAGCGCCTGCCAAATGTGAACGCGGCTCCGCGGCCCACTTTCGAGCATCCAGATCTGTTCTTCTCCATTCACAAGCTGTATGATGCTTCGCACAAAGAGGGTTTGAAACAAATACCGAATCTGCTTAAGTTCATCGTCAGTTTCATAGGGGAAAATAAACCTAGTTACCGCTGTAGTCTCATCGATCAAGTAGCGGTTACCCTTTTTGTGAAATTTTGTTACCTCATCTTGCGTTAGCAATTTCCCCGACCGGAATCGTCCGTCGACGTGCGTTATCGAGTAACCGACGAAGTGTTCTTGAATAAAAGTTAAAATGGGTTCGAAGTACTCGTCGTCATCTTTCCCTTTTGCCCTTGGGAAGAACTTCTCGATTGCGTCGCTGGGGATTGTACTTAGACGGGCCAGTATGGCGTCCTTGAAAAACAACACATCCAACGTCGTTCTCAAGAATGCCTCGTTCGTCAGAGGCATAAGAAAGTCGTAAATGAGAACCAGAGAACTTGACGGCTCATAGTTGGTGACGATCCGCCGAACTTGAGTTACGTGCTGCTTAAACTTGCGCCACGTAACGAGTTTTCGAAAAGATTCTGTGACCCTATATCTACTTGTATCCGATATCTTGAATGGTCCGCCTTCAATGTTTTCGATGAGGCCTTTGTACTGCTTGCGTAGATACGTCTTGAAGGTTCCGGGTTTCTCCCATCCTGTAGCCTCGACGAACTCCGCGATGGTGAACGGTTCTTGGGACTGTAGATGCTCCAGGAGAAATTCGTGCGCGGCGCGCTGTGTTTCACTTTTTCCCATCTTAACCGCCTATCCCAGGCTATGCGTTCCGGCGAACACTGCCACCGAGCAACGGATTTCGGCGTGAAAACGGAATCAGAAACCGTTCCCGTGGGGGCTTTTCGCGGGAACCAACTCCGCGCTCGTGTGCTGGACGGTGGCGGAACGCATTATGGATTACTGTAGTGGCGTCCCTGAGCGACAACATTATATTGATGCCGTCCTTGGGAAAACCCCAATATATGGTATACTCCCGACAGGACGGAAGCAAATTAACACTCACACAAGCCTCGGCTCAGGCTGCTAAGACGAGGGGCATCGGGCCGTCCTGACTTGTGATATGCGGTTTTTGAAAGGGATAAGGTCTGTTGTATCCTGACTTGGCAACAAAAGTGGTTTCCTGCGAGCAATTGAAGCCGGCGCTAAAGTGGGCAGGTGGGAAGCGTTGGCAAGTCCCAGAGCTTCGGTCCCTATGGGAGCCGCATGCGTGGAGACGCCTTGTGGAACCGTTTTGTGGAGGGTTGGCGGTTGCGCTAGGGCTTGCTCCGCAGCGGGCTTTGCTCAATGATATTAATCCACCCCTCATCAATTTCTACCGTTGGTTGAAGCGTGGCCTGCTCGTCAATATCCCTATGGAGAACTCCGAAGATCTTTACTACGCGCACCGAACTCGCTTCAATGAGCTTCTCCGGATGAACGGCGGAGCGAAAAGCTCTGAGGCGGCCGCGCTTTTCTATTACTTGAACCGGACTGGCTACAACGGGTTATGCCGGTTTAATCAAAAGGGCGGATTCAACGTACCTTTCGGAAAATACGGTCGTATCAACTACGCTCGCGATTTTTTTGAATACCGCAGCGTTTTTCGACGTTGGCAATTCTTATCCAAGGACTTCGAACTACTTCAGGTCGAACCCGACGATTTCATCTACGCTGATCCGCCATACGATGTGGAATTCACGCAGTACTCCAAAACCGGCTTCTCTTGGGAGGATCAGGTACGAACTGCAGAATGGGTTTCAAGCCACAAGGGGCCCGCCGTATTGGTTAACCAGGCCACGAGTAGGATTGTTGATCTGTTCAAAGATTGTGGATTTGAGATGAAGCTCCTAGACGCGCCGCGTAGGATTTCTTGCACCGGAGATCGGGAACCCGTCAAGGAGGTTATTGCGACCAAGAATCTTTGATAAGCAATGGCCCCCCGAGACACTACTACCGGAGCAGTAATGGAAGCCATGATTCTTCCTGCGCTCCGACGTGGGGGCTATTCTTACGAAGCACAAAAGCATATTGGTCAGCGACCTGGTGGAGGGCGTCATATTGTAGACGCGGTCGCGAAGAAAAGCGCCAGCAGATTCTTGATTTCCCTAAAGTGGCAGCAGGTCTCCGGGACGGCGGAGCAGAAAGTGCCATTCGAGGTGATTTGTTTGGCAGAGGCTGTTCTTTATGGCAGCTTTGCGAAAGCGTATCTTGTGTTGGGTGGTGAAGGTTGGACCCTTCGTGAATACTACATCAGCGGCGGGTTAAGTGACCACCTCATTCGCACTGAAAGTGTTGAAATCAAGACCTTAGAGGCTTTCATCGCTCTCGCCAATCAGGGACAACTCTAACCGTCAATCGATCCGCTTTCTTTCGTTAAGCACCGTATTAACCTGAGCCCGCTATTTACGCTCCAACGTGTTGGGAGGATTGTTGGGACTTTGTTGGGAATTCCTGAGTATTCCTGCGGAATTCTGAGTAGAACTAAGCACTCGTTTGAACTTCCGTCCGATCCCGTAATCTCTTCAATATCAACGATCAACCGCTAGAAATAGGTTGGCGGAGGGAGAGGGATTCGAACCCCCGGACCTCTCGGTCTGCGGTTTTCAAGACCGCCGCCTTAAGCCGCTCGGCCATCCCTCCGCGTGGTTCCGACTCTGCCATTGTAACCGGAGCGACTCGCCGGAAAAAAGCTGCCAGCCGGCGCCTCGCATCTGAGCAGCTCACGGATGGCCGAAAAGATACAACAGTGCGGAATTTTCCTCTCTCCGTCGAATAGGGTGTAAAGCCCGCGGTTTCGATCAGCCCAACCGATGCTGGATCCGCTCTAGACCGTTCAGGTAGGGCCTTAAAGCCTCCGGGATGGAGACCGACCCATCCTGGTTCTGAAAGTTCTCCAGGATGGCGAGCAGCGTTCTTCCCACCGCCAGTCCGCTACCGTTCAAGGTGTGAACGAACCTCAGTTTGGACTTGGGAGCGGGCCGGTAACGGATCTTGGCTCGCCGGGCCTGGAAATCCGTGCAGTTGCTGCAGGAGCTAATCTCACGATACGCGCCCTGCGCGGGTAGCCAGACCTCGATGTCATAGGTCTTGGCCGAAGCGAAGCCCATGTCTCCGCTGCATAAGGTCACCACTCGGTAAGGGAGCTCCAGACGCTTCAATACCTCTTCCGCGCATCCGGTTATTCGTTCCAGCTCCTCATAGGAGCTTTCCGGGGATGTGAAGCTGACCAACTCCACTTTGTTGAACTGGTGTTGTCGAATGAGCCCCCTGACGTCTTTCCCGTAGGAGCCCGCCTCGCTCCGAAAGCAAGGAGTGAATGCCGTGTAGCGAATCGGCAACTCGCCGGCCTCGAGCACTTCCTCCCGATGCAAGTTGGTGAGAGGAACCTCGGCCGTAGGTATGAGATAGAGCTCTCGCTCTCGAACTTTAAACAGATCTTCTTCGAACTTTGGAAGGTTTCCGGTCCCCTCCAGCGCTTCTGCGTTCACCAGGAAAGGCGGAAGGACTTCGAGGTAGCCGTGCTCGCGGGTTTGTAAGTCCAACATGAATTGGATGAGAGCCCGTTCGAGCCTCGCACCTTCCCCCATATAGACGGCAAAACGCGCTCCGGACATCTTGGCGGCTCGATCGAAGTCCAGAATTCCGAGCTCGACTCCGATATCCCAGTGAGCACGAGGTTTGAAAGCAAACTCCCGCGGCGTGCCATGGCGACGAACTTCCACGTTATCCGAAGCGTCGCGGCCCACCGGTACGCTCGAGTCCGGGAGGTTGGGGATCGTCATGAGGAGACGATGAAGGCTTGTCTCGACCTCGCGTTGCTGCTCCTCTTCGGCTTTGATGGCATCGGACGCCTTCCGCAGGCGGGCCCGCAAAGCTTCGGCCTCCTCTTTTTTCTTCTCGCGAAACAGGTTTCCGATTTTTTGTGACTCGCGGTTGTGCTCGTGGCGCATTTCGCTAATCCGGGTCTGCAGGCGTTTTCTCTCCTCGTTGAGCCTAGCCACTTCCGACAAGTCGACGTCGACTCCGCGGTTGCGAAGACACTCGGACACCTGTTCCAGGTTCTCGGTGGTAAAGTTCAAGTCCAGCATGGCGGATCATGTTAGCGGTTTAGAAAAAAGCAAACAACCTCTGTTCGCGATCCGGCGTTCGCTGGTAGCAAGGCCGCATTCCGGGCTGATAATGTGGCGAAAAACACACGGGGCGAGGTGGTCTTTTTTGTCGAATTGTAGGGTTTTTGCAACACCGTGGAGCGGAGTGGGATCCGGTGCTCGGTCCGCGACTGTGAGAACCTCCAGTAAACCACTGGTTTGTATCGAGTTTTTGGCGCCAACCGTTCGAGATGGAGGTGGGCCGATAATCTCGGCCCCCGGTCGAGACTGGCACGAAATCTGTATCTCGAAAGCTCGCCATGGGTCTCCAACAGCTTCTTGTTCACATAGAGCCTTACCTCAGCTGGCAGTACGGCAAGATGGCTCTCATGCTTCTCTTGGTCCTTTGGTTTATTCGGTATCTGAGCCGGAGGACGAAGCTTTCCGATTCGATCCGAAAGCAGAGCCAAGCTTTCCTGATGCCGATTCTGCAGCCCCTCAAGATCCAATTCGAAGCTCAGCGGGCCGGAAGAAAAGGAGATTGGGCCGAAGCGGGGATTCTTTACGAGCAAGCAGGGAAATTGGAGCAAGCCCTCGATTGCTTCGAGAAGGGGGAGGAATACGAGCGGTGTGGCGAGATTTGTGTTCGCATGGGCCGCAAAGACTTTGCTGCGGAGTGGTTCCTTTACGCGGGCGAAAAAAAGAAAGCAGCAGCCCTGTTTGGAGAAACGGGGCGCTTTGACAATGCCGCCGAAGCTTATCTCGAGGCGGGATCGACCCTGGACGCGGCGTCCGCTTTCACTCGGGCGGGAAAGCATGTGCAAGCCGCTGAGATTTATTTGACCAGCGGCAACTACGTCCGGGCAGGGGAGGCCTTCGAGCGTGCCGGTGAGACCCTGCGGGCCGCGGAGAGCTTTGCGGGCCAAGTCAAGGAGTCGGGAGGACCTGACGCTCAATACCTGGGCGCTGGGCAACGGGCCGAGCTGAACCGCCTCTGCCTCCAGGCCGCCCGGCTTTTCGAGAAGGCGGGGGAGCTTGAAAAGGCAATGCAGGTTCTCGAAGCCGGGGGGAATCTGGGGCAGGCGGCGGAGCTGGCCGTGAAGTTGGGGCAGGACCGCCGGGCGGCGGAGCTCTTCCAGGAATCGGGTCAGGCTCAAAAGGCGGCGGAGATGTATGCCCGCGCCGGAGAAGATCAGACCGCCGCCTCCCTGAAAGGCGATCAGCAACTTGCGGAAGGCAACGCGCAGGCGGCCGCAGAGTCCTTTCTCAAAGGCGGGGATCCAATGCGGGCCGCCGAGATATTCGAGGGAATCGGTTTGTTCGAGCGCGCCGCCGAGTGCTATGCCGTCCTGGACGGGTTCGCACCGGCCGCCGAAGCTATGCTCCGGGCCGGATGTAAGGAGCGCGCCGCTTCTTATTTCGAGAAAGCCAAACAGCTCGATCGGGCAGCTGAGCTTTATTTCGATCTCGGGGTCTTCGATCGAGCCGCCGAGCTCTTTGCTCAGACGGAGCGGTTCTTCGACGCGGCGAAGGCGGCGGCGGAAGCCAACTCCGAGAAGCTGATGGTGGACTATCTGCAGCTTGTGCCGTCCGCTGACCCGAACTATCTAACCGCCGTCGAGCAGATCGCCCGCATCTTCATCGACCGCGGATGGGGCTCTCTGGCGATTGAAAAACTGAAAACGGTGTTGGAGGGGAAAGCGGTTCTCTCGGACAATCTCGACCTCTATGACATGCTGGCCCGAGCCCATGAGGCCGAGGGGAATCTGCCGGATGCGGTCGACTTGCTTCACCGCATGATGGCGGTTCAGTACAGCTACCGGGATATTCGTCAAAGGCACCAGAAGCTTCAGGAACAGATCAAGGAACAGAAGTATCGGCTTACGACCTTGCGCGGGGCCAAGCGGGCCGAGGTGTCGGTGCCGGGAAGCACGAACGGTCAGCGCTATGCGGTCGAAGAATTGCTGGGCAAGGGGGGGATGGGATCGGTCTACAAAGCTTACGACCGTCTACTCAAGCGACAGGTCGCCTACAAGGTGCTCACGGAGCGATTCGCGCAAGATCCAAGAGCTCGGGATCAACTGTTGGCCGAAGCGCGTGCCGCGGCGGCTCTCAATCATCCCAATATCATCACGATTTTCGACATCGGCATCGAAGGAAAGCGAACATTCATTTGCATGGAGCTCATCGAAGGGGAAAGCTACTCGGCGCTTCTGCGCAAGAAGAAGCGCTTGGAGATCGCGGAAGTCATGCATCTGCTCGTCTCCACCTGCCAAGGCCTGGACCACGCCCACCAAAAGGGCATCGTACATCGGGACCTCAAGCCTTCGAATCTACTGCTCACGGTGGAGAACCGAGTGAAGATCGTCGATTTCGGTCTCGCGCAGCCAATGCGCCTTGCCGGTGACAGCAGTCAAACCGGTGGAAGTTCGCTGTCCGGGACACCCCGCTTCATTGCACCCGAACAAGCCCGAGGAGAGGCCACCGATGCTCGTTCGGATATCTACTCTCTGGGAGCTTCTCTGTACACCTTCCTTGTGGGCCATCCTCCTTTCACGACGGGAAACGTGATCATGCACCACCTCAATACGCCCCCGCCTCCCTTGAGGCCGGAAAGGCCCGAGATACCCCAGGCTCTCGAGGAGATCGTACTTCTCTGCCTCGCCAAGCATCCTCAAGAGCGGTATCAGTCCGCAGGAGAGATCATTTCGCACGCTTCCGCGGCAAGGCTGCTTTAACAAGAATCCCTTTCCTCTTTGTGCCTTAGCTTAGCGCTTTTGCCTTGACTTCTTCAGAACCGCTACCCTCCATAGAAAACCTTCTCGCCGAGATCCTTCATGTGGAGGGTGGCGTCGTCGGGTCGGCCTTGCGGCGCTTCAGCCACACGAGCGTCCACGACCTCGCCGATTACGATGTGGTGATCACCGCGTTCGACGATCTCGACAACCTTCAACTCCGCGCTCGCCGGCGCGTTGTCGAGTATGGGCGCTCCGGTCGAGCCGCGGTGCGCCGGCTCGCCTCCTATTTTCGAACCATCCCGCTCGACCGGCTTGAAGAATCCGAAGGCGATGCCTTGCTGGCCTTTGCCGAGAAAGTTCAAAGCGAAATGTCCCGACTTCTTGAGGATTTCATAGGTCCCGGAACCCGACTTCACACCGACCACCAGCAGAGGCGGATCAAAAGATGTTTGGGTGACGAAGTTCACCGTCGACGCGGCCACGGCGCCTTCGGCGTCCTCGGCGGTCAGCACATAAAGGCCATAGGGAATCATTCGTAAGACGATTTTTTTTGCGTCAGCGTCCATGTTCCATTCCTACCTTTCAGAGAAGGGAGATAGGGTGATAAAGAGGGGGATTAGGAGATGCAAAATCTCCCTATCTCCTCCTACCATCCAATCCCCTTTTTTACACAAAAACGAATGGATTTCGCTAGGCGGCTTTTGGGTGCGACTTTTCGTAAACCCGCAGTAGCTTTGAGTTGGTCAGATGGGTGTACTCCAAGAGGCCGGCAAACCAACCTACTTTGACAAAGCACACAGTTACACATAAACTGTGTTCGTGAAGAACATTACTTTGAGCGTTGATGAAGAGACTCTCGGAGCAGTCCGACGCTATGCGGCTGAGCGCGACTCGTCGGTGAACGCTCTGGTCCGTGAGTTTCTCATCGGAATTGCCAGGCGCGAGGACCGTGCCCGGAAGGCGCGGCATCGAATCCGGGAGCTGAGCGAAGGGTCGAGTGCGCGCATCGGCTCGAAGTCGTGGAGTCGAGACGAGCTGCATGCGCGTTGAGTGCTTCCTCGACACCAACGTCCTCGTTTACGCTGCAGCCGGTCGTGATGCGGAAGAACCCAAGCGTGAGAGAGCTTTGGAGCTGATAGAGCGAGAGGACATCGGTCTCTCCGCTCAGGTCCTGCAAGAGTTCTACGTTACCGTCACCCGAAAGGTCGAGGTTCCAATGAGCGCGGAACAGGCCCTGGAATGGGTCGAGCTATTCGAGAGCTTTCCCTGTCTTCCCATTGACGCGAGCATGGTTAAAATCGCGGCCGAGATCAGCGAACGCTTCGGAATCGCTTACTGGGACGGCGCGATCGTCGCGTCTGCCGAGGCGCTGGGCGCGCAAACGCTGTATACCGAGGACCTAAATGATGGTCAGCAGTACGGCTCGGTGCGGGTCCAGAATCCTTTCCAGAGCACACAGCGATGATTATCGGCTGGTTATCACACGTCATTATTCGCTCGACGAGTACCACTCACGCAGACGTCGTGAGTAGGCTCACTGTGTCCGTGAACCGAGGCTCTCGCGAGTCCGAATCGTCGAAGAGATCCGCTGGATGCAGAAGTAAGTCTTGGGCCGGCGGTGTAATCGAGAAGTGTGAGCCGGTTGGCAAGCTCGAAGGCAACCAGATTGGGGCGAAGAGGCTCCTCAACGGCGCCTTCCATGAGACCTTGTTGGCAGTGAGTGACGTGGACCGGAGTGTGAAGTACTCCCACTATGCCCGGGTCGAGGATCCATCGAGGGGGAGGTGAACGATGAGGGAGGTGCCGCCGGCCTTGCTGCTCTCTGCCGTGATGCGACCGCCATGTTTTTGGACGATGTTGAGGGCGTTGGGGAGCTCGACATCGAGCTTGACCCTGGCGCTTTTCCGATCGAAGGAGACCTCGAACAGGCCTTCGAGATCCGCAGGATCGAGAACGGGGCCGTCATCGGTGAACCGGAGGACCGCCCATGAACCCTCCCGGCCCGTCTCGACCCGAAGCTCGCCGCCCCTTCCGAGTCGTCCAACACAAAAGCGGAGGATGCTCATGAACGCCTGGTTGAGCTCTGCCGGTGAGGACCGGATGGACGGTAGATCACCGTAGCGCCGCACCACCTCGATCGAGGCGAGCTCTGGGGACAGCAGCGCCAGAGTGCTTTCGATCCCCTCATGGAGGTCGGTGTCGGCGAGCTCGGCCCGGTCCAGGTGGGCGAAGTTGATTAGACGCTCGAGGATCGACTCGATCCGCTGGACGGCCGAGATCGATGTCTGGCGAGCATCAGCGAGAATTCGCAGGGCGCGCTCAAACCTGGCATTCGATCTCAGCTCGTCGATGGACTTGGCCAGCTTCACCTCGCGCTCGATCCTCTCGGCACAGCGGGCCGCGGTGTCGGCAGTGCTCTGGATCACGCCAATGGGTGTGTTCACCTCGTGGGCAACGCCGGCCACCACCACGCCCAGTGCGGCCATCTTTTCACTGTGGACCAGCCAGGCCTGAGCAGACTTCAACTGCGTTAGCGCCGAGCTCAGCTCCTCGGTCCGCTTCCTTACCTTGTCCTCCAGGTTCTCGTAAAGTCGGGCGTTCTCGATGGAGATGGCTATCTGAGCCGAGAGCATCTGAAGGACTGCGACTCGTGCGGGGGTGAACGCGCCTGTCGTCAGCCGGTTCTCGAGGTAGATCCATGACGTCACCGCACCCTTGCTCTGAATGGGTAGGCAGAGCACCGAGGCCGGCCCCCTGCTTCGAACCACCGCGTCTCCGGAAAACCGGGGATCCCTGCTGGCATCGTCGAGGACGACTTCTCGCCCGGTGCGCGCGACGTAGTGTGCGATTGACGGCGCGATGAAGTCGACCTCGGAGATCGGCCGCCCATCTCCGGCCACGAATCCATCCTTCCACCAGACGGCGCGTGCTTGGCTCTCGTTGTCTTGGACCTCGACAAAGCCTCCCCGCTCCGCTCCGGAGCTCTCCACGATGATTCGCATCATCCGCTCCAGCAGGCGGTCGAGGACGATCTCCCTCGAAAGAGTCTGGGACGCCTTCAAGATCGCCGCCAGGTCGAGCACCTGTGCGCCCGATCCGTGGGTCGAAGTCGTGAGTGACGTCATGGCCTCCCCGTCTCCATGGCGTTCGCCGAAGTAAGGGTGCTCCTCCTCTAGAGCTCGGACCTTCTCGGTCGCCCCCCACCGGGCGTAGACCCAGTACGCGCGGGCAAGGTAACCGCGCGCCACCTCGACCCGGTTGCGCCCACGCCAGAACGCGGACGCGCGCTCTGCGGCCAGGGCCTCGTCCTGGGCAAACCCGCCCGCCCTGGCCCCATCGATAGACTCGTCATACAGGTCAGCGGCTCGGACGGCGTCGCCGTCGATGCGAGCTAGCTCGGCGTCGATCAAGACGAGGCGGTGCCGGAAGTTTTCCGGGCAGGACTCGCCCAGAGGGGTCAGCTTTTTTCTCAGAATGCTTGCCCGGTCGATGAGCTCTGGCCGGGTCGGATCGTACGCGGCCAGGCAGGCAAGGGCGGTCCACCATTGGGCGCACTCGAGGATGAGCTGGCATGCCGCCAGTTGATCCAGGCCGAGCACCGCCTCGTACAAGCCAGCGGCTTTCTGGAACTGGCCGAAGAGAACGAGGTTGTGGGCCCTCGCGAAATGAATTCCCGCGCAGACGGATGGGACGCCCTCCATCTCGGCCAGGAAGGCGGCCTCTTCAAAATCCTCGTGATCAATGCCGCCCCGCTCGTGGGTCCGACCGAGAAGTCCCGCCAGCGGTAGCTCGACCTCGGTGCCGAAGCCGAGGTTACGGAGAAACGGCTTGTCGGAAAGAAACCGGCCAAACTCTCGCGCCTTCTCCTGGCAGTGCTCGATGGCAACCCCGGCCCGAAGCCGATGGGTCATTGCGAAGTTCGCGGAGTAGGCGGCGTATGTGATGTCACCTCCCTCTTTGCATAAACGATAGGCCTCGTCGAGGGTCTCGATGGTGTCGCGGATAGGGTGTGAGTAAGGCTGGACGAAGGCGGCGTAGATGAATCTCGTGCGACCCTTCACCAGGCTGTTGGGATACCTTTCCGCAAGTGCGATGGAAAGGCGACAGAGCTCATCAGCATCCCTAAAGTCACCTGTCACAGAAAGACACAAGGCCCAAGCGCCGATGGCAAGGGGTGTGCTCGGGGTGGCTCCTTGCTCGAGGCTCAGGTTGGTCGCCTTGAGAGCGACCCAGGTCATCAGCTCGAGCTGACCGGCGAGGTAGACAAGGTCCAGGATGTCGGTGAGGAGCTCGAGCCGCGCGATCGACTCCGGCGAGCTGCACTTCTTCAATTCAACTAGCTCCGAGAGCTCCCGGCCGGACAACAGCTCCTTCATGCGTGCCGACTCGGCGACCAGTCCAGCTTCGAGGGCTTCGGTGCCTTCCGGGAGCTGAACGCCGAGCGCCGCCACCGTTCGACGGCCCACGGCGATCGCCTCCTCGTACGAGCACTGACTCGCGACGTGGCGCATGTGAACTCGCTGGATGCGTGCCCGATCGACTTCACCCTTCGCATGATCCATCAGCTCCCTGTGAACCGTTTGAAGCAGGTCGGAGTCACCCCGGATCCAGGCGAGCTCGAGCTGTACGACCTTTAGATCGAGAACGAGGTCGTAGCAGCCGGCCCAGGCCGCTCGAGGTATCAGGTCCAGGGCCGCATCGATGTATCCGGCCGCCGCCTCGTGAGCGCCACCTCTTTTCGCCTTTGTAGCGGCTGAAAGGAAAAGTCGGGCGACCGCAGCACGCTCCGCCGCGTCCTTCACGAGCACTAGAGCGGCGAGAAAGTGGCCGGCGATCTCGAACAGCCTCGCTTCGCGCTGCTGCGAGCTCAGCACGGCCAGCAGCCGCCGGCCGATAGAGGCGTGGATGGTCCCCTTTTCAGCCGGATCGATCATCGACTCGGCCGCCTGCTGGATGAGGTCGTGGGCAAATTCGTATGTCGAGGCTCCAGAGGGAACGATGAGCCCGGCTCGCTGGGCAGGTGCGAGGTCCCGTTCGGCTGCAGCGGGCGTCGTCCCCCTCACAACGCCGAAGCTCTCGAGCTCGAAGGTCGGGCCGATGCAGGCCGCGAGCTTCACCGCGGTTCCGCTCTCCTCAGGGAGCTCTTCGATCCTCGCAACCATGAGCCGTACGAGATCGTCGGAGAGATGGAGTTTTCGGATGGCGTCGAGATCGAAGGTCCACCCTAGTTCGGGCCCAGAGAATCGGAGGTGACCTCCGCGGTGAAGTGCCTCGAGGATCTGAGTGACGAACAGAGGGTTCCCCTGGCTGATGTCGTATACGTGCTGGGCCAGGGCCGCGGTCTGGAGCTCGGATGACCTGAGCCCATCGGCGACCAGTCTTACAATGTCCGCCGGCGCCAGGTTCTTGACATCGATCCGAGGGAGCGCTCCCAAATTCTTCTCGATCGCTCTCAAGGCACCCGTCAGCGCGTGTCGCTCATCCACTTCGCTATCGCGCAAGGTGCCGATGATCAGCAGCGAGCTGCCGTCGGGATCGGTCATGAGCATCCGTAGCAGGTTCAAGGAGGCGGGGTCGGCCCACTGGAGGTCGTCGATGAAGATGGCCAGGGGATCCCTCGAGATCGCGCCCACGAAGCTGCGGAGGGCGTAATTGAACCGGTTCTGCGCTTCGACCGGCGGAAGCTCGGCCAAACGTTCCGTGTCACCGAGGACCAGGTCGAGATTCGGGACCAGCTCGGTCAGAATCGCCGCATTACTCCCCAGCGCTGCGAGGATCCCTTGTTGCCAGGTCTCCAGGGCCTCCGGGCTCTCAACCATAAGCTGATCCACGAAGTCCGAGAAGGCCGAGAGCCAGGCTGAGTAGGGAGTCCCACGCTGAAACCGATCGAACTTGCCCTCGGCAAAGTGACCGCCGGCCTGGCAAACGGCTTCCTTGAGCTCGCGGACCAACGCAGATTTCCCGACCCCCGAGCCGCCCGTGACCAAGACGAGCTCTCTGGCCCCTTGCCGGACACGACCCAGGGCGTCCCTGAGCTGCTCGAGCTCGCGGTCGCGACCGTAAAGGTGCTCAGGAAGATGGAATTGGCTTGCAAAGTCCTTCTGTCCGAGCTCGAACGAGGCAATCTGGCCCTGCTTCCGGAGATCGGTCCAACAGCGCAAGAGGTCGACCGCCAATCCGCTTGCGGTCTGGTAGCGCCTGTCGGGGCTCTTCGCAAGCAGCCGGAGGGCGATACGACCCACGATCTCGGGAACCAGGGGTGAGATCGTCCATGGCGCCTCGGGAACCTGCGCAAGGTGGGCGTGGACCATCGCCATCGCGTCGTCGGCCAGAAACGGTCTCCGGCCGGTGAGGAGCTCGTAAAAAACCACGCCGAGGGAGTAGAGGTCGCTTCGGTGGTCCACGCTCCGGTTCATCCGGCCAGTCTGCTCCGGCGACATATAAGCCAGGGTCCCCTCGAGGCCGGCGCCGAAGCGCCGGCGACCGGCGGCTGCTATACCGAAGTCGGTGATCTTCACTTCTTTTGAGCTCCCGTTCACGATGATATTCTCGGGCTTCAGATCGAGGTGGATGATCTCGTGTTGGTGAACCTCCGCGAGGACCGATGCGACGTCGGCAGTGAGCTTCAAAATGTCGTCGAGGGGCATGGGAGCGCGCTCGATGGACTTTCTGAGGGACTCTCCTCCAAAGTCCTCGAGGACCAGGAACGGCGTGTCACCTGTGTCTGACAGTTCGTAGACACAGACACAGCCTGAAAGGTCGAGCTGGCGGGCCACCTCGAGCTCCCGCTTGAGCCTGTCCAGTTGGCGGCTGACCGCCCTCGAAGGCCGAAGCACCTTGACCACCACCCGCCGGCCACTCTTGGTCTCGCGAGCCCGGTAGACGATGGAGCGTGCGCCGTCGTGAAGCGTTTCGTCGATCTTGTAGCCAGGCAGTTGGAGAAGGATGGGCCGAGACATAGGGGGAAACAAAAGAAGTTTAGTTTAGACCGTTGATGACGATTCCACCGGCGAGCTAGCGATGGGATATTTTATAGCCGTCCGATGTCGGGCGTGCTCCATTTCTGCCTTTGCAAGCCGGTGAAAAGCCAGTTCCCATCCGTGAGCATAGCATAGTTGACAGTCGACACCATAGGCGATTGAATTCGCCTGTGGTCAAAAAACTCATGCGGCTTCCCGATGGTAGTGTCTCGTCAAAACATATCCGCCCGTGCAGTCAAGGGGTTACGCAGCGTTCTCAATCCGCTTTCGCAACGGATGAGATTTTCTTTTGTTTTTTATCGGTATTCTTCACGCCGAGCGGCGTCCCGTCGTCCGTCACACCAACGAAAAGAAGGGCGAAATCGTCACCCGTGACTGTGTTTGCGAAGGCAGTGAGCGTTTTTCTGATTTCAGCGTCGTTACCGCTCTCTGTCTTGAACTCCGTCAGGTTCGGTTAGCGAAAATCTTCTACGCCTGATGGCTATCTCAGTCGCTGGTCTTCATGAGCTAGTGGGTCCGTGGCTTCGTGGGTTTTGATGGCACGGGCTGGATCTCACCTACTTCAGGCATCGAAGTGACGTGGAGTCATGCTTTTACTTTTATGCGGTCTCGAAAGCCACGGCGGGCGAAGCGGCAGGTTCCTGGTTGCCCTTCTCTTGCCTGCTCCCAGACTCCGAGAAAGTCATCAGTCAAGGTGAAGACCAAAGTCTTCTTTTTCACCGGTGGTAGCTTCTGTCGAACTGCGTCTTCGAGTTGACGGTTGCTCAATTTCCGGCATTTGTCGAGCCACTCTTCTTCGGTTTCTTTCGTGGCCACCTTAACCGCCTCCCGAGCTTTGGTCCAGGGGATGTTGCCTGCTTTGAACT
>SDBT01009309.1_pt1 | contig 15960 bp, 12 predicted proteins | sample 2277101 | NCBI WGS metagenome assembly SDBT01 (sample SAMN10404973, study PRJNA504765) | marine sediment metagenome | isolation source: marine sediment core GS10_PC15, 103 cmbsf | place: Arctic Ocean: Southern Knipovich Ridge | collected 2010 | reverse complement strand
GCAAAAGAATGAAAGGACCAAGGCGGTCAACACTTGGCGCCCGCAGCACCGGGAACTGGAACGCGCCTGGCTATCTACCGATCGAGTTTTTCCAGACGGAGGCACAACAGGGGAGACGGTGCTTTCTTGGATAAACACATCATGGCTTCCTAAGAAAGAGACCCTGATGAAGAAGACAGCAAAAGAACTCTTAGCCGATGACGATTTTGGTTGGTGGTTCTATGACCAAGGTCTTAACATGCCTATAAAACAGAACAACCCTTACTGGATCGCGCGGATGGTCAACACCTTGGATGTGATCGTCTCAACCGCCAACAATGAACTGTCGGATGTGGTCCAAGGCATCGAGCAGGAGAGCTCGTTTCTGAAAAATGGACGCGCAGTTGCGGTATGGGGCATTACAGTATTTTATGCAGGAGAAGCAGCAGCCTTGACAACTCTTGGCGAAATAATCTCGTGGGTAAATTGGGTCGCAGGGATCACGTATCCAATCTGGATATTGTTCTGGCTTGGTTACGCCGTGGGAATAGCGTCATATCACTTGTTCAGGGGCGACCCATCCGAAGCCATGCCTCAAGCAGTGCGTGCAGTCATGCATAATGCATTGCAGGGAGGCGTTCAATTAATCGCCGCATACTCCGACGAGCTGATCCCACTCCATTATCTTCGAAAGGAAACCGAAAAAAAGATTATGCAGGGGACGGTCGGACGCGTTGCGGAGTATGCAATAGCTCTGGGAGTCGTTCGGTATGGAGGCCCAATAATAGCGGTTGGCATGAAATTTGTAGGTCTCTAGAATGGATCGCCAGCACACCGCATTTTATCGAACATCGCTCTGGCCGTCGCTTGTTTTTTCGCTGGAGTTTTCTATCAAGGAACCGCCGATGCTGCCTTGCATGGCCAGAGATTTTTTGGGTCTACTATTTCGCTTTGGCAATATTGGGCAGTCTTTGCTATCTGGAGGCGTCGAAAATGGTGGAAAATGTCCAGGAAAGCCGATTTAACTGTAAAATAGAGATAAACCCCACCGCATATTGTATTTTTACACCACCACCGCCACCGCCACCACCACACACGATGGACAATTTCGTCCATGGTCATTCCGCACCACCACCAGAGCCCGCGTATGACTTTTCGGGTAGAGATTCAGAGCTCCCGGGCCACGGCCACATTCTTCCCCTCGGAAAGGGTTCCGAGCAGAGAGCCGATGCCATCCTCAGGGATATTCAGCGACAAAGGACGGAGAAACTACGCCAGGAGGAAGAGGCTCGCCGACGGGCAGAATTTTCGAAACAGGAAGAGGCGCGCAAGACAGAGGACGCTGCCCAACGCGTGCTACGCGACAAAGATCGAACTCTAAGACGCAGAAAACAAGCGAAAGCTGTTTTTGGAGACCATTGGGGAGGCCAAGACCCCGAAGCGGGAGGGGAGATACGAGTCTGGACCAAGGCCAAGGACAATTGGTTTTGGTTCGTGCGAGAGGTGTGGTCCCGAGCCCGGTTCCCCCTGTACCTTTTTCTGGGTCTGCTTCTGTTCCTGTGGACTGCCAGCATTTCCCTGGATCTCTATCACCGGGCCTACGGCATAGATGAGTACGGAGCCGCCCCGGACCCGTCTCGCACATTCACGGATCGTCTGGGGCGAAGCGTTGTCGATCCTGTGCATCCACACATGCTGAGGCCCGAGGAGAGCGATGTGGATTCTGCAATCGCGCGGTGGATACTCAGTGAAGCCGAGTTCTGGCGCTTGTCCAAAGCACAGATCGCGAGCGGCTATGTGGAGGTGTGGCTGTACGGAGCTCGCAGAGCCAGGAACGTATCTCTGGTTCAGGTGCACGATGCCCTGGCGGGTAGCCGGCACGAGTGTGTGTGTGCCTCGCACCTAGGGATTCCCATTCACGCTCTCAAGGTCGGGAAGACTTTCATGGTGGAACCCAAGCTCGGGGCCCAGTCCCGCGGAACTCGATCGTGGACCTTCGAAGATAGGCTTCTTCCGGGGATCCAAGTGACTCTGGACTCGCCTCTGACGCTCTGGGTGGACTACAGCGATCTCAGCGGCACCGGCCACGTCAAGCTGTTCCAGGAAGGAGCCGTGGCTTGTATACAGCACTGCGCGGGAATTCTTTTGCGCGCGAGAAAAATTACATAAACACATCTTTATTTTGCCTGCGAATAAAAGATTTTTTTGGAAGCTTGAGAACATAGCACAACACGGCCCCGCGATGGAACCGGAATCCGCCGGCGATGTTTCTGCGCAGGAGACGACATCCGCGCAGCAAAATGCGGAGACGATCACACGCTTCATCGAGCTGACGAAGGATCGCAAGAGCCTATTGGCAGCTTTGTTTCACGTGGAACCACCTACCGGCGTGGAACCGGTCGACTGTCCCGCTCTATGTGAGCTCCACGCCTGCATTCGAGGGGCAACAGCCGACGGAGCCAGAATGCAAAGAGAGAGCGAAGAACTGAAAAAGACGATTGCCGCAGGCAAAAAGGAGGAGAATCGCCACTTTGACGAAATGCGGAGAATCGACGACCAGGCCAGGGCGGCAAAGTTGATACATGCGAACGCCTTGGAAAAGCTAGACAAGGAATTGCTGCCTGTGCGCAACGACCAAAAACAGCTGGACCGGGCCATCATCGCGAAACAGGAAGAAATCAGAGTTCACAAGAATACCATCAAAGAGGAAGAATGCTGTGCTAGGTTCTTTCGCATCCTGCCCCTGGAAGCACTCAAACCCGATCCATCGTTGGTGTCGGGACAGGAAGACATCCGGTCTCAAAACGGAAGTTTTTTCGCGAATCGCAAGGCAATGGAGTGGGCCAGTCGTCATCGCAATGCTCTCTCTATGTCGGCTCCTCCTGTATGTGGAAAGCGCCCCAGTTCCGAGACTGATGTAATCTACGATGGTGGTGATGATGATGATGATGACGATGATGATGATGAGGACGGAGGGGTTCGCACGGCAGAAGTGATACTCCGAGGTGGAAAATCACCCGCCAAGACCACCACAACAACAACAACAACAACAACAAATGGGTCTGGCAGCGAAGAAGAAAACCAGCCGATGGAAACAGAGAAAGATGTTGCGGAGGAATCTCCAGAGCCCATAGAAATTGCCGAGCCGACCACAAGCTCGTCTGCTCCTCCTCCTCCTCCTCTGGAAGAAGGAGAAGAAGAAGAAGAAGAGATGAACGCCGGGACCCTGGCGCGCGCCGAGATGCTCCCTCCCAACGGCGATCAGGATAACTATTCTTCTTCAGCCTCCGACCGAGACGACGACGACGACGGCATTGCGTTTAATAGTGATTTTACGTGTAGCAGCAGCTCCGAAAGCGAACCTGAGCGTCCTCATGAAGAACCACCTCCGCCGCAGGAGGGGCTGCCGAAGCCTTTGATGGCGACGACGCGAGGAGAAATCCGGTCCGACGATGTACTTGGTGAATACGACTCCCCGGACGACGACGACGCGAAGAACAAGAATCTATCCCTGTCCTACGAAGATGGTCTGATCGGTGATTATTGCAAATGGTGTGGACAGAAAGTGGACGAAACATCCGGGGACTGCATCTGCCACTGCTGGAAAGGACACCAACGTTCGCAATGCATTGAGAACAAGCACGCGAATGGGTTTTTCCCGAATCCGCAAATGGCCGACACTTATCGACAGGGGGAAGACCCAGACCCAGAAACTAGAAAGAACGCCTTCAACTGCTACCGGCAGCAAGTCCGTGACATCGTTGTCAACGGAGACCCGTTCATAAGTGTTTGTGACGAATCCCCGGACGATCCTCGGGGTGAAGGTCACGTTTCGGAAATTCTGGTAGCTCTGTTTTCGCTGAGCAAGAACCAAGGCGATGACAATCGGGACTGGTGCAACTTTTGTCGCAAACTCTTGACGCCAGCGGCGAAGAAAAATCAGGGTTATGGCATGTGTAATGCGTGTCGAGTTTCTGCGGTCTTCATCGATTATCAGATTTGGATTCCCGCCAAGGAGAAAGCAGGAATTCTAGTCCGTGCCAGCGAATACCGGCGGTGGGTGCTTGCGCGTCTTGCCGATGCATCCGTCAAAGAAACCGATATACCACGGGAACACTTTCAGAAGGCGTGGTTCTGGGACAAACGCGGACTCGGGAAGATTAAGACAGAAGTCTCCAAATTGCCGCTCATTAAGAGATACATCCCATGGTCCTGGACGGGTCTCTCGGAAAAAGAACTGATGGAACTCGGTCTGGCAAGGCATGATGCGGCGTGGATGGTCCAGATGCGTGATAAGCGTGAGAAAGAATATGGCCCAGACAGGCCCGGAAGCCAGAACAAGCGCAAGCGTTCTGTTGCAAAGGAGGATAAGAAGAAGAAGAAGAAGAAGAAGAAGACCCCCACCGCTAAGAAGAAAACGTCCTCCAAAAAGAAGGGGAAAAGAGCGTCCAAGAAACGCAAGAAGTGAGAGTATATTTTTTTCTTTTTCCTTTCCTGTCCAAGGGAAATGGATACATCATCAAAGTCGTTTTTCGTTTGCGAAGTCGCTTTTCCTCGTTGTCTCGGTGTGCATAGCGACGCCACTTATACCCATTCAGACGGGGCCTACCTTCCTGGTGGAGGATTCGCTCGACGCGCTCTGGAGTCAAGGCCTTCCGCAGTTCCTCAACGACATCCCGTTCTATCTCCGGTCATTGTGTGTGTGTGTGTGTGTGTGTGTGTGTGGCGCCTACAACATCTTTATTGACTTTGTATATTTGGTTTGTACGAATCTTATTTAGTCAACCATGTGAGAGATAAAATAGAATGGACGGATCTGGCGATGCCGGGGGCGAAGAGGTCACCTTTCTCTGGAGGGTGACCATCCCCATCGCCTTTTATTTCTATGTAGTAGGAATATTCTTCATATGGGTGATCCTATGGACGGTACTGATCATACGCCGAGTAGCTGTGAGCCTCTGGGCCATACGGCTGGTGCCACTGTTCCTTATTGGATTCTATTTGGTCCTCTTGCCATTCCAACCTTCCCAACAAGATCTCATCGAGATCACCGAGACCGTGCTGGACTGCATCGACACGATATGGAACCGAGGCGTCAGACTGTTTCTGAACGATGTCATCCTGTGCGCGAATCCGGCTTGCACAATCTACAACTTCTTCGTACGGCTAGGAGCGGCATTAATCAATCTGGTCGTCGATCCAATCCGATCTGCGCTCAGCAAGCGGTTCTTTTTCGAGGGAGAGGATCCTCCTCCTTCGGGGGAGTTTGCTTTCGACTTTTTCGAAGAGGCGTGTGCGGTGATAGAAACCGTTTTCGAGCTCATATTGGATGTGGTTGAGCTGCTTGTCGAGCGGATATGGGCCTTCATCATGTTCTTCTACGACCAGCTGATCGTCGAGATGAATTTCGACCCGAGCGATCTCTTCTTCGAGTTCATGAACTTCTTCTTCGAATGCATCCTCGACATCCCCTGCATGAAATTCGACAACGTCGAAGCTTTTGCAGTTTCCATCGTCAACTGCGTCTGCCAGTTCTCTCCGCTGTTCGACCAGACAGCTCCCGATCCTCCTTGCGATGGAGAAATTGACGATGCTGACGAAATTCTTTCCGGTCTGGTGTGCTGCATCGGCCTGGGATGCTTCCTCAACGATGACGGATCCTTTCCCAGCATACCCGACGAATTCGCCACGAATTTCGTCGAGAACTGTCTGGGAGGCATTGGCGGAATTCCCGATTTGAGCGACTTGGCAGACTTGGCAGACATCGACATTCCTGACATCCCGGATCTCAGAGATGAACCCGAACAACAACACCACAACAACAACAACTACAACAACAACGTCCGCAGGTTGAAAAGGGGTTCACGGGTTGTGGCACAGAAACTTCGGGAATTCAAAAAGAAAGCATTGGAGCCTCTGACTCTGACACAGCGCATGTCCGGCGGAATGGCTAATTGGATCTATGGCAGAAACAGCACCGCTAAGGCCAAGGATCAGACTCGGGATGGCTTCCAGGGCTTCTTCAACGCCGTACACGCGGTTTTCGAACAAATCTTTTGGGACAGTGAAGAATTCAACTTTCAAATGCCCTCCTATGGCGAGATACGAAGGACACTCTATGTAGAAAAGGCTCCGGCGCATATCAGAACCATTGGAAACGCATTCTATGACTACCTGCAGATGACGCTCAACAGCAAGCCCCGCATGGAACTGTTTGTGAAGCTCCGGACCATCACAACGCTGTGTCTGTGGAGGACGTTGGCCCCTCACAAACTAGAGGAAACCAAGGAACGTCTGAAAGCCATGGGACCCCAGTACGAGACGGCTGTGCACAGCTCGCTGGAAACTCTCCGCAAGGTAGATCCTCAGTTCGACAACATGACGGCCATCCTCCGCAAAGTCTATTGGAAGCGAGGAGGCGTGCTCAAGAATCACGAACACCCCACACGCCCAGGCTCGCATCACTCGGCGATCATCGATTCCATGGACGTACTGAATATGTTGGGTGTAAACTTGCCCAGGCACCTGGGGCACAACATCACGGCCGTGCGAGTGGTGAGTCGCGGAAGGAATTTGGAAATCCACACGTTCCACGGAGCCAGCGGGCCGAACGGGGCCACGGGCACGACACAGGTGGCAATGACTGTGGCAAATCGTGTGCCATGGGCTGCGATTTTAATTCCCATTCTCAAGAACTGGCAGCTGTTCTTCGCGGCCATCGTTCCGTTTGTGACTTCGGATTACGGGATATTCGTCATCAACAGCTACATCAAGTTCCTGGGAGACATATTCGGAGACATATTCCAGGAACCACTGGATATCGACGCTGGCGATCTGCTGGACATTGCCATCGAATTCTCGGACATCACGCTGAACAATCTCTTTCTGGGCCTCAACAAACTCATACGGTTCCTGCTATGCAGGTTCTGGGGCTTCGTCATCTCGGGCCTCATGCGCCTGATTCCAGGCGTGGGCCTGGTCTTTGGAATGCTCTTCCAGTCCGCGAGTTTTTTCACGGACTACTGTCCGCCCCAGCCTCTCATCGTGGACGACCAACCAACCCAAAACCCCGCCGAGTACGTTCTGGACATGTTGGATTGTTTCGGTCGACCCTTCGTCAACGAGTCGGACCTTTGCGACCCCTTCGAGGTCACCCCTCCTCTCATGTGCACCACGAAAGCAGACTGCCCAGGAGAACCGCCGTGTCGATGTCGAGACAGCGCCCAGTTCCCTTCGCTATTTTGGTCCTTCGAAGACAACACACCGTGTCCCATGGACTCTGGCTTTTGCATGTGCTATCCTCTGTTGCCCTGCGGAATGTCGGGAGACACCGAGTTCTTCCCTCCGTTCCGCTTCCCGACCTTTGACCTAAGTGCTCCCTTTGGCAAGGACTGTGTCAAGGAATTTGGATACCGGTTGACGAACATCATCGTCTACCCCTGGCCTCCACCACTGGGCAAACTCGTGAGCACGTTCAAGAGTCTCATCGACGACACATGGAACAACTTTATTATCTGGGTCAAGTACCCCACCAGGCAGACATCGGCCGGGAACCTCCTCGATATCAACACCTGGAGGGCGCTCATCTGGATCGGGGTCCTGGTTTTCATTCTGGGAAACTACCTGACCGGGATCGTGATCGTCGCGGTGCTGACTTTCATCACATTCGCTCTCCCGATCATCAGCGAAATCATCATCGACGAGACTGTTCCATTCCTGGAAGGGATCGGGGGGAAAATCGCCAACGAAATCCTGGACTTCGTCCGCTTCCCTAACTTTACCAACGACGAACCCCTGGGACACCCAGTTTCGGGCGAGAACATCTGCTGGCTGGTTAACACCCCGACGTTTCTCGGAGCCGCCGGACTGCTCTACATCTTTTTTTTGGTTCTCTATCACTTCCTGGTCGTGGGAGCGCTCTTCGGCATCTTTGCCTTCCTCTTCGAGACGATCGCCATACCTTTCCGGATCATCTTTGCGTGTTGCTGGTACAACGACAGGACGGAGAGACGAAGCGAATTCCGACAGAGGATCTTAACCGAGAGTTTGGCCCTGAGCCAAGCCGGTCGCGAACTCATGGGAAGACCCCCTCCTCCGGAGGAACCACCACCACCACTGCCAGTTCGGCTGGCGTTTCCCGAGCAACGGCGACAGCATGGCCACGATGCATAATAATAATAATAACAATAAAAAGACTTTTCTACACAACAAACGAGCACTCGATCGTGCGCTCATATGTCAGGCGGTGTTTTTTTGTTCCACAAGAAAGAGAAGCAAACGCACAAAACAAAAAAAAAGTCAATCCTGCGCACACAACAACAACAATGAAACGAAAACATCCGTCCGGGGTACCCATCCCGCCAGAGGAAAGCCCCAATGCCGTAATCAAACGCGTAGCGACGCAACTCGAAAGGGTGGAAAATCAGGTCAAACAACTCCGTATGGATCTGCAACTCATTCTAAATGAAGCATCATATTATCCTTTCCTGACGGTCGAACAAGGCGACACCGGACTCTTGGTCACAATGTGGAAATCGGCGACAAAATACGCCTACCGCGAAACGAACAGTCAGCCCCAGAAGTATCAGAGAAATCAAGAAGCTTTCAAACACGTGCGCCTGTTGAACACTTTGGCCCACATCATGGGACGAGATCCTCATACGTACACGTTTTCAAAATCAAAAAACGTGTCTCGGGGAGAACCCATTCTTAAGTACAAGAGTGGTGAATCCGAAGTCACCTTTATCTACAAGGATAGGCTAACAAGATACAGGATCACACCTTCGCTCATAATCTCGATCAAAGCGACTCTCGATAAGGTTCAGCGTACGAACTTTGATCATCTGCTCGAGAATCCAGAGAAAGCAATTTGAAAAAAAAAGACGCGTCCAAAGTTTTTTTGACGGGAGAATAAAAAAAACAATAAAAAGATCTCTATACAAAACAGATCTGCATCCGTATGTACCACCAGCACAGGAAAAATGAAGCGTCCCAGGCCTCCGTCGTGCAGCACCGATGATGAAAACAAAAACATTAAACTGCCTCTGAAGCTGCTCCAGGCCTCGACGCCCAAAGAAAAACACGCGATCATCAAGGAATTCCTGACGTGGAGCTGCGGCGACTTTTTGCCCAAGCGCCTCGAACGTGTCACAAACCTATTGGAAAAAGCTCGCAACGACAAAGATGAGGAAGCCCTGGAAACCGTCAAGCGCTACACGCCAGATCTGTACGTGGAGCTGGAACACGCCAGAGAACATGCCTTTGCTCTGCGCGCAATGTTCTTCATGTGCATCGGCCCAAGGAAGGACAATTCTCCGTTCCATGACGAAGCCATGGGCGAGTGTTTGACCACTCTCTCGGAAGGTTGGACGGCCCTCGATTCGCCGCTACAGATACTCATGGATGCCACGGATCAGATGAAAAAGACCCGCAAAGCTTTCAAAGAACATGGTGGTGGCAGCGAAAAAAAATCTCCTGAACCATTGTTCGAATACATGGTTTCCCTGGAGACCGGAGAAAACCTCAGAGAATATCTGATGGAACATTTCCAGAGGTTTTTGCTGCACTATGCATGTCTATGCTACCGCTTGCGGACCGATGCACGGCTCATCCTGGAGGCGTGCGATAGGACGAAACGATCCAATGGTTTTATAGTATGAGGAGGAGGAGGAGGAGGAGTGTTTTTTTCTTTTTCATCAGGCAGTGTTTTTGTTCCTGCATTAATAGAGCAACAACACCACCACCACACTATCCATAACAGATTTGCCTCTTCTTGTGTCGGGGCTGGCTCTCCTTCTTCTTCTTATTCTCCATAAGCTTATCTACATCGACCCTGAGTTGTGCCAGATCGTCCATCCATGGTTTCAAAGAGTCCTTGAGACTCTTCATGACCGTGTCGATCATATCCCTTTGGATTTCCACCAGGTTCTCCTGACTCCGAGTCAGTACGCCAATGCTCCTCGAAGTCTTGGCTCGCGTCACAATTCCATATTCGGAATTACTCACGCACAGAGCCTCCAGGTCATCCAAGCGCTGCGTTAGCGTCCTTTCTCGAGGCTGCGACATGGTGGTGTGGATATTTTTTTTTGCTTGTCTCGCCGTATGCTTTTCGCTGTGCGTTTCATCAGGCGGGGTTTTTTAAAAGTGTTTTTTTGTTGTGAAGGACTTTTTCAGTTTCTACCTGGGGAACGAAACCGAGATCGCGACGACATGTGCGACAACATATTTTCGGAATCGACACTCGACGATCTTATGATCAGTATGATCGAAAACCCCGTCCTTCCTCCGCCTCGCAAAAACAACAACAACATCCCGGAGCTCCCCGATGTTCAAAGTGTGGGCACCACTGTTTCTGACGAGGACGATGATGCCGATCCTAGTCCTCACAGACGCGCCGATTCTTTGCTTTTGTACGCGGAGTGGTCGAATGCCCAGCTGAAGTCATGGAGCTTGGCTCAATTCGACCAATACTACGGACTGCTGTCGGGAATGCAAAGCGATCCTCTTCCTCCAGCCGACGAGAAGCGACTCAAAGCAATTCGGAGAACCATCAAGAACCGGGAGTCAGCCGCTCGGTCGCGCAAGCGCAAGAAGGAGTACGTGCAAAGTATGGAAAAGAAGATTCCCGCTCTGGAGAGAGAACTCAAGCGGCTGAGAAAGGAGAGCCTAGAAGAAATTTGCATTCTGTGCAAGAGGAACAAGCCTTTGGTGTGTCCCGAAGCGCTCCTCGAGACCGGTGACGACACATTGTTGGTCTTTTAGTACACGTGTGTTATTATAGTAATAATAATAATAATAATGGCGAAGGAGGGTTGTTTTTCCTTATACACACCGAAACATGGAAACCGTGCAGGATAACACTTGGAGTATTGGCCATGCGATAATGTCGGTCGATCCTGACATCATATCCAACCTCTTCGTCGCAACTCTGTTAGTGGTCGCGACTCTGTTAATTGTGGCTATCACCATTGGCGCTACGCTTGCGATCGTCACAGTCGTGTGGGTGGTCTTTACCAGAAGATTCGAATCGCGGCCCTACGAAGATGATCTATCATTCGACGAAGAGCTGAAGGAACGCGAGGGCCAGTTTCTGGGACCTGAAGAAGAAGAAGGAGAAGAAGAAGAATTCGCTTTACAGTAGAGGGAGGAAAAGAAAAGACGTCGTAAATACATACACCCCACCCCACATCCTTTATAATAATAATAATACATAGACAGGCGGGATGGGCAGGATCCTCCTCCTCCTCCTTCTTTTCTTTCTTTGTCTGGTCGTTACGGCTACGTCGGTTTTCCATCATCCGATCATCGCTTCTCGCATGGAAGGCAAATACTTACCCGAGGAAAAACTCGTTGCAAGCGTCGTGGTAGGCACGCCGGGGAAATCTCTGCGTCTTGCGCTGGATTTTACCGATCGGTTCATTCGAATTTCCCGTCTTTTTCTCAGCATAACGTATCAACCTTCCCGAGACGATCGTGGCACGGATGTGGTTCACATCGGAGGCAAAAGACTCCGTCTCAACATCTTGTGGGACTCGGAGGCTGCCGCAAAATGTGGCTGTCCCACCTGCGACGGGACCCTAGGCGTGGGGTCTTCCAGTTCCCTGTGGATCATATGGAGATCGGTGACCATGACAGCCGGGTCCATGCTTCTAGATACGATCGCCCATCCTATCCGAGATTCTCCGGTGGGTGTCTCCAGGTGCATCGAGCCGCATCAAAGCATGTGTGCTACCTACGCCAAAGTGTATGGAAAACGATACATGGTGGATTTCACCTTTTCCAGCGCACACACCCTGGTACCTGTCGACGTCTACGACAAGTACGTGGGCATCAAAAGTGTGGGACGCAACCCTCCAGAGACCTGGAGCACACTCGAAATGGAATTCGGATCTGAAGCACGGCAGGCCAGCACGATTCGTCTGTCTTCGAACACATTGGTCGTGAAAGGAAGGCACGGAGTGCGCCACCTGCTTCTGGGCGTTTCCCCGCGAAACGATACGATATACATGGGACGTTGTTCCTTGCGAAGCATGATGGTCTACCGAGATTTTGTGGACGGAATCATCAAAGTCGTCCCATGGGAAACCAGAAAGCACTATTCAATTGTGGCTCTGATCCTCGGCGACGTGCTATTTGCCATTCTGGTCCATTGGAAACTCACTCAGGACGGAATGATTCCGCCCAGATCCAAACTCTATCCCGACAGAGCCGTACTGGAAATCGTCGGAACGGGGCTTGCCGTCATGATTTATTACATTCCCGAGATCAGGGATGCCGTCCGAATCAGCCCATCCTTTGACATTTACGTCTTCTTTGCTGGATTTTTTCTACTGACCTGGGAAGCCCTATCCCTGGTTTTGTATGCCTGGAACGGCACAGCGATCGTTGGGGATCTGTACGCCAGAAAACCACACACTATGCCCCCCATTCCAGAAACCCCTCAAAATCGCTTGCTTCAACGGGAGATGAGGAGGAGGAGGAGGAGGAGGAGGAGCGAGCCATCCGCACCACGGCAACGAGGACCACCTGCGTCCCCCTTTACGAATACTGGAATGACCTGGCCAGAAATTCGATCATCCCTGTATCGCCGGATCGTTCGACCTCCTCCGATAACACAAGCACACATCGTGATTAGATCTCGGGCGTCTCTGATCCGACAAGTCACGCACGAGAACGTGCTGCTCCTCGCCATTCTGCTCCTCAGCGTAGAAGCCAGGATCGATAGCTTCGCACTCACGGTCTCCTTCATTTTCGCCATCTTCCTGACTCTGAACCTGATTTATCACATATGGATGGCGGTGTACTGTCTGTTTGGATACGATAGAATCGGGGTATGGCTTCTGTTCACTGCCACGCTCCTGGTGATTAGTGTGGCTACGATCGTCGTCACCTACACAGAGATCACGCAACCGTATCTGAGACGGAGACTGTCGACGATGCAACCCAAGACCATCGATGTATTCGCGGCCACGGTGTATGTAGCTGCTGTGTTACTGTCTTCGGCCATAGCCGGAGTCCGGATACAGGAGGAACGGAAATTCTATGCAGGAATGGATATGGTCCGGGTGATTCCCGTTTTATAAGAAAATACAACATATGAAAATGGATTTTTTTTGAACACCAAAGTCCGGAAAGAAAAAGAGGGCCACAGCCACGGCTGTGGATATGGCTATGGCAACCAGAAGCGAAACTATCAAGGCCATTCAGGATGATCTAGAAGAGACACACGTAGTCATGTGCAGAAGCGTATGCACCCTTTTGAAACGCGGAGAAACCCTACACACAATTGAGAAGCAAGCTAACGACCTGAATTATCGAGCCAGAGAACTGCGCATCGGAACAAGCCGTTGTCCTTCGCTGGCTCGCCTCGTCGAAAATACGGAAGACTGGTTGCAATGGATGGACGACCGGATACGCGCTTGGGTCGAAGGAAACGGTGTTTAGACCTCCCTTCACATATTTAGGTGTTCCCATAGGGGGGTGGGAAAAGAGATCGCAGATGGATCATCCCCATCAACACTCCCCTGCAGAGACGACGAAGGAACGATGGAAACGGATGAACGCCAGTTCGGCTTCAGGTTCGCCATACAGAACAGAATCCTCACCGTCGCCGTCAAATCTCGATCGGGACATGCCTCTGGCTCCTCCTCGTCCTCCTCCTCTGTCCGTGGTGTGGGGACCTGCCATCGTGGTCTATCTCGTGATTGTGGGTTCCATTTTCGTCTATCTCCACGGAAACCTCCATCCGTGCATTCCAGCATTCGTGGTCTTGGGAGGCATGACTGCCATCGTGTGGTACGAAATGCTGTTTTGGAACAAACCCACGAAGCCTGTGCCAGACGCCATCCCCGCTACCAAAGTCATCGTGGCATGGCTTGCCTATGGACTTCTGTTCCGAGGCAGGAAAGGGGATGTTTTCCCAGAACTGGCGATTGTTTTTGCTGGGATCATTGCAATCATATTCGTGGTGTTCAGTTACGTCAAGATGGTCTATCAGAAGATCTATGTCAGCAAATTCATGGCACAGATCTACTTGCTGGTCATTCTTTTCGTGCCTTCCTCCGACATCAACGTGGCTCCAGACATGGAAACGGGTCTCGTACTCCTCAAGGTCACTGCCTTCTACCTGATATACGCTCTGTCGGAACTGGAATCGGTGCGTACCGAAGACACCGGAAATCCGTATTACGGATCGGTGGAACGCCGTATCATCCAATCTTTGTGGGTGCTTATGACCTGGAGCTACGCCTTTGCCGCATTATTCTCGGTTTTACAGATCGGAATCATAGGGTGGAGCATCTACCTTTCTTCGTCGTCGTCTCCAAGAGCGAACCTGTCACTCTCGAAAAAACAGGACGATTCAGTTTCTGTTGTTGGTTTGGATGTCGAAAGTGGACAACAACAACAACAACAACAACCACCGGGAGAAAGGCCACGGCAAGTTTTTCCACCTTCACAACCACCACCACCACAACAACAACGACGACGACAACACTACCATCCGCAACATTACCGATCGCCACAACCACAACAACAACAACAACAACAATGGCAAGAACGCACGCATCCAAAATACCATCAAGGGCCCTCTGCCCCCCCGCCTCACAGCTTTGCATCGAGACAACCTCGAAATTATCGACAACGCCTTCCTCCTCCTCTGAGTCGAAGGGGGAGGAACCAAAACTATCCAAGAAATGGCGTGCGTCAACAACAACAACAACACCCACAGGCACCTTCCGCAGGTCGCGGACAGCATCTTTCAATCGATTCTGCAATCGAGGCGGCCAAGACGTTCCATACGGAAACAAGACCCGATGTGGCATCTTTTACAGACGAATGAAATGGCTCCCCACACAAAGAACAAATGTTTGTCGCAATGTTTTATTATTGTCTGTTGTCCTGTCTCACGACAGAGAGAGAGAGAGACAGAGACAAGAAAAAGATGGATCCGATAGTCAGAACGGAGGAAATCCTAAACTTCATTCGACACCCTCGTCACTCCAGTGTAAGCTACTCTCCAGACGACGATTGTTTTCTCGTCAACAATCGGGGCAAATGCAGTAGGATCCGAGGCATCCATAGACTTCTTTCTACCCATCTGTGGCCGGATTACGATCACAGAGAGGTCATGCAACTGGCTAGACCCGCCAGACCCGCGCATCTCAGGAGGAGGAGTGCAGTCGGGAAGCCATGGTCGCAGAGGCACCTATACATGACTCCCAAAGGAAAACAAAGAGAACTCAAGGGCCAGGCCAGAGGTTCCAAGGTCCACGAGGAGCTCTGTACCTACGCCAGGATGTTCCATGTCGATAGGTCGGAATTCAAAAGACAGCACGCAGCCCCACATCGATACACGATCAAAATTATCGTGGCACTAGAACGGTGGGGTCTCACACCGTACTACGGAGAATTTAATATCTACGACGAATACGTCGGTTATGCCACGGCCATCGACATGGTTTGTACAGACACCAATGGCGATGTGGTTCTGGTCGAAGTAAAAACGGGATTCAACGGTTGCTTCCAACAGGGAACCAAACCCATGGAAGGTCCATTGGGGACGTTTCTGTCGAATGCGCCCGTCAATCAAGCGCTGCTTCAGGCGATGCTCATGGAGAACACGGTTCGCAAGCGATACAACATCCGGTCAGCCAGCGGGGTGGTGATACACGTGGACGATTCTGGAGTCAAGATGTGGACTCCCAAAGGCAAACTTCTGAGGCAATCCGCCAATATCTACAAATGGCTCGCTATCAAGGAAAATCAGCGAAAGGAAATCCCTCGCCGTCGTCGTGGCGGCGGTAGGAACAAACCTTAATAAGGGCATCCGAAAAGGAGATGGGAAGAGTGTATATTCTCGACACGGTCTTTCTTTTAAAAATCTAAAAAGAATCCGACGGGGGGAAAAACATGGATGTTAGGGTTCTTCTCGTATTGGCATTTCTCGGTGCAGCATTCGGCACCTCCGACCTCCACCACCAC
>SDBT01009308.1_pt1 | contig 15960 bp, 17 predicted proteins | sample 2277101 | NCBI WGS metagenome assembly SDBT01 (sample SAMN10404973, study PRJNA504765) | marine sediment metagenome | isolation source: marine sediment core GS10_PC15, 103 cmbsf | place: Arctic Ocean: Southern Knipovich Ridge | collected 2010 | reverse complement strand
ATTATTGGAAAGGAGCGGTCTTTAAAGGAGATAAAAGAATACGCTTAGAGCCTATGGAAGCTGATCTATTAAAGATTTTACTTGACAATTGGCCTAAAGTCTGTTCTAGAGAGAAATTATTAGTGGGTCTCTATGGAGGTAATTATTCTGAAAGAGTATCTAGTGATAATATTGGTGTACTTATAGCGAAACTTAGATTTAAGATTAAGGTATTTGACATTGAAATAAAGAACATCAAATGTCGGGGGTGGTGTCTTGTTAAGCAATCTACGAAGACCGGAATCCCGGCTTCGGGATAGGAACCCCTCACAAGCCTGCAGGCTAATGAGACTAAATTAGCGGGGTATTTACCCTTAAAGGGTCTAAAGCCCGCCTGCAGGCCCTGAAATCGGTCCTAAAATAGGTTTAGAACCTCATACGAAGATAGCCCCCGTACCTAGCAACAGGTACGGGGGCTACATTCACGACTAGATTTTACTAGATTTCTCCAGCAGCCGCTTTTTTGAGGTTCACTAGAGGACGAATCTTTACACTCTTCGATGTAGGTCTACCCTTGCTCGGAACCATATCCCCAGTAGCAGGAGAGCGAACCATCGTACCTTTCTTGATCGCCTTCTTGGTTTTCAGGGTGACCTTGAATGTTTTAGGCATCATGAATATACCCGCACCACCTGGACGAATAGACTTTTGGATAGCGTCAGTGAGACCAGCCATTGTTGCGGTTACGAGTTTCTTCATATTTTTTGATGTTATTTGAGATGTGATTTCATCTTCTTGTTCTTCAACGTAATTTACTAGACACGCAATGAGTTGCGATTTAGTCATCTTGGACTTAATAGTCTTTGCCCTTGCAGTTACAGTTGCTGCTGTTGAACGGGACTTTTTCTTCTTACTCTTTTTAGCCATTAGAAGTACTCCTTTAGGGTTTGTGATTTCTTATCACGTTTATAATACAGGAAAGCTCATAGATTATGCTGTCCCTCCCGCGCGACGCTCTTTCAATTCAATTAACCAATTAAAGATTTGGGTAGCATGATCATTGTCCGAAACCATAAACCCTCTTTCTAGGATTAGAGCTTCGGAAATGAAAGCGATTGTTTCGTCCAAGTCATCTTGATCACTCATATCTAATCCTCTTTAAGTTCCTTACGACGACGAGGTAATAGGTCTATCTCTTCCAGGTAATGGATCCCATCCTGGTAAGCCAGCTCGAAAACAAGCTTCTATACTAGCATACCTGGTATAGTCAATTCCTGTTATATCAGCACAGACTTGTTTGTATTGAATACCTGGGGGTCGAGTTTCCCAACTTCTAACAATGCGCTTTGCCTCTCGAATATTTGGAAATGTAATTGCAGCATCTTGACCAGCTGGATCGAGTTTGGACCAAAATCCTAAACCTATAGCTGATCCTAGATATATACCCTCACTTCTGGTGTATATAACTATTTGTCTACCTAGTCTTCTTCTGTCTAACATTTGGTTAAGTCTTTCCTCCTAACCACACTTTCCCAAAGCGATCAAGCTGACGTTCCTCATCAGGTGTTCTGGTATCTTGGTCTAAAATTTTAAGCTTAGATGGTTGTGCCCCTGTTTTCTGATTTTGATATTGACCTGAATAGGGTTGTTCTGTAGATTCGTCTAGAAGGTGAAATACAATCTGTGCAATAGGTGTACCTGCGCTAAGTTCTAAATTTTTAGTTATCTTGGGTGGTAAAGAGAGCTGATGATATGTTATCTCTAATGTTAGATATCCATTCCATCCAGGGTCTATAAAAGTATTCTGTACTAAAATACCAGCTCTAGCTAGTGAAGACTTATCGTGTACTACACCGCAGACATTGTCGGGCATAGTAAAGTGTTCTACAGCAGATGCTAATGTAACCTGTCCTTCATATAGATAAATATTTTCTGCTAATCGTATATCATACGATGCTGCACCACAACCATAACTGAGATTAGTCTCAGCATGTATGGTTTTCTCATGGAATGGTCGTAAGATATCAGCTTTCTTGATCGATTGGTGCGACAGTACGCTCATGACGAACCTCCTTAACTTATCGTTGTTGATAACACAGTGAGACCACGACGTAGTAATTCGATACTAGATTTCTCATCCTTACGGAGAGTATTGATAACAGCCTTCTCAACATCCTTACCGCAGGCCCTTAGAATATTATACACAATATCATATTTCTTTTTGACCTTAGCAAATTTCTTTTGAGCAGATAGAGATAGGTCTTCGGTCGAAGGTGAACCAAATTTCTCATGTCCAGAAGCTTGTACACCAGAAGAGCGATGCAGCATTGTTTCATAACTACGGGTTACTTTACTAAGATTTTCAGCAGCTTCATATTGGTCTCTTGTAATAACCCCAACTAGATATAATCGTCCGAAGTGCCACTCAGCTTCTTGTCGTGTTGCTAATCTACGTATCATTTGGTTAGGATAAGTCTCTAATAGGTCTAACAGTGCAAGTTCACGATGTTGGAGCTCATAGGCTCTAATGACAGGTTCCTTGCGTCTACCTGATATAGTTTTTTGTTTTTTACGTTGTTCTTTTGTCATATACAATAGACCTATTTTAGGACCGATTTCAGGGCCTGCAGGCGCGGTTTAGACCCTTTAAGGGTAAAAACCCTACCTAATCTAGTTTCGTTGGTCTACGAGGCTTGTGAAGAGATCCTAACCGCAGTTAGAGAACCCGCAGGATAAGCACGTTTTGCATCCTTCCTTACTAACTAGTGCAGGGGCTTGACATTGTGGGCATTGCTCCCCGACAATCAAATCCCCATCAGGTAAGACAGTAACCGCAAACCTATCAACCATTTTCTCAAGTTGATTAAGACCAGTAATATCATTGTGATACTTTGTTAGGTGATTCTCCAAGACTGATCCGATTAAAGCTACTAGACTAGGTACATATTTCTTTCCTACCCAAGCACCCCCTAGACTAGAATGAACCTCCTGTAGTTCCTTTATGATAAACATAAAGTCTCCACCTCTTCGAAAGATAGCAGAGAGACTTCTGGTGAGAGCCATGATCCACTCTTGGTGACTAGCATCCTTGGTATTAATAAATAGTTCAAATGGTCTCCTGTTTCCGTCCTCGTCCACGTAGTCATTGATAGTAATGTAATATGCGTTCTCTTGCCACTTGGTCTTATAAGTCCGACCTTGCAACTCTACTGGTCTTTTGACTATTGGTAATAATTGAGGTTGGTCTTTGGGTTTATCCACAGAAAGTATAGACCCCCTAACTTTCTCCGAAATTTCGGACGGACGATATGTTGTACATCCTTTTAGTTTCATATCATACGCAGTATTGTAGACGTCTTTGAAGACTTCAAATGTAATTTCTCTGGGACAGTTGATTGTCTTGGAGATTGAAGCGTCTACATATCCTTGACAGGCGGCTTGCATGTTTAGATGATCTTGTACTGTAAGATCTTCGGTTGTGACCATGTAGTCGGGCATTTTTATATCTTCGAGGTCAGCCTGTCTTAGATCATATACTTCCTTGTAAAGACGGTAGCCATAGTCTTCTACCTGTTCTAATTCCTTAAACGATCCGTCTGCTTGGCGCATTTTTCTATTATATATCCAAGCAAAGGTTGGTTCTAAACCAGAAGAGATATTATCATAGTAGATTGATGTCGTACCTGTAGGTGCTATTGTCAGGAGTACGCTGTTTCGTATACCATGAGAATAAATATCCTCTTGAAGTTTCTCTGAAAGTGTCTTAATAAATTTTCCTTGACTATAATTGTCACGATTAAACAACGGAAATGGACCACGTTCTTTGGCTAAATCAACTGAAGCTAAGTAAGCACTATTTCTGATTTTTTCCATTACAAGATGTGTGGTTTCAACAGCCTTTGTACTACCATAACGTATTCCAAGTTGTTGGAGCATATTCCCAAGACCAGTTATTCCTAATCCAGTACGTCGTTTGTTCATAGACTCCAATTTCTGTTCTGAGATAGGATAATGGGTTTCATCAAGTACATTGTCTAAGAACCTCATGGCTATTTTAGCTACTTTTCCAATTCTATTTATTTTAAGATTAGCATTTTTGGTAAATGGAAATTCAACCATAACAGCTAGATTAATAGCACCTAGATCACAGGCACCATGTGGAGGCAGTGGTTGCTCTCCGCACGGGTTAGTTGCACGGATGTCTTCACAATACCATAGATTGTTTTGTTCATTAATGCGATCAATGAATATTACCCCCGGCTCTGCATAATCGTAGGTAGAACGCATTATTTTCTCCCACAACTCTCTTGCAGGAAGTTTATGGTATATATACCACATTTCAGGGTCGACAACATTCTTCTGTGTTGATATTACCCCTATATGTTGCCCATCCAATCTTGGTTTGTTGAAACCAAGTAACCACTCTTTGTCTTCTTTAAGAGCTTTCATAAATTTGTCTGAGATAAGAACCGAAATATTGAAATTGGTTAGACGGCCCTTCGTGTGCTTTGCTTCTATAAATTCCAATATATCTGGATGATCACAGGCAAGTGTTGCCATCATGGCTCCTCGACGATTACCTGCAGCCATGATTGTCCCACACATAGTATCCCATAAATCCATGAAGGTAATAGGACCACTAGATGCAGTTTGACTTTTTCTAACCAATGCGCCTTTAGGACGGAGTGTCGAAAAGTCCATTCCGATACCCCCCGTCATCTGCTGGGTTACGGAGGCTACTTCGAGAGACTGCATTATACCCATTATATTTGGGTCATCTGACTCAGTTACCATAGAATCTTCGATCGTAGGTGAGACGTAGCAGTTGATCAAAGTTACTTTATTACCAGTACCAGCACCTGCATGGATACGCCCAGCCGGACACCATTCAAGACTTTTCATTGCGTTTAACGCATCTCCAAAGTGAGGTCCTTTCATATCATTTTTGTAGACACCTCTACAAACTCTAGCGTGTGTATCCTCAATTGTTTCTTCACCCTCACTACGATACTTTTCACGCCAGACTATTTTAGTAATTTCCTGTGTTTCTAACTTCATTGCAACCTCCTATTCGCTATTGGGATATTGGAACAGTTCGCAGTCGCGTCTCAATGTCCTTAGCAAGGTCTGGATCGATTTGTTTGTAGGCACTCGCTAACTCCACCAACGCCTTCCGAGCATGATAGTCCTTGAAACTTAGCTTGATCTTGTCGGGCTCTAGTTCAGGGTGCCGATCACTTTGAAAGCGACCTTCACTATCGATGTGATGGCTATCCATGACTACTAGATCATATGTTGCTTCGAAGATGCCCGGCTTGCAGGGGTAAATTTCTCCCTTGATGCCCTTGATAAGCCAATCACCGAAAGTGATACGGTGAACACCTTCGAGAGTGCCGCAAACAAGCTGGTCAGCAGATTGACGGCCGGGGCTAACTGGCGCATCCGGATCAATCCAAACAGCGTTCTCTCCCGGCTCGGCTTGCCATGCTTCATTCAGCCAAGTCGGCCACTCACTATTGTCCCAGCGCCGCTCCGCCGTCATTTGGAACGCCTCAATCACAATCGGCTTTTTTCTGTACTTCATGATCTTTCTCCTGTTTTAGATCTCTATGTGTGAGCCTTCTGCATCCTTGACTACTATTATTACACTGTCAAAGTTGTAGTCAAGATTGTGTTGATCTACTAACCAAATTTGTTTGTTGTGTTGTTTAGCTGTCTCTTGTAATAATTCGAGCATATCATCTTCCCCCGATCCTGATAACCAATAGAGACGCTCGTCCCACACTTGAATATTACAGTCTTGGTTAAACTGATGAAGAATTAGGCTCGATAATGCAAGGGTGCCTGCCAACCGTAGGCGTTGTCCCTCTCCCCCAGACCAAACCTCCCAAGGTTTTGGACTAGAATTTGAGTTGATACCTGGATCAACCATTACTCGGAAGCCTCTACTTATCTTACCGGCTTTGGTTTCACGTTCGACCTCCATACTTACAGACCAATCAGCCATCCCAAGATCAGCGAGGTAACTATTCACTTCCACTTGAAGGGATGTGAGAGCCTCATCCACTTCGAATAAACGTATGTCCTTGAATCCTCGAACCCAGTATTTAGCTAGTTGTATATCATTATTTAATTCAGCTAAACTCTTTTGTGCATCTTTCATCTTTTGTTTATTACTCTTCAATCTCTTTTTACATTTTTGGATCTTTTTGATATGGAGATCACTTAGTTGACTAAGTTGCACCATTTGGTAATTAATGGTACTAATTTTGTTGTCCAACTCTTTAATGTTAGAATTAGTCTGATTTAAACTAAGAGCTAATTTGGTAGATTTATAATGGTCAAGTTTTTGGTTTAATACTTCGAGTTGATTACTTTTTTCATCAAATGACTTTAATAAAACTTCGTGCTCTGTCTGTAAATTGTTTAATCTATTTACATAGTCTATCTTTTTCTTTGCTATACGTTGTTGTTCTGATTTACGATGTTGTGATGATACTCTCTGTTTGCAGGTTGGACATATACTCTTCGACTTTTTTAGAAGAAGTAATCTTTCGTCTAGAACTTCAATACGAACCTGAGCCTCTTTTTTCTTATTTCCTACATCACGCATAGCAGTTGTGATGGGACCATGTTCCTTAGCTAGTTCTCCGATCTTTGAGGCTAATTTATTATCCTTGATCGTACGTTTTTTGAATCTCTCTTGTAAATCTACCGCTTGCTTTTCAAGATCTAATTTTCTATCCTTGATCTCACACAGTTTACTTTTCAAGACACGTTGTGATTCACTAGATGATGTATTTCTTTCATCTGCTTCTTTTATAATTAATTTCAAAGTATTCTTAAGTTCACTCCGTATCCCTTCCAATCGTGCCAAGGTTTTTTCAGCTTCGAGTTGGTCCTCTCTTAATACTGATAGTGTTGTAGTAACCCGTTGTGAACACTCCAACCAATAATCCAAGTGGAGTAATTCGGTAAAGACTGATAACTTGTCCCTTGGCTTCAAGTCAAAGAACATTTGAGAGAATTGACCTATCACGATACTGTTTTGAAATGTATTTGAGCTAAAGCCAATAATGTCTTCGAGTTGTTCTTGTTTAATACCGCGTTCACGACCACGGTGCGTAACAAGCAAATTGTTGGGGCGATAATTCCTAGTGATACGTTTCTCTTGTCCATTTACCTCGTAGGTAACTTCAGCCCACGGTGTACCTGTATTTTGCCATGGAACTAGTTGAGGTGTTTTAGTTCCTCTTATGCTAGATCCAAACAGACACCAATGTAGCACATCAAAGATTGTACTCTTTCCTGATCCATTAGAACCTAATTCAGGGTCTACCTTATTCTCACCGGAGATGAAATGAAGTCCTGGACCAAAAGATGTAAAATCTAGTTCATGGGAACCATGAAACGATTTGAAATCAGACCATCTAAGTTTGAGTATATTCATTTTATTCTTCCAAGAACACGTTTCCAGTTTGGGATACGTCATTTCCTATATCATATCTGTTGCAGAATGCATCAAAGGTCTCTTTATGAGTTCTAACCTTAACCATGTTCTTAGTTTTCTTGTCATCTTTTCTTTTGGTGTCTTGTATCTCTTTTAGAACCACACTGTGTAATATTAGGTCAATCCCCTTGGCTGTTTTCCTGACACGGTCTCTGTGTTTCGGCCAACTACCAAACTCACTGCGAGGAAGATATATTCGAACCTTTGCTTTGTCACCACTTTGCAATTCACGACGCATCTTGTAGAGTTCTTTTCCATGATTAAGATCAAGCATGAGCTTTCGTGGTGCTGGGAAATGTACATCTTGTGTTTTAAATTTACGATCTAGTAGAAGCACCCTAGGCTCGAATTGATCACCATAACGAATGTGGTATGGACATCCTACATATGTGATAGGACCAAGCTGTTGTGGTACATGTATATCACCTGAGAAGATTGGACATTCATAACGTCGGAAGCGATAAGGACTAATACCACCTAATTCGTATCCTGATTCAGTTATTGCTCCGCGAAACGTTTGATGCATAAAAATTGCATTGAGATCCTTGGTCTTAGATTTGCTAAGGATACCCCAATCTTCTCCTGGTTTTCGAGAGTGAGGTAGAAACAGTATTTTCTGATAGATTGTTGGTTTTAATATATAGGTCACACGTTTATATTTTCCGAGAAAACCGAAGAATGGTTGTGTAGGATCTACGTCATAATCATGATTTCCACAAAGTAGATATACGTCAAAGTGTTTTGCTAAAGACCTTATATGGTCTACAACTTTATTTACGAACCAATCTGCATGAAAATTCTTTCTATCAGTTAAATCTCCAGTTATAAAAATAGTCTTTAGTTGTTCGTGAGTTGTGTAAGATCTACTGTAGTTGTTTATTATCCAAGGGAAGATGTCAAATCGGTACTGATCCTCTGACTTCTCAGACAGGTGCAAGTCGGTTGTCAACAACGCAACTGGATTAAATTTTGATGTCATAAGTTCCAACCATTTCTATCTGATGTACGACCCCATTTATAATGAGTCATAAAATCCTTAACTATCTCAGGAACTTCATCTTTATGACTATCAAACCAAAATTCAGCATTTGACTTACCTTCGTCAGCATTACTATTACCAAGAGCTTGCTGATCGATTGACCAAAGCCAAAACTCCAGCATATCACACGCTTTAAGCCACTGTCTTTCTTCTAGAGAAAGATTAAAAAATATTTCAAGACTGGAGTCTATGGAATATGCGAGTCTTTTAATCTCATCATTTGTAACATTTCCTAAACACCATTTAATAGAACCTGGTATATCTCCTGTCCATCTCTCATTTACATCGTGCCAGATAGATGCTATCAAAAGATCTTTTGATAGGGTAGGATGAAGAATAGCTAATAGTGTAGCTACACCCCAACTATGTTCAGCTATACTATACGTACCATGATGGGGAATTGTATGAGCACGCTCAACACTACCTCCTTCACGGACAGCCCGAACCTTGTGGATGATTTTTTCAATAGACATTTAATCCTCCTATCTTAGATGTTTGCGGGTACGACCATCGAATAGTATGGTCCGGGAAATTGTGTAACCATGTAGAGCTAATAGGGCTGCTTCTGCCCGATCGTGATGTTTCTTTAAGGCAAAGAAGTGATGATAATCAGGAAATTCCTCAATAGCTCTGGTACGGGAGTATTCTTTGTCCTTAGTAAGTCTCATGACCTTTTTCCAAGATTGAGGGGTAGGTCTATTTATCTTACGGCAGCACATTGATGCACAACCCAGTAATATACCTACTACGATACCATTTTTCTGAGCTGATGAGATACCCTCTTCCGGACGTACACTATTACGTTCAATATAAGCTACGTCAAATGGTGCTAGTTCACGTATTATGTCTACCAACGCTGGTAAGTTGATTTCATTTCCTCGACCTCGTGCTTTTACTTTAGGTACATCCGCGACGTGTAAATGTTTACCATCCCAAGTGGCCAAGGCCCCATTTAAACCAGGGTCCACTCCTAATACTTTCATTTGTGGTACTTTCTTTTCTGCGGTAAGAAACTAGATTCCACTTCACGCCAACCCTCTGTTATGTGTTTAGCTAACTCTTTTCTAATATCGTCGATGTCATCTAATCTAGAGTGGATAGCATCATTGCGTATTGATTTTAGTTGTTTCTGTGTTAAATCAGTACGACCTGACTGATGATTTTCCATTAACCAGTCAATAGAAGCACAAACATCTTCCAGTCCATAACCAAATAGGACAGGAAAACTACAAGATCTGAAAGGGAGCCCAACTTTATTTTTTGTACACTTTACTTTTATATTCACACCTACTGTTCTCTTTACCTTATTAATGGTATGAGATATCTCTCCTGTATGAGCCAGGTACAATATCTGGCTGGCGTAGAAGTCTAAAGCTGATCCTCCTGATCTCGTGTACTGTCTCCCAAACGAGACGTTAATCCGTTGTCGTGTTTGACTTATCACCATTAGGTGGCAATTGCTTTGCTCTAACTTTCTAATGACGCGGCGGAACGTTTGCGACATCTTCTTTGCCTTACCCATACCGTAGCTGCTCTTATCTATTGCCTCCCCTAATTCGGCAGCATCGGAGAGAGCATCCAAGGAATCTAGAATATATAAACCAGCCTTCTTAACCCCATCTATATACTCCATAATATCGTCATGGAACTCTTCTACGGTATTGAGGGGACGGTGTGGTCTTTCTATTCTCCCCATTGGAATACCCAATGCATCAGCATACTCGTCGTCAAATGCTGCTTCGGTCTCAGCAAACCTCGCTTTGCATTTTGGAAATGCTCTGGCGAAGTTAGCCATAGCCTCGATGGCTAAGAGAGTTTTACCAGTAGACCTGTCCCCAATAATATTAGATACCCTCGCAAGGGGCCACCCCCCTCCGAGGACATTATCTAGGACGGCAGCACCACTGTGGATGAAAGAATACGATTTGCTAGGTGCCAAAAAGTAGGCACCTAGCATCTCGTCCTGTGCGTCACTAAGGTGGCGACGCTTGGGCATTTTAGGCATAATTTATCTATACCTAACTTACTTGCGCTGCTTCTTTTTTCGCTTTCCAGATCCCTTTGACTTGGTTTTCTTTTTGGCTCGATCAGCAGCCGCTTTTAGGCGACTTGCGGATGAACCCTTTTTCCCCTTCTTAGAGCTCTTACGGCGCTTAGGCTTTTCCTCTTCATCGTCACCATCGTCTTCATCATCGTCACCATCTTCATCTTCATCTTCGTCTTCATCTTCATCTTCGTCTTCATCATCGTCATCATCATCGTCTTCGTCTTTGTCCTCATCTTCGTCTTCGTCTTCGTCCTCATCTTCATCTTCGTCTTCGTCCTCATCTTCATCTTCGTCTTCGTCCTCATCTTCATCTTCGTCTTTCTTACTCTTCTTAGAGCTCTTACGGCGCTTAGGCTTCTTCTCCTCTTCCTCCTCTTCATCTTCATCTTCATCTTCGTCATCATCACTACTTGCTGCTTTTCCCTCTAGTATGCTTTGAAGATATTCGTTGTCGAAGAAAACCAAAGCCTCATTGAGTGGGTTCTCTTGAATAAACGACAATATCTTCTCTATGTCGTCTTCATCAGATGCGATTGGTTTTTGTTTTCCAAGACGAATACCAGTATACTTGGTCTTTAACTGAGCTCCCTCTTTGTTGAACAGGATGTCGTGACCCTCTTCAGGATGGTCTAACTCAATTACTTCACCATCTTCGTCCTTGCAGACCAATACTGTCTCTTTCCAGGTCCCAAACGGCATTGCCCAGAATAGTGGATCAGCTGTATCAGCCTTACGATCAATGAGCCACAAGGCTTTACGCTTTTTAGCTTTGAAAGAAGATGCATCGTCTGCCTCACCTTCTTTTGTGAGACGTTTTTGTTCTTCACAGATGGCGCATTCTTCATCTTCCCCGAGCATCTTACGGCACAGATATGTCTGCTCCTCAGCTCCAATACTATAGTGTACTAGGAGGGTAAGAGCAAAATCACTAGGGTCTTCAAAGGTTGGTGGTAGGACACGTATCCGATTAGAACCATCGTGAGGCTTAAATTTGGGGATGCCGTCGCGGATGTAAGCATCAAATTGACCTGAACTCTCAGAAGAGCTCTGGTCATAATCTTGCTTCGAACGGCTCTGATATTTGAAACCCTTTTTCTTCTTATCGCGTTTCTTCGTCTTTTTTGCCATATTACTTCTCCTCATCGTTTCGGTGATTACGTCTTAGATATTCTTCGTAGTTGTAAGGTCGTGAACCATACTCCTTTTTAGTCTTATGCCAAGCAATTGCAGATAACCTAACTAAACAATACACAATAATTAAGGCTCCAATCAAGCCCCCACCATAGTTGACAATTAACCATATCAGATTGATTATGAATTCTAGCATAATTTCGTTCCTATTCGTACATCATCTCTTGAGAGTGTGCCAGACGCCTCGGGATCGAACCGGGACACCTTTGGCTTCGATGTGACTCTACATTATGACTTGCTACCAGCCCTTACCTGGTCATAGCAGTCTACCCACCGCCTCAAGTCTCGGGGGCGACATCCGACTGACACACTCACAACAAATGATCCCCTGTCGTAGTTTTTTAGCTAGGACGTTTACGATGACGCTTAACACTCGTCTCTCGTCGATCCTTCATCTTACCTGTTATCCGTTCTACTTCAGCATCATTTCTTTTGTTACGCATACCTGAAGCTGATCGAGAGGAGTAGTATGAAGCAAGGAAAAGATCAACCATATCCCTGAGAGCGTAGGACCGATGTCTAAATGATGTAGTCAAAGCCTCCAACCGACGTTGTGTATGGCGTGCGTTGAGTTGTTTGATCACCATCTTTTTACGATCTCTATTACTAGCAATAATAGCTTTGATCGCATTCTCTGTAATACGTTCACCTTCGTTTTCAGCATCTGCTCTTGCTTGAGTATCGAGGTCAGCCTCTATCTCTTTGATCTGCTCTTCTAGTGATTCTATTTGAGACTTAGCTAGTGATGCTGCTTCAGCTACCTCACCATACAATTCTGGTTGCTGTTCAACCTCAGAGTCGAGCGAATATTTATCTATTCTGAGCTTGGCACGTAGTTCATCTATGTCGAACCTAAGTTCTAGATCATAGCTCGGCCATTCGGTAGCTTTCCTAGTCTTCTTGAGTTTCTTCTTCTTTGCCATCTTCCTATCTCTCTATTCTATTTTAGGACCGCCTCTAAGGCCTGCAGGCGGGCTTTAGACCCTTTAAGGGTAAAAACCCCGTTAATTTAGTCTCATTAGCCTGCAGGCTTCTTATTAGGTTAATACAGCGTTGGTTATATTAATCAAAGCACAGACGTCCAGCAGCTAGTAGGAGAGGTGCTTTTCCCTCACGATCTAAGAATGATTGAGAGAACTCGTCCATTATAGATAACATTCGCTGTGGGTCCTTTCCTTTAATCGCAACTGTCGTCATGTAACGAAGAACAATGATTCGTACAGACTCGGGTGAACTTTCTATCTTACCTATACACGTGATGATTTCTTTCCATGATGCTCCCTTCATGAGGACTCGGCAAAGATCGATAGCTTCCTTTGATGTCCCAACCTCACCAGTACATAAAGCCCGTACTTCATCCTCGTCTTTTAAGTGACCACAACGAGCAAGCATTGAGAGGGCTTGTCTAGGACTACCCTCAGCAGCATCAGTTATTTCTGCTAGTGCATCTCTATTTTTACGTATTGGTAGCCGCTCAGCTTTTGCTACCTCTACCAATAGATCGATGATATCAATTCCAGGTACTGGTTTCAATACATAGTCTAGACATCTCGTTCGGACTTCTTTAGGAACCTTTGACAATACTGTTGTACAGAGGATCCAATAAACATTTTCTGGAGGCTCCTCTAGGATCTTGAGCAAACTCTTGAACGCCTGAGCCGATACAGCATGGCACTCATCAACTATGACTACTCTTGGTGAACCACCGATTGATTTGTATAATAGGTGTGTCGTAAGTTCCCGCATAGCATCTATGCCAGTAGTTGACGCTCCATCAACTTCGATCAGATCAAATGACTTACACCCAATCTCTTTGGCGATAATCCTCCCAATTGTGGTCTTACCAACACCCGATGGTCCGGAGAGTAGGAAGGATCTACCACGTTTCTTTTTCAATGCAATAGAGATTGATTTGCAAACCGCCGATTGACCTTTGATATCGTCGAAACTAGTTGGACGATATTTGTTGATTAATTCATCCGTCATGCTCGTCTCCAAGTAAGTTGCAGTTTACCTTTACCCCACCAAAGTTGAAATATTCCCTTAGCATTACTGGTAGTACGACGCTGTCGTTCTTGTTGCGACATGTAGAACTTTTTTGGACGTTTCCACTCAAATTCTTTAGGGTGGAAAAATTCAATACCTATGTTTAAGTTCATATCCTTTACTCTTCCCACCATGTATGAGGTAAGTCGGCCCAAATGCTGATGGGTCCGACTTCCAAATAGGGACCGTTCTCCATTGACGCTCGTAGCCCCCACCGAAACGGATGCAAGGTCACGCCAATTACCATTGTTCGGAGGTGCTTAATTGGCTGGTTGCTCCAGTATATCTTTTGAGATTTTTTCATATCAAAAACCTGATTTCTTACGATCTAAAAGACCTAGATCATCTGAGTATATAGTAGACACTTCTTTCTGATCAAACCAATTTGGCCCCTTACCTATTTCGAGACATAAAGGAACTGTTATCCAGGGAAAGTGATCACATTGCAACATTTCATATGCGATAAACTCTAAATCTCTATCAATATTTTTCTTTGGTATCCAAAATCCCAATTCGTCATGCACCATTAGACGTGCTTGGAATTGCCACTCTTCTAGCTCTTGTGCAGCTTCTGACAATCGGTCCATTGCGTGTAGGACAATTTCCACCTCCGCATTCTGAATAGGTGTATTAATAATCTCACCATGATCTAGTGGACCGTGACGTCTCCATCCAGTTGGTCCTTCGACATAACCATGATCATCGTAAAAGCTTCTCATACGTTTCTGATAGTTACTGAGCCCAGGCATCTCTCTGAAAAACTGTTTAATAAGTGGTTTTAGATTTTCTACTGGTATATGTAGATACTCAGATACTGACTTTGCAGTAGCTCCAAAAATTAATGGGAAGGTCCACTGGTTTTTCACATCAGTACGGAATTTTTTCAATTCATCTTTGTCTTTAAGAAATTTCTCCCCACCTATCCGACGAGGGTATGCACGAGCAAGTTTCTTCGTCCACCGCATATGAATATCATTTCTGTCCCAGAGATATGTACAGTACATTTTATCATATGATAGCATGCCCGCTATTCTCGCTTGAATCTGTCCATAATCTATAGACACGAAGTAGCAGTCGTCTTCAGTTACGTGGCTTGGTAAGGTATAGTTAAAGTTGCTCTTTATCCTTCTACGTATGGTACTAGTTGGAGCTGTGAACAAGCGGCGTAGATCCGCGTAATCTAGGTCTCGTTTAGGCCAGAACTGCTCATTTGGAAAAGAACAGGATGTCCTACGTGTTACGAGAAATTGAGTTTGAAGGACCGCATGTGTCATTCCATCAGGCCAAATACACAAACCAGTTTGTTTCTTCTTGGATATTATTATCTTTGGGATATGATCTTTTGGAAGTAGTGGATCAACATATTTTGATTTGTTTCCACGTACAGCACGATACTCACGTATCTTCTTGGCGATCTTGAGGGGTATCTTCTCCAAAACTGTGTCTTCTGTTGAATATTTTGCTTTTCCCTTTTCGTCTTCTCCTACCTTACACTCTTTGCGCCCTAGAACATTCCTTAACATCAACAACACATCTTGTGGAGATGATGGTTTAAATTTTCTTCCCATTCTCTTTTCGAATTTAGATGATGCTGAACTATTCTGAAACCAAGTTTCAAGCTCGACTATTTTGGGTCCATATTTATCATCAAAATCAAGTAAGACATCGAAGTCAATTAGCATTCCGAAGTGAGATTTAAGTACAACTGTGGGTACGTGTCTCACCTGTTCTTTATACACATCTATTAATCCTTCATACTTTAATACTTTCTGTTGTACAACAAATAAAGCATGTTCCCATTTGGCATCTAGTGCGTTGTATAGAAGGACTCGGTCGAGGGGCTCGTTATCTAGGTTGCTTAAGTTAACTGGTACGACATCCTTGAGCCGAAAACCAAAATTGGTTAATATCAAAGCATCTAAATTAGTAGTACCACGTTGTCTGCCGAGTACGTATGCTTGAGACATTGTGTCATGCCAAGTACAACATCTAGCTAGATCTCGTCCAAAGAACTTGATCGTCCATTCTAGTTCAAAGAATAAGCTGTGTGCTATCTTTTCAGTTTCTGATTGCAGAAATTCTACCCAAGCCTCTTCTACTGCTTTTAATTGGCTCTTACTCCACTTAGTCTCTCTATGTCTAAATGGA
>SDBT01009307.1_pt1 | contig 15960 bp, 16 predicted proteins | sample 2277101 | NCBI WGS metagenome assembly SDBT01 (sample SAMN10404973, study PRJNA504765) | marine sediment metagenome | isolation source: marine sediment core GS10_PC15, 103 cmbsf | place: Arctic Ocean: Southern Knipovich Ridge | collected 2010 | reverse complement strand
GTCCATGGCTGGACTGATACAGGACGAGGCCCTGAGGATGGCTTTGGGCCTGACCCTTGCCGACGACGAGGTGCATGTATATCTGCTTGACAGGAAGGTCGCCAAGAACGATGCCAACAATCTGAACCTGGAGACAATGGTCGATCTGGACATGGGCGTGTTCACGAACACGAGCGAAAACCCCGGCTTCGAGCTGATCTCGAACGAGGACATCGCTAGTAGGCTTCTCGACTACGACCACGTATTCATGTACTAGCTCTGACCGAGGGAGGAGAAAGAGGAAGAATGAAAGTGCTCTATTTTATAAAAGATGAACCTGGTGATACCCTCAAGGTATTCATCGATGAACACAAGAAGACCGAAGAGGTGACCGTAATGGACATAAGGAGCAACAAGAACTACGACGAGATCATCGACCTCATTGACCAGAGTGACAAGGTGATCTCCATTTAGTATGGTCAGGGGAATATTTGGATGCCTGTGAGGCGACAGGTGGAAGAAAAGGTGGTGTCATGCTGAAAAGGATTGTGGTTGTACTCGTATTGATCTGTTTTGCCGTGCCGGTTTATGCCGGTGAGGACATCGCGAAGAAGCTAAACAGCATTCTGCTGCAGGGACCGAAGAGCGGCAACTGGCAGATAAAGGCAGCCGACGTGGCGAAGTGGATACAGGAGGGGAAGAAGGATTTTCAGGTAGTGGACGTAAGGCTGAACCCCAAAGAGTATGCCAGCGGTCATATACCAGGGGCTATTTACATCCCCTACCACAAGATACTCGAGCCCGCGAACCTCAAGAAGCTTCACAAGGACAAGAAGATAATCCTCGTCTGTGTTACCGGGCAGACTCAGAACCTTCCGGTTCTTGCGCTGAGGCTTTTGGGCTATGATGCACGGACGGTTTCCTTCGGGCATGCCGCCTGGATAAAAGGCTACTACGGCGGAAGGATAATGTCGGGAGCAATAAAGGCCGCAAGGCACCCCATAACAAAGTGATTTTTTTGTATAGCCCGTATCCTGAGAGTAGCCCTCCCGCAAACAGGAGGACTGCTTATCGCCCTCCTGTTTGTTGCATGCCGGCTAAGAACATGAGCCCTTGCATTGTAACTGAAGCGCCTGTTCCGGATAATCAAGCCAGGAAACTGGCCGGTCTGGCCGGTCTGGCCGGGGCTGCCGGAGCTGATTGTCAGGCGATAAATAAATTCTTATCAATCAATAAGATATTAATATTGGCTTGGAAGATTATTATTATTTATACTAACTCTAATTTGAGAGTAATATCCGTGGGGGAAGTTCTGGTTGATTCTTAAATCAAGTGAGAGGTTGGATAAGGTGGAGATCGAAAAAAGAAACCAGTTATGGACGTACATTATCACCGGCGCCCTGATCCTGATCAGCCTTGTGTACTACATGGCTAACCAGTATTACGTCTATCTGATTGTCTACATCTGGTTTGGTGTGGCCTACGGCATGATGCTCCAGTACGGGCGGTTCTGCTTTGCGTCGGCGTCGAGGGACCTGTTCGCCGCGGGTGTGCCCAGAATGGCCGTGGGCATCCTCATCGCCCTGCTGTTCTTCAGCTTTATCCAGGCCATTCTTGCTGCGACGGACATGAGCACGTTCCATCCGGCGCCAAGAAGCATCCATGTGGTAATTGCCGGCTTCATCTTCGGCATCGGCATGGTCCTTGCCGGCGGTTGCGCCTCAGGCTCACTGTACAAGATAGGGGAGGGCAACGGCACCTCCATGCTGGCCATAATAGGCATCTCCTTCGGGCAGGCCATCTTTGTTGACCTCGGAGGAGTTTTCAACCGCCTTCTGCCTCAGAGCTGGATAGACAACGCCATGTCAAAGGACTGGTTCCCAAAGGACAAGCTCACTTCATGGTACGACCATTATCTGGTTGGATACGTCTGGGACCAGCCGGCCAAGATGCTCTCCCAGTCCGATATGTTCAAGGGTATGTCGGGGTTCCCCAAGTACTTCCTCTCAAACTCCCTTATAAACGCGATAATCCCTGCCTTGGTCCTGATGGTGGTCATCTATTTCTTCTACAGCAGGAAGGGTTACATGAGGAAGCTCTCCAAGACCAGGGAGAATGTCGGTGGGATTGGCGACGAGATATCCGGCATATGGACAATGATCACCGCGTCCAAGAGGACCTCCATAATGGGAGTCCTGGTGGGCATAACCGCAGGCCTTCACATTTTTACGATGAAGGGCATGCGGATAAAGTTCGACGTGGACAACTTCGGGCAGTTGCTCAGCAGGATGGGCCACACCGAGGGCCTCAGCGTCAAGGGTACGGTCTTTGACCCGGGCTACTGGTACATCACGAGCCAGGAGGCCCAGTTAGGGGGCTGGGTGCTTGAGAAGTTCGGCTGGGACATGCAGGACAACGTGTTCTTCGGGTACGTAAACGGCATACCCGATCTCTGGCTCAACCCCGCGCTCTGGATGTCCGTCGGCATCGTCTTTGGCGCGATGATACTTGCCCTCTTAAGCGGAGAGTTCAAGTTCAAGGTCCCCAAGGGCGAACTCATCGTCTGGGGTCTTGGCGGCGGCCTCCTCATGGGCATCGGATCGAGACTTGCGCTTGGATGTAATATTGGCGCATTTTTTATAAGGAGCGCCGGCGGAGACATAGGCGGCTGGTATTTCGGACTCGGCATGGTGCTTGGCGCCCTCCTTGGTGTGAAGTTCTTCAACTGGTGGACAGAACGCAAGATGGCCCAGGAAATGGCCAACTTTTGATATAGACCTCTAATAAATATAATCAAGGAGGAAGATAAATGGGAGTTAAATTCGAGAAGAAAGAAGACGGTAAGTACATGCTGGACGTATGCGGTTTCGTCTGCCCGCACCCCCAGATCTATTGCAAGAAGTCCCTGGAGAAGATCAACTCCGGCGACGAGCTCGAGTTGTTCTTTGACAACCCCTCAAGCGGGGAAACCATAGTGCAGATGTGCGATGCTGCCGGTCACGAGATCTCAGACCTGCAAAAGGACGGCAGCAAGCTCATCTACACAATTACAAAGGCTTAAGGGCCGACTCCGGAGGGAGTGTGATTTATGGATAAATCACGTAATATTATCGTAGCTATCGTGGTCGCCATGATTTTCCTGCTGATCATTGTCAGCCAGCAGCACGAGATGGCCAAGGCCCCTGCTGAGGTGTCATCGGAGTCAGGCGGTTACGGTGGTGGCGGCTATGGACAGGAGTCCGGTGGTTACGGCGGTGGCGGTTATGGACAGGAGTCCGGCGGTTACGGCGGTGGCGGTTATGGGCAGGAGTCCGGCGGCTACGGCGGTGGAGGCTATGGGCAGGAGTCCGGCGGTTACGGCGGTGGCGGCTATGGGCAGGAGTCCGGCGGCTATGGCGGTGGCGGCTATGGGCAGGAGTCCGGCGGCTACGGCGGTGGAGGCTATGGGCAGGAGTCCGGCGGCTACGGCAAATAGTCGATATCCTGTTTGTGCGACTTAGCTTCAAGCTTCTTTGTATTGACTGGTTTGAGGATGAAAGAGGAGGGGCCTGGAGGCCAGTGCCTTACGGGACAGTTGGAAGCCCCTCCGTTTTATGCCTTTTAGGGGCAAGGGGCTGGTTAATCCCCGATATATCCACTATACCCGCCATGCCTGCCATGCCCGGAGGTTATGAATATGAAGAACATACTGATAGCTGTTGACGATACAAAGAGTTCAGAGGCCGCGATACTTGAGTGCACGAGCAACTTCTGCAGCCGTTTAAACCCTGAGACGGTGACACTGATATATGTAGAGAGGTTCGAGGGCCGCTCTCTCATGGACGAGATGCTCGGGGATGCCGAGATGTCCACCTTGCGTGACGTGCTTGAGGGCACGGAATACAAGGAAAAACTGGACATGAAGGCAGCTGCCATCATCGACCACTTTGAGAAGGAACTCAAGGCAAAAGGCATCTTGAATATCAAAAGCGTGATCAAGGCCGGACACCCTGCCGAGGAGATACTAAGTACTGCAAAAGAGGTTGAAGCGGATATGATCATTGTCGGATCAAGGGGCAAGAGGGCCGGCAGCCTGATAATGGGCAGCGTAAGCAGGGAAGTCGCCAACCACGCAGACGTCCCCGTGCTTGTTGTAAAATAGTCCATAAACTTTGCAGGGATAACATCCCTGAACATTGAAAGGAACCGGGGTTGCTTTGCGTCCCAGAGGTCTGCCCGATAAAATCGCTAGGAATTCAGTGGAAGCCCCCAGCGTACCGCATCCCATGAGATTTGAAGAGGACGCTATCGTGCTTGGCGGCGGGCTTACCGGTCTTTCAGCCGCGTATACCTTCTCGTCCAAGGGTGTCTCTCCGCAGGTATTCGAGGCTGACGATACCGTGGGCGGGCTCTCAAAGACAATAATACGCGACGGGTACCGCTTTGACATCGGCGGCCACAGGTTCCATGCAAGGGACAAGAAAGTTGAAGCGTTCGTGCGTGGCCTCATGGGCGATGAACTCCTTAACGTCAGCCGCAAGAGCCGGATATACATGAACGGACGGTTCTTCGACTACCCGCTAAAACCTCTTAACTCGCTTTCCGGCCTCGGGCCTTTAACTGTGCTCCGTGTTATAGCTGACTATTGCCTTGAGAGGGCAAAGGGTCTTTTTAAAGCAGACCCCGGCGATTCCCTTGAGGACTGGGTGGTCAGGAACTTCGGACGGAAGATGTTCGAGATATATTTCAAGGGCTACAGCGAGAAGGTCTGGGGCATACCCTGTAACAGGATAAGCAGGAGCTGGGTCGAGCGCCGCATAGAGGGCCTCTCGCTTGCCACGGTCATAAAGAACGCCTTTAGCAAGGCCGTGGGCAGGGACGTGCCTACGCTTATTGACGACTTCCTCTACCCCGCACTTGGCATAGGCCGCATCTCGGACCGTTTGGCCGAGGAGATAGGCCATTTAGGTTCAGTCCATACGTCCTCTCCGGTAAAAGCGATCCATCATGACGGCAAAAGCATTACGTCGGTGGTTGCCGGTGAGAAAAAGGCAAGCGCGGATGCCTACGTCTCTACAATATCCCTTACGGCATTTGTGAACATGATGGACCCCGCACCGCCCGATGAGGTTTTAGAGGCCGCATCCGGCCTCGGGTACCGGGACCTGGTAATAGCTGCAATAGCTGTTGACAGGCCGGTTGTGACGAACCTGTCATGGATATACGTACCTGACAAGGATTTCCCGTTTGGCCGGATACACGAGCCAAAGGTCTGGAGCAGCGCCATGGCCCCGGAGGGGAAGACACTGCTTGTGGTGGAGTATTTTTGTTTTCAGAACGAAGGTGTCTGGAACAATACGGACGAGGAGTTGATCGAGACATCGGTCAAGGGGCTTGAGAGGCTTGGTTTCCTTAAAGCTGACGAAGTATCCGGCGGCTGGGTCCTGCGTGTGCCTGGCGCTTACCCGCTTTTTGAGATTGGGTATGAAGAGAAGACAAGAGTGATACTTGATTACCTCTCGGGTTTTGACAACCTTAAGGTTGCCGGCCGCGCCGGGAGGTTTGCCTACCTGAACATGGACCACGCCATAGCCGCGGGGCGTGAGGCTGCCCTGGAATCATTTGCTACGCTGGCCCGGGCCTTTGTTAAAAAGCAGGCCCAGCCATCCCGGACAGACCCCTTATGATAATGAAGTGCGCACTCCTGGTGCCTGCATGGAGCCCTGAGGAAATATTCTCCTCACGCACCGCTGGCTCACAAATTAATTATTGGCAGCCGCTAGGCACTCTCTACGTGGCCTCGAGCCTTATCGCCGCCGGGCACGACGTTAAATTCTTAAACGGTGCGTTCATGACAGATCATGAGATCATGGATTCACTTGAGTCCTGGCGCCCTGACGCCGTTGGCCTGTATTCCACCGCCTTCGGGTGGGACAAGGCATGTCTGGCAGCCTTGCGGATTAAAGCGCTGATCCCAAAGGCTTTCGTATTTGCAGGCGGCCCGTACCCTGTTGCCGCGGGCGCCTCCGCCCTTAAAGAGGAGGGCTCGGGTTCCATTGACGCGGTGATAATTGGAGAGGCCGAGCAGGTTGCGGCCCTGATGATGGAAAGGCTCAAGTGCGGCTGCCTCTTTAGAGACATTAAGGGCATTGCTTATCGGGGCAGTGCCGGAGATATCATCGATAACGGCCCCGCACCCCTGATAGACGATCTTGATTCTCTCCCATTTCCAGCGCGCGAACTCCTTGGAGACCCGAATAAATACATCCCCCCTCCTGCCACCTACCGCAGGAAGCCAGTGGCCGTGGTCATAACCTCCCGTGGGTGCAACAGGCATTGTCTTTATTGTTTTCAGATTGACCGCAAGAGGGAGAAGGGTATTCGCTACAGGAGTGTTGGGAATGTGATCAAGGAGCTTGAGCTTCTTAAAGAGCAGGGCTACCGGGAGATAAAGTTCATTGACGACACTCTGGCCGCTGACCATGACCGTGCGATGGAACTTGCAAGGGAGATAAAGAAGAGAGACTTCGGGTTCACGTGGTTTGCCTCGGCATGCGTGAACCAGGTGGACGGTCCGCTCTTGAGGGCATTTAAAGATGCCGGGTGCTGGGCAATACTCTTTGGCGCGGAGTCGGGGGTGCAGAAGAACCTGAACGCCATAAGAAAGGGCATTACGCTTGAGCAGATACGAAAGGCCGTGCAAGAGGCAAAGGACGCGGGGTTGTTTGTGCAGACCCCCTTCATGTTCGGCATACCTGGAGAGACATATGAGGAAGGTTTAAAGACAATAGAGTTTGCGATAGCGCTTGACCCGGACATTGCCAACTTCCATGCCATAACACCGTTTCCGGGCACTGACCTTTATGACAATGTGGAAGAGTACGGCACCCTCAGCCACGATCTCTCTGACTACACATACCAGGGCGCGGCCTTTGTGCCGCATACGATGACACGGGAGCAGATACAGGAGTTAAGACAGATTGCATTCAGGCGCTTTTACTCCAGGCCGTCATACATGCTCAAGAGGCTTTTAAAGATGCGCACACTCCTTGATGTGAAGGTCGCGCTCCAGGGCGTAAGGAGCCTGCTGGGTGTTATTGCCGGAGGGCGAGACTTGAGAGGACGCTCAGATTAAAGTTATTGAGTTACTTAGACCGTCTCATACTGGAAATTCCTTAACTGCTCAAGAGACATTCTCTGGCTAATACCCAACATCTCAATGCCAACAACTTTGCCATCTGCATTGAAATCAAGCACTACGCCGGGCTGAACTTCCTCTGATTCAACAATACCTGCTTCGTCCAGGCGAAAATATAATGCATCATTTACTGTATCCACTTTTAATCTCATGGCAACCTCCTTGCCTTACGATCGAAAAAAACTGTAATAATTCTCTTCGGAGAAACACTCTGGTTCATTATTACATGCAATACCCTGTCTCCATTTTCAGAGATTGTCTTGAAATAATGCCTGTTATCATCAGGCCCCAGCGTATTCCAGTCTGCATTCTTCACTGTATCCCGTATCCAATCCTTCGAAATATTGCGCTCTTCCAGCATTTCAGAAGCATGTTTAGAAAACGCATAATCCATATATTTAATTATATCAGAAACAGACAGGAAAGCTTTTATAAGAAATTCAACTATAGAATGTTATAGGATGCCATCTGCCTTGAGTTTTGCTTTTACTTCGTCAAGGCTTATTGTTGGCTCATCCCTGCGTTCGGCAATGACCGCCGTGCAGTAGCAGTTGTCACGGACACCTTTTATAATCTTCTTTGTTTGGCCTACTTGTGAGATTATGCATAGTAAGGTATCCTTATTGTAAGGAGGTAAGGAATCATGCTATGCAAGAAGACTTCCAAGAACCAGCTCACATTACCAAAGGAGATAGTAAAATCCTTCCCTGAGACAGACTATTTCGACATTTCCGTCAAGGGCAGTTCTATAGTGCTCAAGCCGGTAAAGATAGTCCCTGCCGATCTGACACTCGAAGGCGTTAGGGATAAGCTCGAAAGGCTTGGCGTCAAACAGTCTGACGTGACCGGTGCGGTGAAGTGGGCAAGAAGAAAAAAACGCTGAAAAGGGTTGTCCTCGACACGAACATACTCGTTTCCTCTTTGCTTTTCAGGGGGGAGCTTTCGGGTCTAGTTGCCCTCTGGAAGTCTGGCAGGATAACCCCGGTGATATCCAGAGAGACCTTTCGTGAATTCAGGGACGTGCTTGGCTATCCCAAGTTCAAGCTGACCGCCCTGGAAGTAATGAATATTCTTGAAGAGGAAGTCCTGCCATATTTTGAGGTTATTGATGAGGTGGATGAAGTCAATGGCGTATGCAAGGACCCTGATGACGACAAGTTCCTTGCTTGCGCTCTTGCCTCTGGTGCTCGACTGGTAGTGAGCGGCGACGCTGAGCTTTGTAAAATAAAGAAGTACAAATCCGTAAAGATCGTATCCGCAAGAGAGTTTCTGGGAACATTTTCCCGCAAGGGCTAGCGGGTCACGACAGGTACTCCTTAATCAATGACGGCCCGTAGGCTGGGTTAAAGAGTATGTTGGTCATGATGTAGCACTCGTGAGTGCAATAGCAGGTGTCGCTTATACGTTTTATGATCTCCCTCGCATGGCTTGAAGATAAAATATCCTTCAACCCCCATTCATTCGCCCATGCTTTCCTCAGATTCCCAAGCATGTAATCAGGTTCGAACCTTTCGCACGGGTACACATCAGCAGACTCTGTGACCACAAGATTCAGGCGCCCTGCAAAGCACGGGAGCTGTCTGCCTTTGCCGCTCATCACCTTGTGGATGATCCGCCTCTGTATCAAGTCCTGCGCAGCCTTGAGCTTTGCGCCCCTGAAACTATAGAGCGGGCTCGTGCCTGCCCTGAACGCATCCTCTAGACGCTTGATGGCCTTTTCATAAATCGCGGGGTCCACATCTTTAAGCCCAGTGCTAACATCCCCGCGCACAAGCGATATGGTGTGCGTGCGAATGCCGTCCATCCCGCGCACGAAGTCCACGACCTCATCCATCCGGTCCTGATTTTCCGCGGAAATAAGCGTGTTTATCCCAAGCTCGAAGTTCTTATACTTATCCAGAAGTCCTTTTAGTCGCTCGTGCGTCTCAAGCACAAGGTCGAAACTGCCTGCCTTGCCGCGCATCCGGTCGTGCATATCTTTAAGCCCATCAATGGAGAGTTTAACGGTAATGATGCTCTCCGGGCAATGGGCCAGCACCTGTTCCATTGTTGAGAGAATTTTATCGGGCATGAGCCCGTTCGTGGGGTAGAGCATTATGGATGGCTTATTGTTCCTGTAAAAAACACGGCTGATCTCCGGCAGATCATCACGCAGAAAGATCTCCCCCCCTGAGAACGCGAGCCAGATGAGGCTGCCCATGCTCTTTGAGAGTTTCTCATATTCCGCCAGCGACATCTCATTTTCTTTTGGCGTGATCTTATTTTCCCTAACGTAGAAGCAGTGCTGACATCGGGCATTGCACCTGCCTGTCAGAAAGAGCGTGAGGTGAATGGGCCGTCTCTTCCAGAACACGTGCGGTAAAAACCTGAGAGCGGGGTTCATCATTTATTATGTTTCCCCTTCATATATCCAGCAATCCCCATCAAGCCTCCCAATGCCACTGGCGCGGGATAGACGAGCGTGTAGTAGAGCGTTCCCTTTATCAGAAAGCCCGCCCCGTGGCCCTTTGCCATGGCATAAAGGAACCGGATATTTACCAGCAGGTTGAGGGCATAGAACTCTGCCGCGTCCCTTATGAGCAGGGGAATGCCGGTGAGGGCATAGGCCACGGTCAGGCCCATGTAAACGCCCCAGAGGGCAGTGTTGAGCTTCAATTCAAAGCTCGCAGTGCCTGAGTCCCTGAACAGGTCCCTGTTGCCAAGGGAGTACATGCCCCAGTAGCGGGCCTTTCTGAACGCGTTCTTTAATGAACGCATCAGGTCGAACCCAAAGATATGGCGCACCTCAAGCCCGGGCTGCATGACAAGCTTTACGCCCCTGGCCCTCAGGCGGTGGCTGAACTCCACGTCTTCGAGTATGGGCATGAAGTCCTCATCAAAGCCGCCCGAGCCCTCAAAGACCGATTTCCCTATCACCATCGCGTGGGTGGCTATGTAGTCGGGCCTCGGGCGCTTGGTCTCGGAGAAGTTCACGAACACGGCCTGAAACCGGTTAAAGAACCCCGGGTCGTATGGCTCGGTGGAATAGGTGCCTCCTGTTACTTTATCGGGGTGTTTCTGAAAAGCAGCAGCAACCCTTTGTATCGTTCCAGGTGGCATCACGCAATCAGCGTCCGTAAAGAAAATGACCTCGCCCGTGGCTGCCCTTGCGCCCACGTTACGCGCTTTTGATGCTCCTCCTCTGGTTTCAAGCCTTACGAGGCTGCACGGATACCGTTCAATGACCTCAACCGAACCGTCCGTGGAGGCGTCATCAACCACTATCACCTCATAGCTCGGGTAGTCCTCCAAAGAGGCAGCCCCGAGGCAGGCCGCAAGGGTGTCCTCTCCGTTTCTGTTCGGGATGACTACTGAGACAAATGGCATGGAATCTTTGTTATCCATATACTTGCAAGCTAACACAGCGCCTGCTTGCGGGTCAAATCCTTGTTTAAGGTGCTTATGGCTATATTAAAGCAGGTGCTTAGACTTTTAACGACACTATCTTATATAATTACTCCATGTCTAGCGATATAATTCACGACCAGAACATCCTTGTGCTGGACTTCGGAAGCCAGTACTCTCAGCTTATTGCGCGCCGTATCCGCGAGTTCAGCGTATACTCGGAAATACTCCCTTATAACGCCCCGATAGAGAAGATCAGGGCCTATAAACCCAAGGGAATAGTACTCTCCGGAGGCCCATCAAGCGTCTACGACAAGGACGCCCCCCTGCCGGACGCTGAGATTTTCGAGCTTGGCGTGCCTGTCCTTGGCATCTGCTACGGCATGCAGTGCATGGCCCACATGCTTGGCGGCAAGGTGGCAAGCTCGCAGAAACGTGAGTACGGGCGTGCCGAGATAAATCTGGAAGATGATTCGGGGCTTATGCTGGGCCTGCCAAAACGGTTCCAGGTATGGATGAGCCACGGCGACAAGATAGAACAGCCCCCAAAGGGTTTTAGAGGCATCGCCTTTACGAACAACTCGCCTCTTGCGGCCATGTCCGACGTGCGCCGCAACTTCTACGCCCTGCAGTTCCATCCCGAGGTAGTACATACGGACAACGGGCAGAAGATTTTAGAGAACTTCGCCTTCCAGATATGCGGGTGCAGCCCCACCTGGCAGATGAGTTCCATTATCGAGATGTCTGAAAAAGAAGTGAAGCAGCGCGTTGGCGACCGCAAGGTCATAAGCGCGCTTTCAGGCGGCGTGGACTCCGCGGTATCAAGCCTTCTTGTCCACAAGGCCGTTGGGGACAACCTTACATGCGTATTCGTGGATAACGGCCTCCTTAGAAAGAACGAGGCCGTGAGGGTCCTGGATTCGTTTGAGAAGCACTTTCACATAAAGCTCATACACGTTGACGCCTCGGAGCGTTTCCTCTCAAAGCTTGAAGGCGTCACCGACCCCGAGAAGAAGAGAAAGATCATAGGGCACGAGTTCATTGCCGTGTTCGAGGAAGAGGCCAGGAAGATTAGTGACGTTAAGTTCCTCGTGCAGGGCACTCTGTATCCCGATGTAATAGAGAGCGTGTCCTTTAAGGGGCCCTCTGCCGTGATAAAGAGCCACCACAACGTTGGCGGGCTCCCGGATGTCATGGAGCTGGAGTTGATCGAGCCCTTGCGCGAGTTGTTCAAGGACGAGGTGAGGGCAGTGGGGATGGAGCTTGGACTGGCAAAGGAGATCTGCTGGCGGCACCCGTTCCCCGGCCCCGGACTTGCTGTCAGGTGCCTTGGGGAAATTACTAAAGACAGGCTCGACGTCCTGAGGGAGGCTGACGCCATAGTGCTTGAGGAAATAAAGCTCGCTGACCTTTATGATGACCTCTGGCAGGCATTCGCGGTTCTTCTGCCCGTAAATACGGTAGGTGTAATGGGTGACGAGCGCACCTATGAGAACGCCCTTGCGGTCCGCGCGGTCACGAGCGTGGACGCCATGACCGCTGACTGGGCAAAAATACCTTACGAGACGCTAGGGGTCATATCAAACAGGATAATTAACGAGGTCAAGGGCATCAACCGGGTGGTCTACGACATTAGCAGTAAACCACCCGGCACGATAGAATGGGAATAGCGCCTTGCCTGAGACCTCAAGTGACTCGTGTGTAATGGACATAGAATCCTATCTCAAGAACAGGTCAGAGCTGGTTACGGCATGCATTGAGGATTATTTCAGCCGTCCGGACCCCCATGTGCCGGAGGTGCTGAGGGAGGCCATGAAGTATTCCCTCCTTGCTGGCGGCAAGCGCCTGAGGCCGGCCCTCTGCCTGGCCTCCCACGCCGCGTGCGGAGGCCGTGAGGACGACGTCCTCTTAAGCGCATCCGCCCTTGAGGTGATACACACCTACTCGCTCATACACGACGACCTCCCGGCCATGGACAACGACGACATTCGACGGGGGTTGCCAACCAACCACAAGGTTTACGGAGAGGCCGTGGCCATACTCGCAGGTGACGGGCTGCTTTCAGAGGCTTTCCTGATGATACTCGATACAGCGGACCGCATCCCGGTGGAAAACGTAATCTCCGCGTTGAAGGAGGTAGCCCACGCGGCCGGTCCCGCCGGCATGGTGGGCGGTCAGGTGCAGGACATACTCTCCGAAGACAAGGAGCCGGATAAGGAAACTCTCCTGTATATACACAAGCACAAGACCGGCGCCCTGATCGCCTCCTCCGTGAGCATGGGGGGTATACTTGCCGGGGCTGACAACGCCACGCTCACGGCCCTGAGGAAGTACGGCGAGGCCCTGGGCCTTGCCTTCCAGATAATAGATGATATTCTCGATATAAGGGGTGATGAGCAGCTCTTAGGCAAGCCGGTGGGATCTGACCAGCAAAAGCACAAGATGACCTATCCTTCGCTCTACGGGCCGGACGCGTCCATGGAAAAAGCGAAAACCCAGATAAAAGACTCCATAGCCGCCCTTGATCCGCTGAGGGCAAAGGGCATGGACACGTCCGTGCTGGAAGGAATTGCCGGATATATCCTCAGGAGGACACACTGATGAGCCTGGAAGATATAAAGGGGCCAAGAGACATCAAGGGAATGGACATTGAGGAGTTGATGGCCCTGTCGGAAGAGATACGCAAGACCATCATAGAGGTTGTCTCACACACTGGCGGTCATCTTGCCTCCAGCCTCGGCGTGGTGGAGCTGACCGTTGCGCTCCATTACGTGTTCGAGACCCCATATGACAAGATAGTCTGGGACGTTGGGCATCAGAGCTATCCCCACAAGCTGCTTACTGGTAGACTTGACCAGTTCCCGACCCTGCGCCAGTACAAGGGCCTTGGCGGGTTCCCAAAGCGCAAGGAAAGCCCTTACGACTCATTTGACACCGGGCACAGCTCCACGAGCATCTCTGCCGCCGTGGGCATGCTTGAGGCCCGGGACCTGAAGGGCGAGGGCTACAAGGCCATAGCGGTGATAGGCGACGGCGCAATGACCTCGGGGCTGGCATTTGAGGGGCTCAATCACGCCGGTCACCAGAAAAAGGACCTTATAGTAGTTCTCAACGACAACGAGATGTCCATCTCGCCGAACGTTGGCGCACTCTCGCTGTACTTGAACCGCATACTCACCGGGCAGACCTTTAACAAGTTCAGGAACGAGACCAAGAAGTTCATCGAGAGCATCCCCAAGCTTGGCGGGCGCATCTCGCAGTTCGCGCAAAGGCTCGAAGAATCCGTGAAGGGCCTCATACTCCCAGGCCTCCTCTTTGAGGAACTTGGGTTCAATTACGTAGGCCCCATCGACGGCCATAACATAAAGGCCCTTATCGAGACCTTTGAGAGCATAAAGACCTCCAACCGTCCCGTGCTGGTGCACGTTGTAACTAAAAAGGGCAAGGGCTACGCGTACTCAGAGGAGGACCCCTGCACGTACCACGGTGTGGGGCCCTTCGAGGTGGAGGCGGGTTTCAACTCCGACAAGGCGACAAAGGACGCCGCGGCCTGTCTGAGCTACAGCGACGCCTTCGGCCTTACTCTTACGGAGCTGGCTGACGAGTTCCCGAATATCGTGGCCATCACAGCAGCCATGACAGAGGGCACGGGGCTTGCCCCCTTTGCTGCAAAGCACCCCAAGAGGTTCTACGACGTTGGTATAGCAGAGCCCCATGCCGTGACCTTTGCCGCGGGTATGGCCGTAGAGGGAGCCAGGCCAGTTGTGGCCATCTACTCCACGTTCCTCCAGCGCTCTTATGACGAGATAATACACGACGTATGCCTGCAGAGGCTTCCCGTTGTCTTTGCCATAGACAGGGGAGGCATAGTAGGCGAGGACGGCCCCACGCACCAGGGGGTCTTTGACCTCTCGTACCTCCGGCATATCCCGGGCCTGACCGTAATGGCCTCAAAGGACGGCGCGGAATTGAGGGCAATGCTCCGCTTTGCGGTGACCTTTGAGGGACCTGTTGCAGTGCGCTACCCCCGGGGCAGGGTCATTGAGCTTGGAGAGTGTCCGCAAGTGGAACTCGGGAAGGCCCAGATGATGGTCGAGGGATCTTCTATGGATAGGGATGGGGATAAGGATAAGGATAAGACGCTTGCCATACTGGCAGTTGGCAACATGGTTGCCCCCTCGCTTGAGGCTGCCCAGCGCCTTGGGGTGGAAGGGGTGAGCGCCACGGTCGTTAACATGCGCTTTATAAAGCCTCTTGACGAGGAACTCATAAAGCAGATCGCTTCCACCCATCAGGCCATACTCACTGTTGAGGAGAACGCGCTTCAGGGCGGGTTCGGCTCTGCTGTTGCCGAGTTCCTTTTAGCGGAGGACCTTATCTGTAATATAGGTTTGGCAAGCGTGGGGATTCCCGATGAGTTCGTTGAGCAGGGCGCGCCTGATATCTTGAGAAAGCTCTATGGCCTTGACGCCGAAGGCATAACCGCAAAGGCAAACGCCCTCCTCGGACGCAAGGCATCCTCCAGAAATTAATCAAGAATTAATTCTGCTTTTATCACTCCTGCCACAACTTTAAACATTTTCCACTCTCAACTCTCGCGTGTTATAATTCTTGGGACAAGATTTCCTCTTAAAGGGAGATTCTTTTAATGGGCGACTCAGACGATTTAAGTTTTTTAAAGCATCTCAAGCACCCATTGGCGCTGGTTGGGTACGCCATGTTCCTTTTATCAGGCTCCCTCAAGTTATTTGTTGAGAATGAATCAACCAACCCTTTGGTCGCAAAAGGCTACACCGTATTTCTGGTTCTTTCAGTGATAATCGTTATCGCGGGAATTATCCTAGCCTTTATAAAACAAAAGAAAGAATCTTCTTCTAAAAGTGTTATAGACACTTCTGCTGGTGCTGGTGCTGGTGCTGGTGGTGGAGAGGTTGTTGTTCATTCGGAAGGCAGAAACTCTCCTGCGATTTCCGCCGGGGTTGCAAACATCACCTATGCCACGTCTGCCGATGCCCTTGAACACTTAAAAGACAAGGAAAAATTAATCCAGTATCTTGAGGGGATGTTGGATGAGAAGAATGTTGCACTTGATAAGAGAGAGCAAGTAATTAAGGACTGGGTTGTTAAGTACAAGGAGCTTGAGGAGAGCCTTGAAGCCAGGGATGAGAATGACACATTTAAGGCATGTGCCATTGAGAAACTAGACGAGGGCGATCTTGATGGTGCGGAGAAGTGCTTAAAGGACTCCTTTGAGAGCCGTATGGCAAGTCTTGACGAGAACAGGAAGGGCGCGGCTGAAGACGCATTCGAGCTTGCGAAGCTCAAGGTGCTCCAGCTTGAATATCGCGAGGCGCTTTCATATTACGAGAAGGCTGCAAAGCTTTCTCCTGAGAATTCTTTGCAAAATTTAAATAATCACC
>SDBT01009306.1_pt1 | contig 15961 bp, 18 predicted proteins | sample 2277101 | NCBI WGS metagenome assembly SDBT01 (sample SAMN10404973, study PRJNA504765) | marine sediment metagenome | isolation source: marine sediment core GS10_PC15, 103 cmbsf | place: Arctic Ocean: Southern Knipovich Ridge | collected 2010 | reverse complement strand
TACAGTAACTTTTGAGGGTTTAGCTAGCACTTCATCTATTTCAAAAAGTCTTTCAACAATTAAACGGTTATTAACAACTCGATAAAGAACACGTTGTCCTTCTACTAAACCTATTTTGTTCCTCAGATTTTTTGGAGGAAATAATTCCCCTTTTGAACCAACTTTTCCTAGACTCAAGGTCTCACCAGAATAAATATGGATTCTTCTGGTATTTATAGATATCGTTTAATGTTATCCGAATGAGTACACTGGCGTTATCGAAAAGAAAAGTCGCCAAACCAGCCTAATATGTATAAAAAAAGATATTATCTTAATTGAATCTAATACAAATTCGAAATAATCTTAGTATTAAAGAAAAGCATTTTAATCTAGAAGATATTCTTTTACTTGGAAAATAGTTTATATCCATAAAATATATGTAAAGTGCTTTATATGGCTGAAGACTGGAAAGAAAAACTTTCCTCAAACATAAAAGTATGTCATGGGAAAGTTTGTATCAAAGGAACACGAGTATTGGTTTCTGCGATCCTTGATTGCGTTGCTGAAGGCGTCTCAGAAGAGGACATCCTTTCAGAGTATCCGTCTCTGAAGAAAGGGGATGTGAATGTTGCTTTGATGTACGCAGCAGCATTAGCAAGAGGGGAGGTTATTTCTCTAACTGTTGATAGTTGAGGATTTTATAGAAAAAATATAAATAGAAAATATACATGTATAAGGAAGGATGAGAATGAAATATACTTTTACCTATATAATCGAACAAGATGAAGATGGACTTTATGTGGCAGATGTACCTGCTTTACCAGGATGTCATACTCAAGCTAAAAGCTTAGATGAATTAAAAGAGAGGATTTTAGAAGCAATCCGTCTTTATCTTGATGAAACTGGCACTTATACTGAAAAATCACGATTCATTGGAGTTCAACAAATCGAGGCTCTAATCGAATGACTTTGCGGCCATTGAGCTATCGAAGAGTAGCCAAGCGTTTGGAAGCATTAGAATTTCGTCCAGTAAGACAATCAGGGTCGCATGTTATCTTTAAACATACAGATGGACGCATGACAGTAGTCCCCAATCATCCAGGAGAAAAAATCGGTAGAGGATTGCTGAGAAAAATCATAAGAGACATTGATATTTCTGTAGAGGAATTTATGCAAAAGATGTAATCTTTTTTCATTAATGAATGTGTAAAAGGCTGGATTGGTCTAATTGAAGATTTTGAGATAATTTTCTATCCTTATGAGATGAATAAAACCAATTGGTTAAGTTGATGAAATACAAAATTTCATAATAATTCTGGTGGAATACCTGCTTAGATATCTAGAAATATCTAGATGTTCGCATTCTGTCACAAAAACTTTTAGAGAGAAACTCAGCTCATTCATTCTTCCCTCCAGTCTGAGAAAATTATGAGAACTTATGAGTATATAAAGTGAAACCTGTAATTTCTAGTGACTCGCGTAATAAATCTTGGAATTGGAGGAAAAGAGACGGTGCAATTAACCTACGAAGCTGCTTGGTATCCCTCTCCCTCCCAAACAATCGTTATTCTAGAGTTGATGCGACGGTTTCAATGTGTAAAACGGTTGGCTTTTAATTACCTGCTGAAAAAACAGAAACGTCAATCAATTGTCACCCAAATAAGGAAACAGGGGGTTTTTACGAATGCACGGTATATCCGCTCTGCGATTGAAGAAGCGAAAGCCCTGATTACCAGTCAAAAAGAACTGGTTCCCCTTTACTGCCAAGAAACCCACTGGAAATTAACACAAATCCAATGCCAGCTGACTAGCTTTCGGAGCCAATTAACTAGCAGCACCACCAAACCCACTCCCCGTCAACACAACAAATTACAAGGGTTGACACGTAAATATCAAAAACTCCAAACTAAATATCAGTACTGGCTTACACATAGAAAAAACAAGACTATTCCTCCAATCATTTTTGGGGGGAAAAAACTGTTCCATACCTCTCAGAAAGACCCCCTGGCAAAAATTGAGTGGAATCACCACCGTACCAACGGGATCTATTGTGTGGGAGAACAAAACAGACAGGGTAATGCTAACCTCCGTCTTTTTTACGATATAAACACCAATCACTTTAGTTTTTCAATGTTGGTGGATCGTGGAACGCGGAATGAACGATTAAGTGCCCCGTTATACGTTCCTCCGACCTTTCAAAAGTATTTCAAGAGGTCTGCTCAAGGGCAACTCGCTTATAGTGTGAGGGTACTTAAATCGCCGAAAAAAGCCCATTTCCGTGTCCTAGTGAGTATTAAACATGTAAATTCCACCTGTTCCAATAATAATGGCATTGCTGGCTTAGATCTGAATCCTATTGGTATTGCAGTCACTCTACTTCATTCTGATGGGAATTATCGGAAATCTAAATGGTTTTCTTGTCCCAAATTACTGTCTGCTCGTACACATAAACGTCACCTAGCACTTGGAACAATGATAAAAGAAATCTTCACCTGGATTCAAGCTCATCAAATTAACACTATTAGTCTTGAAGCTTTGAAATTTACTAAACAATATGGAGCCTGTCGGACTTTTAATCGAGTAAAATCCAATTTTATGTACCAGAAAATGCACACCACTATCTATTCGCAAGCTCATCGCGCTCGGGTCAAGATCCGGGCAATTAATCCAGCCTATACCTCGGTTATCGGGGAACTTAAATACCGACAAAGGTATGGGTTGAATGCCCACCAAGCTGCGGCAGTAGTCATTGGCCGCAGGGGTTTGGGCTTAAATGACAAACTGTATGATCACATTAACGGGAAACGAGTGGTGATGGTCGTTCCGCCAATGGAAGGATGGACGAGCACACAAATCACACGATTCGCGCGTGATATAGACGAGTTCACGGCTCGCTTGGGTAATTCAACGGGTAAGGTGTCGGTCGGTTCACCGCGACTAATTACTCGACGCTAAGGCCTAGGAAGCGGGATAGTCCCCCGCAGTCACACCCAGATATCAGGTATGGGTGCGTCATGTCTCTAATTCGTTGGAGCTGATGTGTATCATGAATCCTGAGCAAAACCAGATACAGTGTCTAGTTTTGTAGAGGTTTTATGTACCTGGAATACCTGATTCACAAGGAACTCCTGTCTGACATAACCCACACCCATACCCTTTGAAATTGTAGTGCTTTTGCACATAGCTCCGTGTGGTGTTGTTAAGGTAGTTCCTACATTTTTCTTTGTCATGTCCCTTTTCAGAGAGCGATCCAGAGGGACAGCGGTCAATACAGTCACCACATGTTCCCTCCATATAGAACAGACAATAGGCATGAGGATCGTCGTAACCCCTATCCGATGGTGCTATGTCAATCTTCGCAATAACTGATCCGCAGCGCATTGCCTTTCCTTTTGGCGTAATCAAACCATCACACAAACCAAAGGTACCAAGACCTGCAGTATAGGCTGCGTGTCGCTCAGACCAGGTTGAGGCAAAGAGATACTTATCTGAAATTGTAGTGTGCCACAGAGGGGATAAAATGGGTGCCAAGGCAGGGAACCCTTCCTCAGTGAGCTTCTTCACCACATACGAGCGGAGGTTGTCATTAACCTCTTCGCCATAAATCCGTGCTCTCGCCCATCGCTCAGTAGGAAAATTGGTTTGATTTCGGTGTTCAGCTTTTGTAGCATTGGTGTGAGGTAAAATCCAACTGATGACGGTTAACTGCTCGGGAGTGAAAGTGATCTTAGGATAAGTATAGGCAAATAACTCTTCTGGGAGCAAATAAAACTCACCAATATCCTGCTTATAAAACTGGAAGAGAGGATCAGCGCCACTTGAGAACCCAATAAGTGGTTCCGCCCACGCTCTCGCATTTGTTTTATCTTGTAGAGTATTCTCAGCAGGGTCGTTAAGAAATATCTCGATTATTGTCTTAACCCAAGCTGCGGGTTTTTCTATCGCAGTTTTCATGATATCAAAACACCTTCAACCTCAGATTTTATCATTTATTCCCAGGCATTTTGATAGTGTTTTGTGATTCTAGCGCTTGGTATTAACAATGCATTTTTTATTATGATGCTTTATATGACTTTGTTATGAGCTTTGAATATCATTCAAATTCGTTTAAGAGGGATGATTAAGGCTTTTTACAATTATCTGTAAACTTAAACATCTAGTAATGGTTATCATTTAAAAACAACAAGATTTATCAATATGTTGAAATTTAATGAAGACAGTGGAATGGTTTCAAAATGGAAATAGATGTTAGCTTGCCTGATGAATTCTTAAAGTACTTTGATGATTCACCAGAGAAGTTACAAAAGATAAATCGAATTATTCTGGCAATAGACTTATATTTAGAGCAAAAAGTATCAATTGGAAAAGCAGCAGAACTCAGCGGTTTACCATTTGATGAATTTCATGAAGAGCTTTCTCAGAGAAAAATTAAAAGGCTAGGAGGCCCTCTTTCAGTCAACGAAGCCGAAAATGAACTAAGGATAGCAAGCTCTTTTATGAAATAGCGTGAAAAAGCATTGATTTTTGTAGATAACTGTACTTTAAGCGCTCTGTATAAGATAAAACAACTTTCTCTTCTATCTCACCTATTTTCTAAAATTTTTGTACCCTTAGAAGTTATAAATGAATTTTCAGAACAATGGAAGAACGTGACTCTTCCGAATGAATACATTGGCAAAGAGAAACCACCTACATATCCAAAACATCTTCTCAGTAATCCATTATACACATGATTGGGTAGAGGAGAACAATCAGCAATTGCATGGGCTCTTCAAACTGGATCATTATTTTGTTCTGATGATTTGCAGGTAAGGAAATTAGCTGAGGAATTATCTGTACCAGTCATTGGAACACTTGGTTTGTGCAAACTAGCCTATAAACAACATTATTTTAACAATCTTTCAGAATATTGTACTATAATTGACCTTCTGAGTCAAGATCTTAGATTAAGTCCTGAACTAATAAGCTGGGCTAAAAATATTGAAGCTTGAAACCAGATTAATAATTGAAGCGTCGTAAAAGGCTGGATTAGTACCTCTGGAAACTGAATATGGTTCTGTATTAATTAAACGAAATAAGAATCCTATAATCCATTTATTGGAACACTCAGATTCATGAAAAATCGTGACAAGAGTATATACCTACAAGAATGGTTATTTCTGAAGAGTTTTTTGGGAAGAGATTAATACTCTTTCTCCATTGCGATCCATAATCCTTCTCAAGATTAAACCTCCTACCACGAGTGGCCCTATCCAGCCTATCAGCAGAAAATAGTGATCGGGCAGTGGTAATAAGTTAATATATAGCTCGTAGATGAAATTGTATACTCTGTTTGAGTCTAGCAACGGGTAACTCCAGAACGTTAATGTCCAGGCTAATGAACCAAGAACGGTCAAGGATACTTTATTTCTATTCTTCTCTCCAGTAGTCACTGTCCCTTTCTTCCTTTTCACAATTTTATGGACAACAATTGTAATACAGGCAATATCCACTAATAAAGCAATAATACTAATCGTTTCTGCAAGTATGGCCCTCAACTGGTAAGTCTGATACGCAGCTAGAGCTGCTGCTCTCGCTTCAGGTGAAAATAGATCAATCAAGGGAATTACACGATCTCCTTCAGCTAATTCTTCTGATAAACTGATCTTGACAACTTCTTGGAACTGGTGGAAATAATAGATGTATACATCTCCATTTGGAAGGTCATAGATATTAGAATAGAGGGTACTCATCTGATGGACTGCTGATAGAATGGATTGGAAACCATCGATCGTAACATTATCCATATTTCCGAGCATTCGTATGCCAGTATCATATCGTTCGCAGGGATAACGGCCATTATCAGAATTAGCAAGATTAAAATTAGTCATTAGCAGGTGATTTCCTTCCTTACGTGTGTAAGCTAACTCTCCATCAGAATCAATACCAATTACAACTGCGTCACCAGAAGCATCAGCAAAAAGATATTGACCTGACCAGGTGTTAAAAAAGCGGGTCCTGTTGTAGAGCTGGATAACTTCCTTCACTGTTGAACAGCTCTGCAAAGCAACTTTAGCGACGTTGTCCTGCACTTCTACTTTTTCAGGATGAGAAACCAATTCAAATGGAGGCAGGGCAGTGATGTCAACGAACAACCCGACATCATTCATACCACCCTGAAACCAGTTGTCAGGAAAACCAAAAACAACCATGCCATGATGATTATTTTTCGCAGAAATAAATCGGATTTGGGTATCAACAGGATACCAGTCTTCGTTATTACCAGCAAGAACTGTGTCACCTTGAGAAGCAGTAAAAACAGTGCAAGCGGAAGAACTACTAACAGTAATGATAAGTAAGGAGAGAACAAGTGATAATGGAATAATAACTTTCTTTTTTTTATTTTTCATCTTAAGGCAGCTCCGTTGTCTATTGTAGTAACCATATTAACTATATCAACCATATCAGAAATCAGTAAGCAATACTTCTTCATCAGACGGATAAATGATAAAATGCTAAATAGTGAGAGGATAGATTATATCAAATGCTTGTTAATTCTAGTATTTAAAAAAAAACTGAAAGTGGAACATCAGGAGGTCAGAAACGCTTTCAATTACTAGTTAAAGTCATTTATGGAGTTAAAAAATAAAAAACTAAATAATCTAGCAAATTTCATTACATTTTACTTGATTTAGACATATTACGGGTCAAAAAATACAAAAAAAGACTTTTTCATGAACTCCGTAAAAGGCTGGGTTAACACTAACAATCTTTCTGGAAAAAAAATTAATGTTATTCGTTTAAGCATTGATGGATAAAGAGCTATGAAAAGTTCCTAATATTTCCTTAGCCGTTTCCAAAGCATTATCATGGGAATCCTCGATCTCAGTGTCTAATAGATACCTTGTAAGTAAATCTTGAGAATTTTCTTCTGCTATTGTGATATAACATAAATAAAAAAGTGAAGTTCCCTTTGAAATATTGTCAAACTCTATATTCTTTTCCCCTAACCACCTTTTTACAAAATCTAGAAGAATTTTCTCATTTATTTTTAACTTATACATTATCTCATCTAGGGTTTTATAACCACAAAATTTAATCTTCTTAAGAGTTCTGCTAATAAATGTTTTATTATATTGAATCTTTGCATTAGTTAGCTCTGCAATTTCTTTATCAAGAGCTGCTACTAAATCATCATTTTTTATAAAGATCTCTAAGGAGGTTTGATCAATTAGTATGTTGAAATTTTGAGCTTTGATCTGAGTATTTATTTCTGATTCGTATTTTTCTTGTTCATTTCGAATCGAAATAAATTCAGAATCAGCAATCTCCAAAAGACCAGCAAGACGTGAGAATCTTCTTCTTATTTCTTTTGGAACAGCTTCTTTATTAATATATCCTAAATCGTGCTCTATTTCGGCCCACGCATGTTGGAGTATTGATCTGATCTGAATTTCTGCCTTTAGATTAATAAACTCTCTGTATTCAGTTAATTTAATCCGATCATCCTTCAGCTTAATTATATAATGGAGTGATAAGTATCCAAATCTATCAGGATCTAAAATTTTCCTTTTATCAACAGAATTTTCCAAGTCTATCTCGAATTCATCTTCAATCAATTTTGCTATAGAATCTACATCATCTTCAAGGTATGTAATTATTCTTATTCCAGATAAATCAGTTATTTGTTCTAAATTCTTGTATTTGCCCTCAGATTTTATGATTTTAAATTTCAAACTATTTAGATCTTTAGTCCGAGGAGTGACTGAGTGGATATTAATCTCACTTTGAATTATGATCTTCTCTAATAAGACTTTCAAATTCTTTGTAAAACTGTCATAAAGATTCATTTTAATGTTGTATTCATCGAGAATTTCTTTTAGATGATCTCTTTTCATTAAATCCTCTCGATTAAAATCTTATTCTTATTGAATAATTTCAAAAATTGATGCTAATTTATCCGAGGTATATATTTCGGTATCATTCGCCGTTCCTCTCTCAATCAATGATGAAAGATCTAAATTTGTAGAAAAATCCACAATAGGTTCTGCTAGGTAAGCTATACTATTTACAGAAAGCGAACCAAGATAATTACTAATGTCTTCATTGATCTTAAAACCAGAATAAGAAAGCATTGATTCAATCTCGCTCTCTAATAGTTCTAAATAAAACGAGTATGTCTCCTGCACTTTTTTTTCAGACAGATAACCATCTATAAATCTTTTTGTCCTTTTTCTTTTTTTATTTCTTATAAGTGGATCAGAATACCATAATAACGCTCCATCAGCATGTAATTTTTCTCTAGCAATTAATAATAATGCCAATCTTTCAATGGGAATGGGCATAACAGTTGGAACGTTTATTAAGAAAATATAATCAAAAGTTTGATCAAAATCATAAAAATCATCTGGAAATATTAATTCATGGAAATTTTCAAACTCCCTAGCTTTTTCAAGATTTTTTCTCGCCATGCCAGATTGATATAGTACTTCAAAATCAGCACAGAATAGATTAAAACCCATTTTTAATAAATATAACGCATTTCTAAGACGTGCAGATCCTAAATCTAAGATAAATGTATCTGGAGGATTTCTATGTTCAGTAATCTTTTCGAAGATCTTTTTAAGTTGTTTTCCTGGAATTTTCATTGGAGGGGCCGATCTAGTGACATTTATTAGTGTGGTTTCTGTTCTTGTTCGTCCATATCTATCTTCTTTTTCAATTTCAAAACGATAAATTGGGGATCTCCACATTTTTCTCTCACCTTTTTGATCTTCGATATGTGCTACTTTTTCACTCATATTTAACATTATTGACAAGTATTCTATAGTATTCATTTTAACTCATTTACAATATGTTTTAGATACTAATATATTCGAAATTTTAGACTTAGATTAACTTTTCATGAATAAATTTTATTCGAAATTATGATAATGCGAGCATAATTATATTTTTAAAGCAGAATTTCCATGATTTTACTAAGATTAAGGAACTCTATTTGGGTAAATAACATTTCATTCCCTTTTAAGTACTGAAATTGAGATTTATTCTTGAAATGGAAACACAAACATGAAATAACTAGCTCTCCAAGTGTAATTATATGAAATAAATCTGAATTCAATTCGGATATATCTAGCAAATGTCGTCAAACCAGCCTTCTTGAAATCTAGTCAATTTCTTCATTTTTCATCTTCAAAACGAATATCTTTTTGTTTTAATTGTCCTTCTTGAATCAATTTAATTAATAAAGGAATGTCTGTTTCTGGGTTACCATTCATCGGACTTTCAAAACCTTCTGTATGAAATCTCGGATGAAAATGATGAGGATTTGAAGATACAATCCAATTTTTATCCATACAATCAAATCGTATACGATCCAAGTTCTCTGCTGAAAATATCAGCTGATAAGCATATTCTTCAGCATCGTTAAAACCAATATAAAGGAGGGAACCATCATTAAATGTCAACTTGAGTTGATTATGTTCGGTTTGAAAGATGATTGAGTTGATTTCTTCCTCAAAATACTCCAAAACTAGTTTACGTGTTATTATTAACTTGTTTTTTGCAGAGATTTCTTATCCCCCAATCTTCAATAGAAGGGTTTCTAATTCTTCTCGCTTATCCACTAAATTAGTTAGTGAAATTGCGTCAGGTTCAGCTTCAGGAATCTTTCCTGCTCGTGTAAGCGTAATCATTTCAATAGCAGACGTTTGACCCCATTTTTCTAAAATCTTGCTTATTTCTTCTTTGATAAAGCGTAGTTTAGTTTCAACTAAATCTTTTGCCAACCTGTGTTCAATAGAAATTGTTTTCATAAGAATTCAAGTAATTTCAACAAATATAATTATATAAGTATTACCAAGTAAAAATATCAAATTTTCCAAACTGGAAAGTACTAGAGAATAAGGCTACTAAGAATGGATATGTAAGCATAAAAGAATTTTATTCAAAACTGAAAGAAAAAATGAGTTGAATATCGTAAAAGGCTGGATTAACACCAATAATCTACTAATAAAAGCAACTTAGAGATAATTATAGAACTTAGTTATCTATTAAATAATTATACACCGATTGAATTATGATCTTATTCTTCGTAGTACCTTTAGTAAAATAAACAGGGACACCATTGCAATGATCGTTACTCCAGCGATCTCAATAATGTTCTCTGAAATTAAATCAAGGATTTCTTCAGAGGTTTGACTTTCAGAGGTTTGACTTTCAGAGGTCTGTCCTTCAGGCAAAGACGAAATTATCACACTTGTAGTAAAAGCTGCAGAATTAGCATTCTTGTCATAAAGGGTCACTGTGAAAATGTATGTTCCTGCCTCTAATTGTCCTAGGTCGATTGTGTTTGTTCCATTATTAAAGGGTCCTGTTATGGTAAATGTCCCATTTTGATAAATATTATATGTTGTAGGATTTTGATCAAAAGCGGTCCAAGTTATACTCACATTCTCATCTGTTGTGAAGGTTAAGTCTGTTGGATAATCGGATATTTCTGGTTTCGTAAAATCTACTGGTTTAACCAAGGGATACAGGTCTGAATTGGATGTATCGATGGTAAAAGGGGTTTCGCCTATTCCGTCACCATCGGTATCATTACCTGTGTATTTGCTCCAATAGTTACCTCTGTTGTTATTATAAAATAAATTACCAAGTGCACCTAATAATCCTACATGACTAGAGGTTGTTGGTTGAGTATAGAAATTGTTAGATGAAATGATATTGTTGGTGCTCTGTTCCAGAGAGAGATTGGGAATATTCTCAGTATTTATGAACTCATTTTTCGTTATATTATTCCCATTTGAATTATAAAGGGCTAAACCGTATCCATGATCATAGAATTGATTCCAGGTGATTTGGGCTTGGTTAATACTCCCGAGAAACAAGGAAACACTGTAACTAAATTCAAAAGAATTGTTATAAATGATTACTGAATCCGTTTCACTTATTATATTGAAATCGAAAGTGTCAACTAAATTCGAATAGCGAATGATGTTTGAATGAAAATTTATTATCTCTGACTGTCTTATGGACATTGCGTAACTGCTACTGTTTGTAATCGTGTTACTTGCAAATAAACCACTATTTGTACCCCATACGTAAATGCCATACCCATTATTTGTAATTAAATTAGATTTTACTGTTATATTATTTGAAAACTCAACTACCACTCCCCTATTATAGTTTCGTATTTCATTATCAATAACAGAAACATTACTCGCTGATTGAATATAGACACCTGTATTTGTTTTATCCGCGAAAGAGCTTAATAGGTTATTTGTTACAACTACATGCTGACTTACTAGCGTTATTACTATCGAAGCTGATAAACTTGGAGCTACTTGGGAAATAAGATAATCACTTATGATATATGGATCATTTTCCACTCCCGTACCTGGCCACCCCTCATTCAGAGCGGTAAGATTTAAATCCGCATCACTAGTTATTTCAATATAATCGTGGGGGGTGTAATTTTGACCTACTTTAAAGGACATATTTCCTCGGATAATCTGCGGGGTATAACCTAAAGAGTGTGCACCTAAGACGGGTAAAGTAAAAAATATTAAACTTAACACATAACAAAAGAAAATTATTGACAAAAAAGGCTTTTTCATGGTAAATCTCACTTTAATCAAACTTCTTAAGGTTTAAATGGGCTGCTAGTAACATTAAGCTTATCATTTAAACTTTTAATCGAGAGTCCTTCTAATTGAATTATAGCTAAACAGAATGAAAATCTTGGATTATATGGAAAATAATGAGGAGTAATAAAAGTCTTATCAAGATTTTTACTCCATTCTTCACACGACAGATGATTTTTCTCTGACGTAGATGGCTGTTTTTCCAATTAGGTCATTCTAAAACACTTGAATTTACCTCCAAAGATTTAGATGAGTTTTTGGATATGTTTCAAAAAGTTTCACATAATGGAATAGGAGGAAGAGATGTTACAATTCTCGTTTGTATGAAAAAAGCTGGTATATCAAAATTAGTAACTCATGATCAAGATTTTAAGAAAATTAAAGGCATTATAGTTATTGATCCAATAAAATGAAACAAAATAGTACTTATTGGAAAACTAAATACTTACACTATACTAACATTCTCGACCTTTCTTCTTTTTTTATTTTATGGAAATGATTATTTCCAGACCATTATTTCCGAGAGTTTTTTCCTTTTTATATCTGGTACAGTGACATTTACTTCAGGGTAACCAACGGGCATTAATACAAATGGTTTTTCATTTATAGGACGATTTAATATTTCCCGTAGGAATTTCATTGGGCTGGGGGTATGGATTAGTGTCACTAAACCCGAATTATGAATCGCTGTAATCAGCATTCCGACAGCTATCCCCACACTTTCCATTACGTAATAATGCTTTCTTTTGTTCTTATTTATATCAAAAGAGTAATCTTGTCGGAATACAACAATAATTATGGGTGCGATTTCTAAAAAAGGTTTTTTCCAGTCAGTACCTAATGGAACTAGGTCTTTACGCCATTCATTACTAATTTTACGTTCATAAAATTCTTTTTCTTCGATTTCTGCAGCGATCCGAATCTTCGATTTAAGTTTAGGATCAGAAACCACAACAAAAGTCCAAGGTTGTTTATTCGCTCCTGAGGGCGCGGTTCCAGCAGATCTAACAATATTTTCAATAATTTGCCTAGGTATCGGTCCATTAGAAAAATGACGAATCGAACGACGCTTATTTACAAGGTGGTAGAAAGCTCCTGATCTAGTCATCATTTCTTCTTCAGAAAAAATCTCTGGAAAATAAGGAATAAATTGATAATCTTCTGCCAAAGTCTCCACAACTTATGTAAATCGAAATCAGAGCTGACATTAAATTTATTTTTTTAAAGTTTTTCGACTAAAGTTTACTTAACTATGGGGAAATTTCCTCAAAAAACGAGTTTCTGTAATTTTCAACCATTTAATGTTGATTGAGAGAGAGACTGGTTTACTTAGGAAAAGCTTAACTCTATGATTGATCAACTATCCAAAGCTTTATATTTGATGGGAATTCATGTGGGAATGGGAAAAACAATGGGCATAGTTGAAATTGATGATCGAGGCCGAATCACCATTCCGAAAGAGGATCGAGAAAGACTAGGATTAACACCAGGAAAAAAGGTTTTGATCCGAGAAAAAGATGGATCGCTTATAATTAAACGGTTTATATCACCTGAAAAATTCATCACGGAATTAAAGGGATGCATTACCATTAAAGAACATCAGATTGATCCTTTAAAACTAAAAGAGATATGGGGAGTTAAATTCTAGATGTATATGGTTGACAGTAATATCTGGGTTTATTACTTTGATGAAAACCTTCCCAAACATTCTACGGTGATAAAATATCTCGATCCGCTAATTAAACAAGAAAAAATTGCTACCAGTACTATCATCCTAATGGAAGTAATACATTATCTTTTTAAAAGACTGGGTCCCGTTATTGGGTCTGAAAAAAGTCATGTATTCCAATTAGGCCATTTTGAGACACTTGAATTCACCTCCAAAGATTTAGATGAATTTTTGGACATGTTTCAAAAAGTTTTACATCATGGAATAGGAGGAAGAGATGTTACAATTCTCGTTTGTATGAAAAAAGCTGGTATTTCAAAATTAGTTACTCACGATCAGGGTTTTAAAAAAATAAAAGGCATTGATGTAATTGATCCATTAGATTAGCTGTTCACGGGGATATGGAACCGTCGTAAAAGGCTGGATTAACACCATTTCCTTTTCTATTGACTCAAGCTATTATTCTTCCTATCCAGGATAAAACGAGTAGTTTATTGGTGAAGAAATTTTTTCTATCTTTTTCTAGAATAAGAAGTAGAAAGATGAATAGAACAGGTTTTAGAATACTAGGAAATATCTTGGAACTTTTCTCATGTATTCCTGATAGCTGTCCCCATATTGTTTAATACATGCCTCTTCCTGTGCTAAAATGTGAAAGTGATTAAAAACTCTTGAAAGCCCTACTAGGATAATAACAATCCAAGAACCGACAATAAATCCTATTCCTAACATGATTACCGACAACATTGTTTCTTGGGGATTCCTTGAAACACTATAGAGTCCTTTAGTCACAGGTTGATCTAAAGGAGTGTTAATATAATTTAGTATGGCAATTCTAAGACCAACCATTCCAAATAAGAACATAACAAGACCAAGGAGAAATTCAATAAAGTCAGAGGTAATAGGAGTTAATATCATTAATATCATACTAGGAATTACAAAGAATTTACCGATAAATGTGAAGAACCATTGTTTTCGATCAAAATTTGATCTATCAAGAAGTCTATTTCTCATTTGTTTTGAAACAAATGTCAAGTTAAATATTTGAAGGAGATAGAAAGGTAATAGAAATATCCAGCCATTAAATAGTGTTAGTCTTAACTCGGGTAAGAATTCCATTTATATCACTCCACTATGACCTGTTATGTTTATATTTCACAAAGCTATAAAAATGTTTTCAGTTGTGAACATCACGAAATATTCTCCGAACCCATTCCACCATCATTTATTTACAAGGTATGCGAATCTCGCATTTTTTTCAACGCGCTCAACTCTGTTAAAGGCTTTAGATGTAGACAAAAATTTTATGATATTGGTAAATGTATGTTGCATTCCATTATAGTACACCTAATAAAAAAAAATTCCTAGTTAGATTAGAGAGATTGCTAATAATTCAGGTCCTTATTCTATTAGCTACCATTTTATTGGTAATTTCACACATAGCTGTCCACGAACAGATGACAATTGATTACAGACATTGTAACAGTTAATTCAAAGATTTTGCTTGAAAATTTGAGTCGCTACCATTTTTCCAAATTCTCTGCATTTTGGGAGTTCTCCCTCTGTAATCGGCCCTTTAATGCCTTTTACTCTTATTTTTAATCCAGAAGTTATTAGCTTCATATTTGGAATATTCTTCATGATTTGCTTCTCCATATTCTCTACTGCTCTATGTCTGAGATTTTTAAGATGTGTATCAAAAACAGCAAACGACTTTCCTTCTAATGAGGTTGTCGCAAGTTGATTAATAAAATTCTTAATAGCTCTTGTCTGTTTAAAATAATGATTCGGACTACCGATTAAAATCGCATCAAAGCTATCTAAATTGTGGATATTTATTTCCTCGAAGTTTTTAATGGTAATATCTATCCCTTTGACTTCTTTCATTCCATCTCCTATAGTTTCTGCTACAAATTTGGTATTACCATATTTTGATTCATAAACAATTAGAACGTTCATTATTTCTCACTAGTTATTTGTTTTTATAATGCGATTTAATGCTATGCCATCCCATAGTAATTAATCAATCGCTTGTTTTTTCGAAAATTATCCATTATCGTTGTTAAGACTTGTTTTATCGTCAAAGGCTGGAAATTGGATATTTTCAGAAACAATATAGAATTATCCTATACAATTACCTAATTATTTTTAAATAGGTGCCGCGTTCTTATCTATTGGATTCATGGGGAAGAGGAAGAAAGAGAGATCATTTTCGGTATCTTACAACTTCTTTTTATAGGAGAAACTGCTTTTTGAAATCTTTCCATAAGAAAACTTGAAATTCTTCATTAATTTCTGTTAATTTTTCATTCCAAATACTTGTTGAGTTTTTCTCCAACGAACGATCCAAAGTGATGAAAGCATCAGAATTGTAAATAGCTGAAGCTAGCGTTAAGCAATCAATGAAATCAGAGTGATTTTTGCGAAGAAATGCAGCAAGAACTTGAATTTCAGAATGATAAACCATTATGACCTGAATTATTGAATCATATACTAATGTATTAAGTCCATCAATTACATCCTCAATTTTCAGTAAGTCTTCATTAACATACTTAGTTCCCTTTGCTGAAAGTTCAAAGGTGACGAGCTCCGATCGACAAATAGTAAACCTTTTATCCTTTAGTAAGTCAGATATAAGCTGTTTATTGAACTCTTTTACACTGATACTGATAAGTGGGAAAAAGAATGA
>SDBT01009303.1_pt1 | contig 15965 bp, 19 predicted proteins | sample 2277101 | NCBI WGS metagenome assembly SDBT01 (sample SAMN10404973, study PRJNA504765) | marine sediment metagenome | isolation source: marine sediment core GS10_PC15, 103 cmbsf | place: Arctic Ocean: Southern Knipovich Ridge | collected 2010 | reverse complement strand
ATTAATTTCTCCATAAGAATTTTCAATATCTTCTATCTGTTTTTGATGGCAAGTGGTAAGATGTCTCTTTAAATTAGTGGTCTGAGTGAAATTCTTATCGCAATACTTACATACAAGAGTCATCTTGAGATCTTCATTACTGTTTTTCAAACAACTTCGTGAAGATTTTATATGTCGAAGATAATTGGATCGGGAAGAAAATACATAATCGCAGGTCTTACATTTTGTATTGAGAGGCTTCATTTTTAGAAGACTTTCTTCTATACTAGAAGACTTTCTTCTTTTTAAGAAGATTTTTGAAGATTTCCTTCAGTTTTCGAAGAGTCAAAACTGTACTTTTCAGATAATTTCGTTTTGAAAGTAAGTCAAAACCACAAGCTACCTACTATCCTCTCAGAGATTTTTAATTTTGATTGTAAAAAATTTATTTTCCACACACACACCCAAACTCTGTGTGTGTGGAAAATAAAATCTGGAGTCTCTCTCAAAAAATTCTTCTCTTACTTTTCTCAGGAAGTAAGAGTTTTGGCTTTCAAAGTACTCAGAATAAATATCAAAATAATTTATTTTGTAGAGTAATATTAAAACATAAACTCTCTACTTTCTTAAAATTTACTTTACAGGAATATGGAGGTGTAGTATTTGTTCCTGATGAAGAATAGCTTCTAGGAATGTATATATGACTTCTAAAGTCATATATACACATAATATAAGGGTACTATGTAAAAAAGAATCTATGGCTTCCGCCCACTTTTGCCTGCCCCAATCTATTGGCTAATTTAATTGTAGATGGGTCGTACTGGACTACCTCCGAGATGGGGTTGTATAATCTCTGAGATAGGACAAATCCAGCCTCTAATTTAAGATTGCGATCTACATACGCTTGGTTGATCCTAAAATCGTTGCAGATTTCCATAACCACTCTCTGGTTCATCTTAGGAATGGTTTCTAGAAACTGGTCGGTAATCTTTCCCATAACTCTAATAATATCACCACGACTGATGAGAATCCTCTGTTTATATTCGCGGGCTAAAACTTCAGAAATTTTGCTCTGGATGAAAGTAATGTTATCTTCGTCAAATAAACCCACGGGAGCAGCATTAAATTGGGTGTGCAATACTTGAGGAGTCGAAGTTGAGTATGAGACAAAAGAAGATTGCGACATTGTATCCTACACTTATTGATACATATTCAGATATTTATATATCTGAATATATGTAATTGTGTACTTACAAAATACACATTTGCAAATGTATTATATTTAACTTAAACATTTCATGTATTTCTTTCCAAGTCAAATTATCTGTAGATATTTACAATAGAGCAGATCAAATAGAAAATGGGAGGTGCTTCATCAACAGTATATTCTAGTCAAGATGCTGAATTGTATTTAACTCAACAATTTTCTGGTACTTGTAATGTCCAATGTACTAACATCGTGTCAGGAGTTAGTATCGACTTGGTTAATACCACTCTTACCGGGGGAATTAAAATATCACAGGCCTGCTCTACTAACGCCCAATGTATAATATCTAGTAATATGGACGCTATGGCAGATGTGGTTCTAAAAGCCAAAAATGCTGGGAGCGCTGAGAGTACGTCGGCATGGTTAGGCCAGGTTGGCGCATCTAAAGTCGATGTTGAATCCCGTCAGAGTATCAAAGAATCTCTAGTTCAACAGTCTAACCAAGAATGTAATATATCGAGTGTTAATCAAATGAATGATGTTTCTATCTACGCTCAGAATTCAAGTATAGAAGGAGGTATAGAGATTGATCAGACAGGAAATGTTCAAGGTAGTTGCTCTTTAGACGCTTCTTTCCATGAAGCAGCCTCGGCTCTTGGAGAATCTGATAATACCGGTATGGCTGGTAAGAAAGCTAACAAAAAGATGAGTGGGGCAAATAAGAAGGGTGCTAAAATGACCCAATTAACTTATATTGTTGCTCTCATCGTTATTGGAGTGGTAGTCTACTCTATAGCCAAAATGATGACCGGTGGATCAGAAAAGAAAGAAAAGGCTAAACAGAAAGATTTGGAAGTCCAAGCTGCCAGGAAAATGGGATGTCCAGGGGGTTTAGATCCTATCAAAGACTCCAAAGGAGAGATTATTGTAGATATGAAAACTATGAGACCAAAATGTCCAGTTTGGGTTCCACCTAGTTTGATGGGTGAAGACGTTACCAAAATTGATAAGACTCCACTCAGTGAGGTATCTACAGCAAAAACACATACTACTTCTACAGGTAAGGGGGTGACTCCACCACCAGCTCCATCTAAACCTTTGATGTCAAAGAAGTAAACATGCCCTTTGTATAAACTTTTATTACAATTTATGTAATAAAAGCAGGAGCTATTTAAGAAGCTTTTCTATTTCAAGCTTCTTTCTTTTATCTTCTCTCTTTTCAAACCTTTCTATTTTCAACTTCTCTCTATTGAGTCTTTTCTTTTTTTCATCTCCCATGATTTTCTTTATTAACTTATCCTTATTTAATCCAGAGTATCCCTTAATTTCCTTCTTCTTACACAAAGCCCGTAATTCTATCATAGTCATATTTTCCAGTCTGGTCTTGCGCGCCTTGTCCATTTGCGCTCTTTTTACTCTTGCATGTCCACACCGACTTTGCATTTGATCTTATGATAATGATATATCATTACAATTTAAATAAAATTAAATGAGACTTTACTTACACTCTTTTATTAATCTAGCCTTATTCCATTTAGAATAACCTTTAATCCCCTTCTTTTTACATAGAGCTCGTAATTGTACCACAGTCATTTCTTTCTTGGCTGAAGGTTTCTTGACTGAAGGTTTCTTGGCTGAAGATTTCTTGGCTGAAGGTTTCTTGGCTGAAGATTTCTTGGCTGAAGGTTTCTTGGCTGAAGGTTTCTTGACTGAAGATTTCTTGGCTGAAGGTTTCTTTCCGTTACCATTTCTCAGCAAAGCCATTAATTCTGCTTTCCTTAACTTGGAGTATCTTTTCTTACCTCTAGATTTAGCCAGCCGTCTCAATTCGACAACAGTTTTGCTCTCCAAACTTCCATTACTTTTTCTTTTTGAAGGTGCGCTCTTCTTGGGTTTCTTTCCGTTGGATTTCTTTCTACTAGATTTCTTTCCATTTCCATTTCCATTTCCATTTCCATTTCCATTTCCATTTCCATTTCCATTCAGTTGGTCTATTTCTCTACTAGATTTCATTCCATTTCAATTTCCATTTCCATTCAGTTGGTATATTTCTCCTATCTTTTTCCCGGAACTACCATAGTAAGTTTGAAGTCCTTTCTTTCCATTACCATTTTTTCCGCTAGACATACTTTTGACTACTTAAAAGATCTCAATATAAAAATAGAAATTAAGTTTAATTTCTATGTAAATACGAACAAGTTGTAATGGATAACTCTCTTGAAAATCCAACTTCTAGATGCACCTGGGTAGTCAAAGACGATAACGGCGGAGGTCTTATCATTGGAGGATATCCTTATCTAGAATACAAAAAGACTCATCCAAACCTTCAATATCGAAGAAGTAAATACATACATTTCATCACAGTATTGTGATGAAAGTTAAGGAAATCTCTCCATTGTTTATCAATGTTCTTCTCGGGTATTAATATAACTAAAAATAATGCTATATTGTTTCAATTCTTATTAAGAATTGAAACATCTTTTAAAACTTTGGTATCTCTATCAAGTTGCTATTTATGTCTCTATTCAATACGGAGTATCACCCTGGACTTTTAAACTCAAAAGAGTGTAAAGAAACTTATCACCGTTTAAAAAAGGATATTGATTGGGACGATGGTATTCCCAGTAAGATTCACGGCTTTACTCGGAAGGCAAAAGCCTGTGACCCGTTTAGTGCCGATAAGTATCCTTATTCGATGGCCACAAATTTGGTAAGAGAAGTCCTGAAAAAGATCGGACATCAAAATTATTATGTACATGGATTGTACATCAATTACTATCGAAATGGGGAGGATTTTACCCCCAAACACTCTCATAAAGATACTATTCAGATGGTGATTTCTCTGGGAGCCACTCGTACTCTAACTATGGCTAGTAAAAGTTACTCCATGAATAACGGGGATGTGATCATCTTTGGATCCAGCCTACACGGAGTTCCTAAGGAGCCAGATATCAAACACGGAAGAATCTCAATCGCTGTCTTTATGGAACCCGCCCAGATTGATCCGGGATCGTCCAGCCAGATTATCGAGGTAGATGATTCGAAATCATCTACCTCTCAGAATAGTATCCCTCTAGAAAATCCAACATCTCGGTGCAATTGGGTGGTCAAAGACCAAAGCGGAGGAGGTCTTATCATTGGAGGATATCCCTATCTAGAATACAAAAAGACTCATCTCAACAAACTATTGAGTAAACCTACTTTAGTAGGTATTTTTATCTCCCTGGTGGAGGACCACGAGACAGAAAAATTTGGAGACTACAAAGAATATGTCTCCAAGCATCGCCCAAAGACTATCTTTTATTCTATCCCTACACCCGATCGAGGAGTCACCAATGACAAACCTCTTTTTGATATGGTTTACCATGCCTATAAAGCGGTTAAAGATGGTAAGACGGTGTATGTTCACTGCCAGGGAGGACATGGGAGGTCCGGGGTCTTTGCATGCTGTTTCCTACAGTTGTATTATAAAATAGATCATAAGAAAGCCTTGGAAAAACATAAGGAACTCCATAAAACTCGAAAAGATAATTCTCATAAGCCTTCTCCACAAGGGAAAAGACAGCATTCTCAGATAGCTCGTTATAAGAGACCGTTAACAGTGGTGGTATCAGGAGATAGAGATTCTTTTCTTTCTTTTCGTCCTATCATAACCCGGGAACTGAAGCTCCTACCTCCCCACAGCACTGTTATCCATGGAGATTGTAAAGGAGTGGATCAGCTAGCTGGTGAGCTAGCTAAAGAATTGGGGTTAGAGGTAAAGACGTATCCTATTACTAGAGAAGAGTGGGATAGAGTTGGGAGAGCAGCTGGCCCTCTTCGCAACAAAAAAATGTTAAAAGAAGATCCAGATATTCTTTTAGCCTTTCATCCAGACATTCGGTACAGTAAGGGAACTAAAAATATGATTATCACCGCATTTACAGATGGATATAAAGTCTATGTCTGTGATCTAAAGGTAAAACAAGAATTTAAAGGAGATATTAATGATCTATAAAAATGAAGAATATAAAGACGTCTATGGAGAGATTTTGAGTCATGGAAATGTCTATCAAAAAGATCAAGGTAGTGATAGCCAAGTCACCATCACAATGGGATGGTGAGATATCCGAATACTTAAGTAAGACCTCAAAAATAAAAATTCACACTTGTTATTCATTTGTTTTGGGCTCAAAACCAGAGCGAGTAGACTTTGAGTATTGGGAACCGCTAGTTCCAAACCTACCCGATGATGATCAAAAAAACCTTTATAAAAACGCAGACCTTGCTGTTATTGTTTTAACAGAAAAGGTTACTCAAAATACTGCCCAGAATTTGAGTAGCGCTATCGATGATAGATATAGTGAATTAGAGAAGATGATTGCGATTGTTACATCTATGGCTAATCAAGGAGACTATAGCTTAGACATGTTGAAACTAATACATAAAAATGTAGAAGATTTTTATTTTGAACAGGAATTGTAAAAAATGAAAAAGAAACACATTTCTGAAGATAATTTTGAACGTTCAAACGTCTTCAGAAATGACAGATATCAAAAAACTTAAAGTAGTATTAATTAAGTCAGTATGTCAAAAAATCGGTGGAAAGTGCGATGATAGGCGCTTAATTAAATCTTTGAGTGTACGAGTTCACAGTTCAACCCTTACAATTCTTGAATTGGGTATCGATGAACCATTACTCATTGAGATTTGGGAGCCTTTAAAATTAAAGAAAAAATCTTTTAATCAGGAAAAAATCTTTTACAAAGATGCTGTCTTAGCCGTTGTTGGAGCAGGAAAAAATTTCGGAAACCACGGTATTTGTCGGAATCTAACGAATAAAACCGACGAAGCTGCATTTCAACTAGGAGAGAGCAACGTGATTGTCCTTTCAGATGTATCAATGGGAGATATAAGAGCAAGGACGGGTTATTGCTCTGGTATGACCAGTCATACAGGAGAAAACGGAAAGGAATTATTAGAACAGATAAGATCTAGCATTAGGAAGATATCTTCAACGGTATTGTTGACAATTGTCAAAAATACGTTTTTAAAAAAATGTATCTATATTAATCGTATATAACAATGGTGAGTTGTAATTGTAACAAACCGTATAAATCGAGAGATAAATGGGTAGTGGCTCTGATGGCTGGTCTTCTATTTATGCTCTTCGCATCTCCTTTCTTTTTCACCGCTCTCAATAGCGGTACCTCTCGTTTTGGATTGGAAGTGGCCAATATAGCAGGCTGTCCCAATTTGGGCGGAGTGGCTCTAAGCGCTGTCTTGTATATGCTTCTTATTCGTCTGTTGATGAGATAATTTCATTTGGTTATAACCAAATGAAAGTGATATTACATCAATTGAAACCTTAGTCTCCCTGGGTTACTTATGTCACAAAAACTACAGAAACGTTCCCATACATTTTCCTGACCTCTTCCAATGAGATAGTTCCATCATACTTTTGTGTAACAAGTACTTGTGTAATTTTATCATCAGGAACTCCTGTTTGTCTTCTAAAGATACCATGAGAGTATAATTGACCGCGAATTTGTCGTAAAACGTCCGGATAATCATCCGATACAGAGGGCTTTATCTCAAATAGAAGAGTATGGTTGGTTGCTGTTGTCGAGTTCATGACTAATCCTGTATTAGTGACTAATTGGGTAACCAGAACCTCAATATCAGCCCCACACCAATGCTCAAAGGTAACGCTGCGAATACTATATTCATGTTCCTGACCTAGTATTCTTTTGACAAGAGCAAGTAGCTCGTCGCTATCAGTAAAACGAACTTGAAGTTCATTATGAGTTTGTACCATTTGCAGTTCTTCATCATCAATATCTGAAAATTTATGAAGACGATAAGGATCATCATTTACCGTAAATGATGATCCTACCAGCTTTATATACTCGTACAATTCAGGATATCTACTATTGAACCATGTTTGAGTATTCAACCAATCAATATATCTCTTCTGGTCAGTGACTAGCTGTTGGAAAGTCAACTTTTTATGCTTTCCAAAGCCAACTACGCGATTATGTAAAGCATCTGGAGCGTTCTTAAAAAAGTCAGGAACATGTTGGGGAAGTGTTTCTGTCGCCGGCGCGCTGGTATCTTCGATGACGTTGTCATCAGACGTTTCAGTTTTTTCTGCCATGATCAAATGGTCTACATATTCTACAGATAATAACCTTAACTTATTTTTTTAAGTTAAAAAAATAAGTTAATCAATAATTAAATGGTAGAAAGCTCTGTTAATAAAGATTGGATTCGTGTGGCAAAGTCCTTTAGCGATACCGATCTTCGTCCTCATCCTGATACCAATGATGTAATGTCTCATTTTAGCGACGACGTAATATTTAGCGAGCCTGGAAGATATGACAATATTGGGAAAAATATAGCTTGGTATTTTTTTAAAATTTATTGTGAATGGGGCGTTCTAGAATATAGAAATATAACACCCCCAACATTCTCTCAGGAAGATGATCATATTGTCTGGACTTTTAATTCAGTCCAGACGAGGAAAGGTATCCTTCCGTCGTGGATTACAGCCCCGCGTCGGTGCAATATCTACTGTACTGCACATCTTTATTTTTCGGGGAATGGTGATAATTGTAAAATTTATAAATATATAACTATTGCCGCAAACAAAGAATGGGTTGATTAGAAAATAAGTTAAGGTTATTTTCTAGGGAAAGACCAGAGATTCAAGTCTGAAAGTCTCAAGTCTCTTATCCTTGATTTCTCCAACAGTGAGTGAAAAGTCTAACTCTTCAGAGTCACCTGTCAAGGATAAAGGAATGCCCTCTTTATGACTGAGAGCAGAGGCGATCTTTTTCACTGTTGTATCAGTGAAACATCTTATAATAACTTCATAACCCTCACAGATTACAGTAAGCTCAACAATTTCTCTTGTATAGACTCCCATTATTGGTCAATATTGACTGGGATGGCAACTTTAAGATATCATTTTTTTAATGGGACATAGTGAACCATTCTACCATTCTTATCTTTGAATGTTTGTACCTTCTTACCTTTGGGGCAAATAGCCTTCTGATAAACTAGAAACTTGTATCCTCCATTGTGAATTGCAGACTCATAGTAACCCACTGTGGTAGCCCCGGCTTTATAACTAGAGCGTGATACTTTGCGGATAGCATTATACAGTCTTAACTTATCTGATTCACCAAGATCTTTGATCTCCATTTTCGGATCCAACTTTGCTAAATACATAATATCTGCTCTGAGATAATTCCCTATACCGCTAATAACTCTCTGATCCATCAACGCTTCACATAATCGATGGCTTTGAATTCTTTTGATTTCTAGAGCGCTATTGAACTCTTCAAAGGTCATTTTAAAAATATCTGGTCCTAGTTTCTTCAATTCCTTCTCGAGTTCTTTTTTTGTGAGTAAAGTAAAAGTACCAAATCTCCGAGAATCTTGGAAATAAATTTTCTCGGGATTTTTGGAAATGAATTCCAATTCCAGAATGATATGTTTGTTATCGGGATTAGTACACCAACTACCCTCCATTCCATGATGAATTCCTAGTGCTGCATATTCCGGCCCGTCAAGCACAAAATAAAGCCATTTCCCTTTACTTCGTACCCTTCTTACGATATGAGGTTGAAAATTTTCAACCTGGTCTCTGAAATGTTTGTATTTTTCTTTCTCATTCTCTTTGTACGGACCTTGAACAATAGTGATGGACTGCAGAATATGTTTTGCGCAGCTAAGCTTTAGCTTATTGGCAAAAAGCTTGACCTCTACACATTCAGGCATTTGTTATCTATGGGATATACGGATAGTCTTTATATATCTAAGAATAAATACCAGTTTTGTGATTTCTTGACATTATGAGATACATTGTCAAGAAATATTAATCATATTCATCGGCTTCCAACATGCTTTTGTAACGATAATTATCTTCATTGATACGGGTTTGGTCGATTAAGAAAGACGGACAGCAGAGACCATGTAAAGTACAGTTACCAGGTCTATTACCGCTGAGAGTACAGGTTTGTCCCGAGTTCCAAGCGCATCCATTTGGGCTAAACTCACAAGCATCGGTATATCCTGTAGCGGCATAAGGCTCAGGAGAGTTACACTTCAAAGAGCAAGAACTAAACATATAAATAACAAGAAGAAAGAGCAGAACGCCCACTAAAATTATTCCAGGTGTTAACTGTTCCATTTATTAATATGAGTCATACAAATTTGTTTCTTTTTCAAGATTGACTCTTTTTGACAGTGTCAAAAAGAGTCAAATTTTAATAGTGTAAAAGATGTTTAATTAAGAAGATTTACTTCTTATTCTTAGAACCCCTTTTGCGCCCGGGCTTTTTCTTGCAAGCGCGCTTGCCAGCCTTAGTCTTACGGGTCTTGCTCATTCCACGTTTCTTACACCTTCTCTTGACAGACTTACGCTTGAGAGACTTCCCCTTCTTTCCCTTTCTTTTGGAAGATGACTTCCTTTTGGAACTTTTACGCCCGGGCTTGCTACGACATCCCTTCTTGGGCCCAAAAACACACAATTTACTAGACATAGATATACCAGCTTTAGACTTTCGTCGTTTAAGAGAAGCGTTGCTGGGACGTCCACGCTTCTTGCGTCCACTAGACTTACAACCAGTTTGGGCTCCATATTTACAGTTCTTACCGCTCAAGCTCTTGCGGGGGAGAGACTTGGCAGACTTTGCCTTTCTCTTGGAAGACTTTCTTTTGGAAGACTTTCTTTTGGAACCCTTTCGGCCCTTTTTCATTGCCGGAAGGGGTTTACCAGCCCTCACTGCAGCGGCTTGCTTATCACTCAAGATTCGAGCGAGACCTTTACCGTCTGCTCCTTTACCAGACAGGTAGGATCTCCTACCACCTTTTCCTTGGAAAGTTTTGATAGTTGGAGTACCAACATAGGCAACATTTTTACCTAATCGATTCGCATAATAAGTAACCATTGGTTTTAAAAGTAGTTAATGCTTATATCTTTAACATGAAAATTATTTTCTCTTTTTTAAGTTTTATGAAAAAACTGGTCTGTCAGAAGCTTATCCGCATATCTCCTGATATAGTTGTTGCACAAACTCGCTGCTTTTATCGAATGTATTTGTTTTTCCGTCGCCAACTAAAGGTTTTAATAGATCATATTCCACACTCTTTCTCAATAATAGTACAACACTTTTGTTGTGAACATATAACGACTTGCAATGGTTGGAAAATAGAGTTGAAGCTTTTACGAATACCACATCACCAAGTGTACCTGTAACTGAAACAACATAGATATTAACCTTATACCTTTGAGATAATAATTCTGTCATTTCAAGTTCTCTCATCCAAGAACCAGCTCCTGATTCATCAGGAAGACTTCTCAAATTCTCTCGGAAATCTTCGAATGCTTTTTCTTTGATAGATTTTTCTTTTAATTTAATACGCTTCTGATTTATATCAGATCTAACTTTTTCTTCGAAGGATGCCAAAATTGTTCCACCGCGTAACTCTTGAAATTCTTCCTGGGTTAATTTGCTTGCCAGTATTTCTCTTACCTTACCAACTTGTACCTCTCTTTTATCAACGTCCATATCCTGATACTTCTTGTTTACTGCTAGAAGGACAGAGTGTATAAAAGAAGTGTTGGATTGTATTACCCCTACCCGTTGAAGATTAAATTCAATCTCTTTTAATTTGAGTTTAACAGGAGCGACTTCATTTGATTTTAGACGGTTTAATACTTCGGAGGCTTTTTCGGCGGCTTTTATTTCTTCTTTTGACAAACCCCGTTTCTTAAAAACAAACGCCGTATTAAGGGAACTGAACACTTGTGAATCTTTAGGTAAGTTTTGGTATACCAATGTTCCACCCTTAGACAAAGATATAGGGTGAGTAAGTTCATATGATTCCACCATAGTAAACATTTTATCTTTCAGTTTCTTCTTGAAATAGTTAAAATTAAAAAGCCATTCTGTTTGGCTCTGGACCATAGTCGTTTGGTCATCTCCTGTTCCTCTCAAATCAATCATAATCTCATCACCGATGATAGAGTTGGAAATTCCATTTTCTTCTTCTATATCTTCGTCTTTTTGAGAAAAGAAAGGCCCTTGTTGTTTTATTGTAAAGGCTTCGCAGTTGTAAGCCTTATGAGTTTTAATATATTTCATTACATCTTCTCTTTCAACATTGTCGAATACCCAAGATTCGATTGCATCTTCCCACTCTCCTCCTAATCTCTCTAACTCGGTAGTCTCAGAATCATAGCCTTTTACAATGAATTTTTCGTCTGGGTAATTTTTGATGTATACACTCTTTGACTGATTAAGAAGGGAGTTTACATTCTCACCCGATAAGACTATACCAATGAATTTACCTCCTGGAGGTAATAGATTAATGGTATTTAAGAGATTATTATACATCTCTTCAGATTTAGGAAAGAATGTCAGAGAGAAGAATGCTACTATACCATCCAAGATGGCTTTATCTTCTTTCAACACTTGCTTAATTTCACTAGTTTCATGAGCCCCGTAATTAAGAACTGTGACTTTAGGATATGTAAAAGGACATTCCTTTTTCATGTCTTCTCTCAGTTTATTATTTCTGTCTTGCTCCAATCGTTTATTAAACTCCTCGATAGTATCTCCAATATCGGGCTCCATAGCATAAACTTTTCCCAACCCTAAAGTTTTCCATTTTTGGATATCCCCTCCTCTTCCGGACCCGATATCCAAAATAGTAGCCCCTGGGGCAAAGGATTTAGACAATAGATTCATTTTAATCTCATTGTGATATTTTCTCATGATTTTGAGATTTAATCCTTCTATAGTATCTTGAGTGATGGGATTATTAATGTCTTCCCAATTACTGATAGCCGTCGGTGTTTCGTCGTTAGGACGAGTTCTATCTTCTCGTATACGAAGAGGGACAAAATCTAGATCACCGCCGACGTATTTTCTCCATTCACATTCCACTATTCTACCGTCTATAGGTTCTCCCCCCTCTTCTTTGATAGTATTTCTGCCTAGCATTATATAGCCATCGTACGGGTGATTATAATCACCCTTAAAGATTTTCATATCGTTCTTTTTATCCTTACCAGTTTCACCCACCTTTGTATAATAGTAAAATTGATCACCGTGGAACTCTTTACCAAGATCTGTAACATCTTTCTCAGTCATTCGTTGAAGGTAGAAATCAATAGTTAATTGAATTGGAGGCTTCCATTTGAAAGTATAAGGGTTGCAATACCTTATATAAGGTTGGAAGATCAACCCGTCAGTCTTTTCCACTATCTCTTTACTTTCTTCGAGACTTTTAACAATCCATTTGACATTCTTTTTGACATTCTTTTTTGTCAAGTCGGCCTCTACAAGGATTTCTTCAATTTCTTTTACTGGCATTTGTATTCTTCTCAAAAGATCCTCAATCTTTCTAAGAAGAACTGTAACCATTTCTTCTGTTATCTTAGCTTCTTTGAGATAAGTCCCAATCTTTCCGAGAAGACCCTTATTTTCTCTGAGAAGATAGCGGATATTCTCATAAAGATCAGTGTCTTTTTCTTGAGAGAGTTCTTCAAAAACAGGTGAATCTTTTTCAAAGTATTTTTCAAAAACAGGTGAATCTTTTAGTATATATTCCTTTTTCTTCAGATAAGGGAAATTTTTAGGATTTTCTTGTAACGTTTTCACCGATCTGTCCAGAATTGACAGCCTTTCAATTAGGTGCTTATCCCTACAATCTTCCCCCCTGTAAAAGAGAATATCAAACGCCCAGAAAGTTATACGAGTATAGAGATTTGTGGTTTTATCCAAATCGCTTATGAATTCTCCATCCAAGAGTGTTCCAGACATATCTTTGTCCCCCTTTCCCATATAAATGAGAGTGTAGGGAGGATTGACCATATATACACCGTATTCATGAATAAAAAGAAAGCTTCTTGTACCATCATACTTTAATGTGATGGCCCATCGATTTTTTTCTTCTAACAAATTTTTAAGTTTGATGTTCTTTGGACGATTCCAATAGTTAGTCCACAGCTGGTAGGGTTGTAGTTTTCCTTTATTGAAATAATTGTTGGCGCACGCCTCTTTATCTTTCCCTGTTGCGGGAGCGATATGCTTTTTCTGCATATCGTACCAGAATAGTTTGTTATGAAGGTTAACCGCGGTTCTTCTTTCCTCTAAGGTCATAATATGATGTGGATATGTTCTTTCCTCTTCGTACCCCCTGGGCTTCAATACTTCTAGACCCTCAGTATCTACATCACTTTCAAGCTCTTCTAGTTCCTCTAGTTCCTTAGCGGAGATTGCACCTTTCATTCGTTTCTGAATCTTTTTTGTTATTTTGTTTACCTCTGCCTGCTCTACATGTTTGATATTTTTTCCCATTTGTTTTAATTCTCCCTTATCGCTTTCAGTTAATTCTTCCGGGCCAACTACAATGGCATAGATTTTATAATCTGATGCATAGGCATAAATGCCATCAGTAATAATTTTAAGGTCTGCATCCCAGGTGAATTTATCGTTAATTGAGAACTTCTTAAGAAGTTCAATCCCAGACTGACGCATTCTTTCCATTGAGTCTGCTTTCTTGATATTCTTAGGTGTAATACTTCGTTCTTTCAAAGCTTTCGTTTCGTCGGCGGATAATAATCGTATACTCTTTTGTACTATCTTCCCATAAGCCTTTTGTACTTGGCCCCTCTTGTCACCTTTTTCTGTCATGTATGCAAAAATTCCATCAGAAAATAATTTCATATTTTTATCCCAATTGACAGGTATTGAAATGAGTTTTTCGCCAGAGCTAATAGGTTCTTTGATAAAAACAGCATATCTATAGTCACCAAACATCCATCGGTAAAGCTGCTCGATAATATCTGTAAATTCATTAGCAGTAATATTTACACTATTGATCTTTTCCACTTCTACTTCGAAGATTGGAGTCCCTCTATCGTTTGGTTTACCATGATCGACTTTGCGGACAACAGTTAGATCTATCCGCACTCCATAAAAGAATCCTTCCGATTCTTCAGTGAAACTAGTTCTTTTTCTATACCTTGTAATGTCGGGATTCCAATCTTCGGGATTGACCCCGACATCACCCAATGTGGATGGATGGATGTCACCTGTTTTACCCCCTTTATCGAGGTGAGTTTCGATCGATTTAGAAACCCTAATACCCCATATACGATTATTTATCGTATCATTCCAAGGTCTATATTTGTACTCCCATTGCTCTTGGCCATCTGAATATATTATTTTCCTAACATTGAATCTCTTACCATGATTTCCACCTTGCTGGAAATTTCGATTCTTAATTTCAACCTTGGTATTAGAATACATTATACCCATCTTACCATATTTTTGTGAACTTACAACTGCGAATAAACGGGCGAGTAGATTAGAGAAATAAATTCCTGAATATACTCCTGAAGTGAAAAAATCTCCTCTGTCTCCATTCTTAAAGACTCCAAAACTAGCCTCAATTTCCGTTCCCCTAGCATTTCGAGATTCCCGAAATAGCTTTTCGATATCATGTGTTTGTCCTTCATTAAACATAGTTTGAGTAACAGGAGGAGGTCTAAACTTAAATTCGGCCTTTTTCTTGATTAGAGGAGGAGGAGGTTCTTTTCTCTTGGGAGGTATTCCCATCTTTGTTTTAATCTCTTCTAAAATAGGGTCCTTAAAAGGATCCCTTCTTTTCTTCATTTTGGAGAAAGCTCTAATTGCTTTCTCCAATTGGCCTAGAAGGATATCCATCAGTTTCCCTTCCTTTTCTAACTTTTCAATTTTACCGCGTTCTTTCTTATTAGATTTACCGCGTTCTTTCTGTCTAGATTTCAGAGTCAGCAACTTTTTTAGTTGAGATTCTCTCTTGGAAGACCACTGCTTCCTCGTTTCTTCTAATTGTTCCAGATTAAGACCTGAAAAATACCTGGGTGGAAGTTTTAATTCTCCTTGGAATGTATTTAACTTCACAGACTCTTTTATTGATAAACCTAACACTAGCACTTCTGGTTGTGCTGGTTCTAATACCAAAATAGCCTTATTCAATTCTCTCAAAAGAAAGTCGATTTGTTCTGTTCTTGTATTCCAATAGTTGAGTAGACTATTCAGATTCTCAATTATTCCAATACTCTCTTTTACACCCTTAGAAGAAGAGATAAACTTGTCTAGTTTTTCTACTGCTTTATCTAAACGTTCCTTGCTGTCATTTCTCGCAGATTGCCAATCTGTTCTTTTTTCTTTTAATTGTTTCAAATCAAGGTTTGAAAAGTAGTCGAGTGGGAGTTCAAGAGGAATTTTTGGCGGGGATCGCGTTGGAAGTTTAATTCCCTTATAGATTTTAACCTTTTTACCCTTACCCTCACTTTCTTGCACCTCCTGATTTTTCCGTAGAATCTCATCTAGTAACTTTACAGCATCATCTATAGAGTCACTGTATTTAAATTTTTTGGTAACCATATTTGTAAAGTGGTTCACTTGTTAAATGTCAATAAAATGTTACTGATATTAATTCGTCTTTTTGACTAAATTGTCATCCATTAATATCAGTTTTATTTTTAAATACACACAAACTTTGTGTGTCTGAGACGAGAAGTCAAAGACTTTCTCGTATTTAAATACACACAAACAAACTTTGTGTGTCTGAGACGAGAAGTCTTTGACTTTCTCGTATTTAAATTAACTTCTCCACAATCTCTAAAAATCTGTATATAATCCATCTCAGAGATATGGGCATCTTTTTAAGATCGAATGTGGCGGTTTTTTTGTCAAAAGAGCCTTTGTATGGCAAAGTAATATCTTCAGGGTCA
>SDBT01009302.1_pt1 | contig 15966 bp, 10 predicted proteins | sample 2277101 | NCBI WGS metagenome assembly SDBT01 (sample SAMN10404973, study PRJNA504765) | marine sediment metagenome | isolation source: marine sediment core GS10_PC15, 103 cmbsf | place: Arctic Ocean: Southern Knipovich Ridge | collected 2010 | reverse complement strand
GTGAACGAGAAAGGATAACATAGGAAAGTACAGGAATCATTATTAAAATTAAAAAATAAATATCGTAATACAACCTGTCGTCAATATTTACAAAAAAAGGCAAGGGATCTAAAATAACTATTATTACATAGAGGAGCACCACTATTATTGCAGTTTTTTTTAAACCTAACGTCATTGGAAGTGTTTTAATACCCCCTTTCTGATCACCTTCCAAGTCAGCAATATCAAACATAATTTCATTTGCGAGGCCCACAATAAAAGCCATAATAGAGAAATAAATAATTAAAGGTTCAACTACAGAATCGGAAACGATCGAGCCTAATAAAATTGTAGCTACATAAGAGTAGGCAACGAGAATATTCTTAAAAAATAGAATTTTCTTTAGTCCGAAACTATAGAGATAAAATAATACTAAATTCATATAGACGAAAATCATAGCAAGAAGATTTAAAAAGATACCTAAGATGAGAACAAAAAGAAAGGAACTCATTGCTGTAAAAAGTGCAGTTCTTCTTGAAATTAAATTTAAGACTATAGGTCTATCACTCCTGTTGTTAGATATATCTATCTCATAGTCCAAATAATCATTTATAGCAAAAGCGCCTGTTGCGGTTATAAATACAATTAAAATGGCTAAAATATATTCAGTTTGTAAATCTCTCAAATCTCCAGCTAGGATTCCAGAAATGATAAGACTTATACATCCAAAAATTGAAACTCCTAATCTAATAAGTTTTAGAAAACCATAGATTTTTCTTTTAATCATTTTTGATTTTAGAATGTAATTATTCTCCTTAGAATTGAAAAAGATAATTTTAAGGTTCTAAGAGTAATAGTCTTTCTTCACGTATACGCTTTCTTGTTTTATTAATCTTAATGGATAAATGATTTCTCTTTTGCTCCCAATTGTTTTGATGTTGATATAATGATTTTCTACTGTTATTTAGTTCGATGAGTGAATCCTCAACTCGTTGCCGAGTTCGACTAATTTTTGAATTTCCAAACAGATCAAAGAAAAAATTGTCAAAGAACATATCGAAAAATAAATTAGGTGCTTCAAAATCAATATAGATATCATCAATAACGTCGACAAATTCCTTTGCTCGTCGTACGAAAGCTTGAGCTTTATTTATCTCATTTCGGGCCCTATCTAAATTACCATGCTTCATTCCATCAACAAAGATTCCACCTCCAAAGAAAGTATCCCATGTTCCTAAACCTTCTGCAGATCTTAATTTCTGAACAGCACTAGATAAATGATTTTGCGCTTCGATGAGTAATGTATCTGCTTGTTGAAACTTATTAAAAATATTTTGAGCTTTTGATAATTCTTCTTGAATTTTGGTATTTTGATTTTCTAATTCTTTCAGCGTATTACTTGTTTTTCCCGATGTAATTTGAGCCAAAATTTTTTCCATTTCATTTTCAATCAATGGAATACGAGATTTTAATCCTTCAATTTTATAAATTTCATCTTGAGTTAACTTAGCGTCTTTAACAAGGTCCAAATACTCCTTCTCTACAAATTCAAAATTCACAAGGGCCTCCATGTATTCAGCTTCTTCAATTCTTTTTTTTTCATCTATATTACTACCTAAACGTGCTTTTATTGATGAGAAACTTACTTTAAGCAAGGAGTCATAATCTTTTTTTTCTTTATACATTACTTGACGTATTAATTGGAGTTGATTAAATTTTTGACTTTTAGATTGTTCCAAACGAGCCAAATATGCTTGTTTATAGGGTAAAGTCGCTAATTCTTCAGAAATTTCTCCTAATTCATATTCCAATTCATAGAACCGATTTAATCCTTCAGATTCACTAATAAACTTGGTAGCGTCTTTTTTACTAACCTTCACTCCACATTGCTCACAATATATGGTAGCATCGTCAAGTTTTTGTCCACAATTAAAACAAATCATGTAAATCGCTTAAAAGAGTTATATTAACTTTATAGAAAATTTATATTTTAATTCAATGATATTAATGTAGGATATTTATTATATTAAAAAAATTATTTTATTTAAACAAAATTAAAAGAAATTAATAGATTTTAGTGAAGAAAAAAATCAAAGTAATGAAGTCTGGATCATTTTCAGAAAATTTAAAAAAACAACTGGACTCTGTTAAAGATATTGAAGGGTTCCCAAGAGCAGAAGTCGATGACATTTTAAATTTATCTGAGCCGCCATCATATACTGCTTGTCCAAACCCATTTATTAAAGACTTCATAAAGAAGTATGGAAATCCTTATGATTCTATAAATGATACTTATAAGAGGGACCCTTTTATAAAAGACATAAGAGAGGGAAAACATCATCCAATTTATCTAGCTCATACATACCATACTAAAGTTCCTCATCAAGCAGTTCAGAAATTCATTGAATATTATACCAATCCAGGAGATATTATATTTGATGGGTTTTGTGGGACGGGAATGGTTGGGATTGCGGCAACTTTATCTAATAGAAAGGCTATTATCTCTGAAATATCCCCTTTCGCTACATTCATCGCTAATAATTTCTTAAATTCATTATACCCTGAAGAATTTATGAAAATTTTTGAGGAAATATTATGTGATGTTAGAGAAGAATGTGATTGGATGTATAAAACGAACCATACAAATAAAGCTATTAATACAAGAACAAAGAAATATGCTAATTATATTAAAGCCTTTGAAAAGATAGGAAAAATTAACTATATTGTATGGAATGATGTTTATGAATGCCCATACTGTTATAATGAGATATGTTTTGGAGAGACTCCTAACGAGAGAAAACCCGGAGAAAAATATGACCAATTTAATTGTCCTTATTGTGATTCAATAGTCAATGAAAGGAAGGCAAAAAAGGTGATGTTCCAAAAATATGATGATATTTTAAATGATTCTATCGATGTTGTAAAGGATAAACCTATTCTAATAAGCTATTCAGTTGGGAAATCAAATTTTTGGAAAAAGCCAGATGAATTTGACTTTCATTTAATTGAAAAGACTGAGGGTATAAGCATTCCTTACTGGATACCAAATAAAAGAATGCCTAAAGGTCGTAGTACTACTCAAGCTTTAAAATCCCATAATATAACCTATGTACATCAATATTTTACAAAAAGGAACTTATACGTTATTTGTAAATTTCTTGATTTATGTAAAAAAAGAAATTTCAAGATTTGGTTTTTAATTAGCTCCTTATTGCAAAAAGCTTCAAAATTAATGGCTCTAAATAAAGATTACATAGGTAGAGTAACTAAAGGTACCCTATATGTGTCATCAACAAGACAAGAAATAAATATTTTCTATTTTTTAAATAAAAATATAGCCTCTTTCAAACAATCTTTAGAGATACTAAAACATAGTAAAAAATTCATCATTTCCACACAATCTGCAACAAATTTAAGTAATATTCCTTCTAACTCTATTGATTACATCTTTACAGATCCGCCCTTTGGAGGGAATATCATGTATTCTGAATTAAATTTTATATGGGAAGCCTTTCTAAGAGTTTTTACTAATAATGAACATGAAGCAATAGAAAATAAAGTTCAAGGGAAAAGTCTTCAAGATTATACTAAGCTAATGGAAAGATGTTTTGTGGAAATGTTTAGAATACTTAAACCGAATAGATGGATTACAATTGAATTTCATAATTCAAAAGCTTCTGTGTGGAATAGTATTCAGACAGCAATAAAAAATGCTGGTTTTGTTATTTCTCTAGTGTCTGTTTTAGATAAAAAAGTAGGGAGTTTTAAACAAATAACAACGGCGAACTCAGTTAAAAATGATTTGATTATTAATGCTTTTAAGCCTAAAAATGAAATTTCTTCTCAAATTCTAAAAAGTGCAGATTTAAGCTTAGATATTCAATTCTTGAGGGAACATTTAAAAAGTCTTCCTATCCAACCAATGGTAAGTCGTACTGATAAAATGCTATTCTCAAAAATGTTAGCACATTATATTGAGAATGGATTCGAAATCACCTCTAATTCTACTGGTTTTTATAAAATACTCAATGAAAATTTTGTAGAATTAGATGGATATTGGTTTATTAGAGAACAGATACAAATATATAAAAAATTGAAAGCAGAAAACAGAGATAATTAAATATCTCTTTCGGTTAATACTTCATTTATAGTGTTTACATTGTCTGAGTTAAGATTATAAAGTTTAAAAACGAGAAAATCAATTAACTTGTTTGTGAGACTTAACTTCCTCTCGATACTTTTGTATTTTAATTTACCACTACTATAGTCTGACATTTTTTGGGCGAAATAGACTAAAACTCCGTGGAGGACATCATTTTTTATCGGATTATTAGCATCATTTTCAAATTGCCTATTTATAAAACTTTCATATTTTGCCAAATCTCCATTATTTAAGAAAGATTCATAAAATTCAATCAATTTTTTATATAAAGATTTAATTATCATTTCGCTTTTGGTAAATTCAATCTCTTTAATTGGAAATCGATCTAAATGAATCTTCTTTAGTTGGGGGGTTGTATCTCTGTTTGTTACGAGCTTTTCAATGTAATAAAACTTGAATAGTGAGGAGTTTATTAATGAAAGTATATAAAATGGCGAATATTTTGCTTTGAAATTATAGAGAAAATATAGGGATTGTTCTGGATATATTCCTGTTTCATCATAAGCAGAATAAAGGACCTTTCCAGTTTTTCTCAATAAAACTTTAGGTTTTGCTCCTAATTTTTTTATATCGGTTGTTCTTCCTGTAATATTTTCTTTTTTAAACTCAAAATAGAGTTTTCCATCCAGGAAGTAACGTCCAATGTTGAGACCTTTTACTACTTCTATTTGTTGGTTATTAACTCTGACTTTTGTAATTAAATTAGATTTTCCTCCAAAACCACTTGTAGTTTCGGCAATTTGATCCATTTTAATTGTATCAGCTGCTTCGATTGCCTTAATAGCCTTGAATATTTCTATACTCCTAAAGAATGAAAATATGGTTTCTCTAGCACTTTGAAAATATTTAGAGTTTATTAAAACAGGCTCATTCTTATAATTCCTAACGGATATTTTATAACTATTAATTTGTTTTATTGCTGTAAGAGAATATATTAAAGTATCTGCCATGATATATGGAAATGGGGGATTAAATATCAAGGAAGTCAGTGAATATTGATCTAGCATAATTATTCTTAAATATTGTAAACTCTCATTAAAAGCTAGTCTATCGAGTACAATATAAGAGTGCCGGCCTCCCCTCTCTAGTAACTTTAAAGATTGAAGGATAAAATACTCATAAGCATTTGGCATATAAGTGTTTTCCGGAAATTTATTTTGTAAATACGCGATATCATAATCATCAAACATTTGTGCTGAATGTTTTCCACGAACAGAAGCCCATGGAGGATTGCCTAGAATTACATCGAAACCGTTCCTCTGTTTCCCAAAACTATCTATTTCAAAGAAAATTTCGGAGAATTCTAACTGCCAATGAAAAAATAATTTTTCCTCGGAAATTTGCCTTATTCTCTTTATAATGTCTAATTGTTTAATTTGAACCCAAGTTTCTTCATTACAATTCAGGATCTCTTTATACAATTCCTTATATTTTTCATGTTCTATCAAATTTCCATAAGTTATGGCTGTTTTCATATCAGCAATAGTTCTGAATCTTTCATAATTGCGGCTTTTTTTGAAATCTTTCACTCGTATGTATTCTTGTTGCAGTGAATAAAGAATATCAGGTTCTTCGAAAAGTGCTCCAACCAAACTATTTCCTGCTCTTAATCTATTCCTTAAGTTGTTAGCTGAACAATCTTGAGAAAGTGTTGTGAACCAAAACATCATCCTAGAAAGTTCAACAGCTATATCATCCAAATCTACCCCATATATACACTGTGATAGAATTTCTTTTTTAGCCAAAATTAATGTAGGAGAATCGATTACGGATGATTCTTCACAATTTTTCTCCTTAAGAAGGATCGTATTGAGTTCTTTTGCAAGATACTCAACAGCTTCCTCTAAGAAATAACCGCAACCCATAGCATTATCAAGAATTTTAATTGATAAAAGAGCTTCAGAATTAGTTTGAGTATTATGTTTTGCTTCATTCAATTTCTGTTTGACCATAGGTTTAAGAATATCCTCTACAATACTTTTCACTACTTCTTTAGGAGTGTAGAATGTTCCTTTATGTTTTTTCTTACCTCTATTTTTTATTAGAGAGATCTCTCCATTCTTAGAATGGATTAATTCAAATTCAAGCAAACCTTCATATAAAGTTCCTAAAAATCTAAATTTCAGGTCTGAATAATCAACAAATATTAATTTTTTAAAATCTGGATCTCTTATTCTTGAAATTAAATCAATTGCATCAGACAAGTAGGAATCTTCTATTTCCCACTCCTTTAAATTCTGATTTTTTGTGGGATCAAATAAATCCCCATCATAGGGATACAAGGATTCACTCCCTCTATTAATCAAACTAAAAAGTTCCTTTATTTTATACCAAAGTATCGTACCCAACGAATTTTTGTATTTTTTATTAACAATCTCTAATTTCAATTGATGGAAACTATAATTACGCAAATAAAAGGAATTTTTTGGTTCCAAAATCCCTTTAGTTTCTCCATAGAGTGCGAAAAAGAACCGAAATAGAAGAATTATTGTATCGTGCTTAACTTTTGAAAGATCTTCAGCTTTATTTGGATCCAGATTGTTTTCTGACTTTTGAAAAAAACCCCAAATAAGCTTTTGCCATGCTTTAAAGATATTTTCTTTAAAATTTGTCCCAATTTCTTGAGTAGCCAAAAAAATCTTCTCTTCGATTAAAAAATTTAATTAATGATACAAAGGTTAAACTCTATCTATAAAATGGCTAATTTCTTTTAATATTTCGTGAAATATATAGTAAAGCGAGGAACATACAAAATCCTACAATAATTATGTATAGATAATTATAGTATAAATTTACTTCAGCGACAAATCCGGCTATAATAGGTGTGAACCCAAAAGCTATACCTACTAATATTTCATTTATAATTGAATATCTTGTTGAATCTTTTGCAGTTCCATATTCAAGCATAATTTTCATGCTGGTCCCATGAATAAATCCCAACAATAATCCCGAACACGCGATCAGTATAGAAATATAAAAGATATTTTCTACAAGAATAATTGTTATCGCTAATATCGACAATCCCAAAATCGAAAGAATACTAGCGATTTTCCTTGTAAATACCCTCATAGAATTAACCAGTGTTAAACTAATTAATTGAGTAAGTTGCAACCCACCTTGTACTAAATAGGTTAAGTATGAAGGGCTGTCAAATGCTTTTAGGAGGATTGGATATCCAAAGGCAAGAAGTGATTTAGATATCGCTAAGTGCATAATTCCCAACCAGGAGAATAAAATAGGAAAAACGATCATTGGAGTGTGGGAATTAACTATTAAATCCTCTTCTATATCCAAGTGAGAAATAGGATCTTCCGTTTGATAAATCAATTTTTCTTTAGAATCAGGTAATTTAGATTCTTTAGCTACAAAAAAACTCACAGGTATTAATAGAAAAGATAAAACCCATGAAATTATCATAGTGAAAAAATCATTCCAAGAAAAAGCCGAGATAAAACCGACGAGTAGACCAAGGATGAAGCCAGAATTCCAAGAAAAATTGAAAAGAGCAAAATTCTTTTTTGATTTTTTGACTGTGCTGATTCGTTGCCATTTACTTAATAAATATAAGCAGTTTGGCCAAAAAAGGCCTATCGAGAGTCCGAGCCCTACTCTACAAATAATTAAGAACCATGGTGCAGAATATAATATTTGAGCCCCACTTAAGACAGGAGTTAATAGCGAATTTAAAATAAGTGCATTACGAAGTCCTATTTTTTTTGTTAACATTTGTCCAAGCACAGGGGCTACAATATAGGAAAGAGCACCGGCGCTTGAGATAAACCCCAAAGTACTCTCTCTGATTCCTATAGTAAAGTAAAGATAATTAGACAAAGCCCTTTCAAAAATAGATACGTAAAATAAGCGAATGAATGCTAACATGAATATAGGCCAAACATGGTAGTCCTGTGTAGATGAATTGCTAGGGTTACTCATTTTAGTATGTAAGTCTATTATTTTTGATGTTATATCTCTCGTTCATTTTTTTTTCTAATTTTAATTTCAAAATAGTGTATGCTTCAAATATTTTTTTAAGATCTTTAAAATCAGAGAAAACTTAGTAAATAAGCGTTAATTCAAATGAAGAAAGTTTAATAAAATAAGTAAATGGAATTTAATTCAATATATTAATAAAGTAACGTTTTTAGCTCTTCCTTTAAAGCTATTTCACATTTTACCTTTTCAAAGGGGGAATTATTTCTAATGTTATTACCTACTTTAGTGTTAAAATCCGTCCTAAACAGGTTTAATAACAACACTAAACAATCATTTAATGTTTTACTGCTAGAATTTCGCGAAAAACATTTCATTAACTTTAAAAAATAATCATAAAACCATATCTCAAGATCTCGTAGATTTCTCCTTTTCTTAGTATAACTATGCAAGATTTTGTCAATGCAATCCAATTAATTTTTCACCTTATATTTCGTTTAAAACAATAATATTCGTTTATTATAATCTGAATTTTAGAAAGGGATTTTCATCCCCTTCTTTTGGGAGGTTGGTTTCAATTTGGTTGTTGTTTTGGGATTGAATAGTTAATTTTTAAATATTTATTTATAATAATCTTCCATACCAAGTGATTTTTTTAAATCTTCAGCTAAAATTCCTAATTTAGTTGCAGTAGCCGAAATTTCTTCCATAGAAGCCGATTGTTGTTCTGCTGATGCGTTAATTCCCTCCATTGAATTAAAAGAAAACTTTATCTTTGATAAAATTTCATTAATTTTTGAACCAGTATCATTTACCGCATTTTTAGATGTTTCAGCTAATTTCCTGACTTCATCCGCTACCACCGCAAATCCTCGACCCCATTCTCCAGCCCTTGCTGCTTCAATACTTGCATTCAAAGCCAGCAAATTGGTTTGATCAGAAACTGTTGTAATAATTCCCATAATATTTTGTATTTGATTTGAAGAAACCATAACTTCCTGAGAAAATTTAGCCATTTCACGCGTAGCTGATGAGATTTCTTCTGAAGCTGCATTAACTTCACTCGCACTCGCAGCTAACTCAGTTGCTATATTTGCTGTATTCACACTTGAAACAAAGGCAGAATTAATTATTTTTTTTAGAGTAAAATTAGTAATGTTTATTTTATTTTCGAGAAGAGCACCAATGCCAATTACTAAATATACAGTTGTCATATACACTCCAATAAAATCATTTAATTCTTGTGTATAATCAGAGGGAGATATTTCTGTTGCCATAGCAGCAATTAAATTCAGCACTCCACCGATTAAGCTTAGGATAAAAAAGGCATGTAACATTGATTTTTTTTTTAAATAAAGTCTAATCAACATTATAACACATGAAGACACCAGTATTAGAAGTATCAAATAGAAACTAAGGTATCCAGAAAGCATACCAAGAGAAGCACCATATTTCAACTTCGACTTCATATTTTCTTTTTTAAGAAAAGTATGATAATATTCTTTAAAAACTGTAATTATTAAAGTTATCGTCCCTGCAAGAAAGAATATCATGGCAAATGGATTCAAAGAGGTAGTACCTGGTTGACCAGCAGGCACTACATTTGCGATATAACCAACTGCATTAAAAATTATTACGATAAGCCATAGTTTTAATTCCTTTCTCTGCTTGTAAGCTTTGAAAAAAATAACTGAAGCCAAACTCATCAATATAGCATAACCTAAATTTGAAACTAACATTTTTTTAACTTTTTTTAGTATTTTTTTGTGTAAATTATTATTCTTTTGTGTTATAAAATAAAAAAGGTATTTAAATTTATGTTTTTTATGTATTTTTTCTTATTTTTTTACACAATATATAATTTTTTATGCAAAAATTAAATGCATAGAGATAATACCAATATGATGTAGATTGTAAAAACTCGTCAAAATCAAAAAATAATAAGAAGAGATAAAAAATTGCATTGTTGCTTCAGATATAATAAAATAATATATGTATGAAGAGTTAAATAAGAAAAAAGTATGGACTGAGTAATAAAATCCATTGTTCTATTTTCTATTTTTTTGAATAATTTTACTCATTTTTGGGAAAAAGACGAATTATTGAGATTATCTGTAACAGTTTCGAAAAATCAGTAGTATTAGGATCATCCAATTTTGGTTTCCAGCCAAAAAGAAATTTAGCACTCCTCCTGTGTTTGGTAACATACCATTTGACGATTTCCAGTTTGTCGTTTTCAATGGTTAGGATTTCTATATGTGCTTGGAATGAGTGAAATCCGTGTCTCACCCACACATCATCGGGATTGGCATTTATATTTTTCAGCCAATCTGAATTTTCACCTCTTCCAGAAAAAATTGTTATTACATCATTTATCCAATGGTATTCTAAAGGAGTTTTCCTGATTTTTCCAGAACGGGATTTCACAAAATATGATTTGGAAGGGTTATGTCTAATAATTATTATGGTTAAATCTAAATTTTTTTTCTTTTGTTATTTTATCCTTTTTCTTCCTAACTCTAAAGTTATAGTTAAAGTGAAATTCTTCGATTAATCTATAAAACTTAAGCTATATTCAATAAATTTAATGGATTTAGTATAGATAAATTTATTACAAATGAATACTTTTAAATCTTAATTGGTTAAACATTTGCCAATTTCAACAGAAAAAACTTACAGAACAACCCGGTTTTTAAAATGGGAAAAGGAACAGTTAAATGGTTTAATTCCAAGAAAGGATACGGTTTTATTACTCCCGACGACGGTTCTCCTGATGTTTTTGTTCATTATTCTGCTATAAAGGCAGAGTCAAGTGAATTTAAAACAATTTATGAAGGGGACATTGTTGAATTTGAGACAACTGAAGGACAAAAAGGGCCACAAGCCACAGATGTGGTCGTAACGGAGAAAGGGCCTAGGACGAATACAAGAGGTAGTAGATCGTTCTATTAATTAAGGATCTACAATTGAGCTCATAGGAAAAAGATTTAATAGGTTAAATACGGAATTTTAAAAGATCTGAAGTATATGAAAAAGAATTTGAAAAAGAATTGGAAAATTTTTAGGTAATATAATTCTACTTTACTATTCCATTTTTTTTATTTATTTAATAGCCTTTTACAGTCTTAATTAATTTAAGTTCACAAATAATTTCTTTTTCTAAAAATCATCTAAACAAGTGGACAACAAATAAAAAAAAGTATTTAATTTTTATTGAAGCATATCAAGAAAAGTTTTATTTCCTATCAATTGTTTTTCTGGGGGTATATTATCACGTACTTTCACCATTTTAATTGCATTTTCAGGGCAATTTATGGCACAAACACCACATCCTATACAAATTTCATCTCTTACAACCATCAGTTCGTCAGAAGAGTCTGATTTAACTGGAAACTTGTGATAGATTGCCTTTTGAGGACATTTTTTCATACATATTTCACATTTATTACAGATTCCATTATCAAACTTAGGAGAATAATTAGATTGATAAGCACCTCTTTTATTGAATAGTCTTGGTGGGTATATTACCCCGCAATGGCAACCACAACAATTACAGAAAAATATTGAAGATTGTGCTCCTTTATCGAAAACTGCATTATGAACCAATCCTCTTTTTTCGGTTTCTTTAAGGAATTCAATAGCTTCATCCTTGTTTAGGAGTCTCGCTCCACGAATACCCCCGTCAATCACCGTTTGACTAGCAGGTCCCGCTATAAAACACCCCATTTCAGAAGGAGCTACTTTGCATGGTTCTCCTGATAACTCGGCTACAAGACGACATTGGCATGTTATAACTGCGAATTGTTCAAACTTGTCAATAAGATTCTTTACTGATTCATAAGGTAGAGTTTGTGATTGTACATCAAACTCCTCATTGATTTCAATAATTTTTTCATCAGCCTCTAATGGAAGTAATGGTCGAAAGAGACTCCAATCCTTATCTGCAAGGTTATTTCCTTGAGGGACTAATTCTTTAAAAAGATCCCAATACAGTTTAGCTGCCTTCTTTAAATTCTCTTCAGTGTCTCTACTTCTTTGAAAATATCTTTCAAAAATTCCGGGAAGAACAGGTTCAAGGCTATATTTTGTTCCCCTTCTAGAAATTGTGCCTTTTCTTAATGGGTTTCTCAATATTTGTTTAATCTCATCCTTAGGTAACCCAGATCTCTCTTGTAACTGTTTTAATGAATTATATTCATCAGCAGGTCCAAAATGTGAGAGCAGATTTATTTCTTTTTCATTCCAAAATATTTTTAGCAGTTTCCTTATTTTTCTATGTTTTGGCGTAGTTAAAGGCCCTAATGTTAATTTTTGCCGTACTATTTCATAATTATCTACTTCTGACATAAATTATTAATTGAAGGATTTCATTAATAACCATGGAAAATCAGTTGACACTTATGTATAAAAGAAGAGAAATTTCATATTTCATATTAAACTTTATGCGGTTTACCATCCTCTAAAAGTAAAGTATTATCAAAATTCTCACTAAACCATTTAGGATTATCAGTATGAATAGGAATCAAAACATCAGGATCAATAGTTTCAATTGCTTTTCTTAGATCAGTTTTCGATACATGCCCAGATGCATGATATCCTTTTATAAATCGAGGTTTAAATTTATCACCTTCTTCAAAAACTTCAAATCCTACAATTTGAAATTTAAAAAATTTCAGCCAATTGTTTAAACGTAAAAAGTCGAATTCTGACTCCTCTTCAAATGCTTCGCTTGAAGAATAGATATAAGTCCCTTCTTTAGGTTTAATATCTAATAAATTCTTTATGTCATAAAGAGAAAAGCAAATTAAATAACTTCCTGGATCTTTTGTGATCTCTACCGGGTCTATAAAATTTATATCTCTTTCTTTAGTCGAAAGGAAGTTTTCCCACCCTCTGTTTGTTGACTTTAAATCTCCGTAAATCCTTAAGTCTTTTATTCTATCAATTCCATCAGCTTTTTCAAGCGCATTCAGTAAATACGCATCTTTTGAAGTGATAATAAGAGTTCTCCCAATCTTCTTTGCGATCAATTTAAACATTTCTAACCTTTCAAAATTACGCGCCGTGAAATCTGCAATAATTAGGCCTTTCGCATCCTCAGCAGCTTTTAAACATTCATCATAAACAATCACTTCAGATTCATTAACATCTTCTCTTGCAGCTCTGGTCCCTTCAATTATTAAAATTGATGCATCTTTAGCTTTTTTGATAAACTCTTCGCTTTTATGCCCCTTCTTGCCGTGAAGGCGAAAATCACCTGAATATGCAATAGTATTATCACCATAGATTACGTAGGCTGTTGCCCCATAAATTGAATGATCCACTTCATAAGCGTTTATTTTAAAATGAGAAGAATAGTCTTGCAGAACAGACAAATTACCTGCGTCAAATTTTTTTCTACTTTTAGTAGTTATCGAAAAGAAATCATGAAGAGAATCGGAAAACCTTTCTGTACATATGAAATCTCGTCCAGTGTCTTTATATCTATCCGTTTCTAATATTCTCCCATCTTTTTTTTGTTTTTTTAATGCATAGTACACAACATCCGAACCAAGCATCGTAGAAGAACTATCCAGCAAAGCTTTAAGAAGCATTATAGTAGAAGGGGATGCAATAATAGGATATTCAGGTTTAAGTAATCCAATATTTCCACAATGATCCATATGTGCGTGACTGAGAACTATCGCATCTATATTCAATGAAGGATATGAAGAAACCTCTAAACCCCTTGGAATTAAATCATTTCTGTAGATATCAAGTTTAGGGATTAAATTTAACTGAATAAGATCATAAATTCCCCTCATCGGCCTAGGGGAAATAAACTGTTGGAAAAAAGCTCCATATTTTTTGAAGTTCATTCCAAAATCAAGAAGAATTCCATGTCCATTTTCTTCTAAATGTATTTTATTTCCTCCAATTGTATCATTTCCATCAAAAATTGTAATAGAGGTCATTTTACCCTAATTGTGTTTATTTTGTTATTATAATTTGTCTAAGATAATACAAAAGATCATATCTTTATTTGATTTCTCTTTTTATATTTTTTCTATAAATTTTATATAGGGATGCTTCTGTTTTTGTATTAATTCGTTCGGGTCATTTTTGAAAGGATATTCTACCAAGGAGATGAAGATAAGTGTTACATAAAGTAAAGTTAACTTTCTGTGGGGGCGTTAATAAAGTAGGGGGGAATAAGGTTCTTTTAGAAGATCTCGGATATGAAGTCAAGATTTTTCTTGATTTTGGGATTAACACTAACGAATTATCCTCATGTCGTAGAAATTATGAGGATGATATTATCGAAATCCAACAATTAACACATAATCATGTTTTACCTCGAGAAGAGGACATTCCAATTAAAAACTTGTATTCAAAATGTTTTCTATTCAATCATAAATCACTTAATTACAGACAGAAAATTAGAGAATGTGAAAACAATATTGACCCCCAAACGGATCTTGACGGTATTTTTATATCTCATCCTCATAGAGATCATTATAAAGGGTTATCGTTCGTTAACCGTAATATCCCAATTTATGCTGGGGTGGTAACCAAACGAATAATAAAAGCCAATTCAAAAAGTAACGCTCCAAGGTTCGAAAATTTTCTATTTGGATTAAAATGGAACCGTTTTAGAACAGGTGATACACTACAAATAAAGAAAATGGAAATATATCCAATTCATGTAGATCATTCCATTCCTGGCGCATACGGTTTCATTATCTGTACCTCAGCAGGTATAATAGTATATTCTGGTGATTTTCGAATGCATGGTCACCTTCAATTGATGACAAGTGATTTAATACGAAAAGTTAGAGAAGTATGTAAAAAGAAAGGAAAAATCGAAAGAGATTTTAGCTATAGTGAAGGAAGAGTCATCGCCTTAATATGTGAAGGAACTCATATTCATAAAGGTTCAATAGAGTCGGAAAGAATAGTAAAGCGACATTTAAGAAAATTATTTAAATACACGCCTTTTGATTATGCTCTAGTGCAATACGAGGGACTAGATTGGGATCGCTTTAGATCCTATGTAGACATTGCAAAAAAGTTCAATTGGAAGTATATTATATCTGAAAAGGATGCATATTTTTACAATCGATTGAATAAAAAAGCAATCTATGAAACTATGAGAGATCCGAGTATAGAAAAAACTGAAAATATATTGGTACTCTCACATGATAAAGGATACTTTCATTGGAAAAAGGAGATTAAACAACTTTTTCAAAACAGTGAGATTTTTCATAGATATATAAAAGTCCAAGATTTAAAGAATTTAAAGGAACATTTCTTTTTGTATATAACATCTCTAAGTTATTATAATTTAATCAAGAAATATCTGCCCCCAGATATGAAAGGAGTGTTTATTTCTTCTAATGTAGATCCATATGCAGAAGAGTATCGGATGCATAAAAGGACAATTTCTAATGATTTATTAAAGATTGGTGTTCCAAGTTATAGAATTCACGCATCCGCCCACGCCAAACCACATGATATTATCAGATTTGTGGATGAAATAAATCCCGAAAATTTAATTCCCATTCATACAGAGCACGCAGAATTTTTTCAGAAATTATTTCTTGATCAAAAAATGAAAGTAGTTCTCCCAGTTCCTTTCATCCCAATAGAGATTACTTCTTAAATAAACATATAAAAAGATTTGAATTAATAGTCTTCTCAAAATTTGTTTAATCTCATCCTTAGGTAACCCAGGTCTAACAAATTTCTTTTTAGATCAGCCTCCAGAGAATATTATTGCATTATTTAAAGGGATCCAAGAATGTGGAACTATTTCTTAATTTTTTATAATCTTAATTAAATTTATTTAGTGTTGTTAGTTGAACTAGATATTAAATTTAATTTGATTACAAAAATAGAAAAGGAAAATATAATGG
>SDBT01009301.1_pt1 | contig 15969 bp, 31 predicted proteins | sample 2277101 | NCBI WGS metagenome assembly SDBT01 (sample SAMN10404973, study PRJNA504765) | marine sediment metagenome | isolation source: marine sediment core GS10_PC15, 103 cmbsf | place: Arctic Ocean: Southern Knipovich Ridge | collected 2010 | reverse complement strand
TACCACATTATCAAAATTATAAGCAATAAATCCTATAAATACTAAAGGTACACTTATTATAATACCTAATGTAATTGTAATAAACATTTCATATAAAGTCATCTCATTCCTATGATTTCTTAAATTCTATATATGGCTTTAGTTCTTGTATTACCCTATAACCAACCGGTTTGCAGTAAAATTTCTTTTGTCTTATACCTTTACCTCTTCCTTTAAATAACTTCATGACTTTCTTTTTCAAACCACTGATGGCCTCTCTATATGTATCAGCTTCTATACAAACAGTTTGATGAATTCCCCACCATCCAAAGAATCCGGTTATTTCAAATATCTTCTTTTTCATTTTCATCCTCAAAAATTGGAGTTTTAAAAACATTTTTAGAATTATTTAAACACTCTCTCCATTCTTTTATTATCTTACAGAAGTTCCAATATTCTTCAGCAGTTCTTCGCCTGATGAGTTCACCTATTTTTTCGCCATTAACTACAATATCCATAATTTATAGATCATGCTTTTTCATTATCTTTCTACAAACTCTTAACACATTCTTGAATTATCTCTTTCAATTCTGTTAGAGTAACTTTTTTGTTTGAATAAGAATCTCTGTAAGGATGTTTATACCACTCAAGACTTAAACCGCTTCGCTTATGGACGAAATTAGGTAGTTCCCTGAAAGTCTCATCTTCTCCCCAGTAATAGGGACGTAGTATAAATACTTCGTTTTCAAATTCTTTGCCTTCCAATAAAAAATCCCAGAATCCTCTGAACTCCATAAATTCACGTCTCCATACAGAACGATTTAATTGATACTCACCTCTACTATTACCAAAAAATAAGTTACCAAGTTCGGGTTCAAAATCATCGCTATTAAAGAGAGGAGCGTCATTTTTCAAATCATATTTGAAAATACATTCATTGCTGCAAAATTCTTTATCATCATGGGAATAGACAACTGTAAATTCTGGGATTGAAGGTGAAGATAAAGAATTATTACACATTTGACACACTTTCATTTTAGTCCTCTAGTTTTTTATCACAATTTAAGCACACTATTTCTAGTCTGTCGTCTATATCTTTAATGCCCTTGTTTATCCGTATAGTAGGTATGTGAAGTCCTATAAGGCATCCTAAATGATCAAAAAAGTCTTCTATCTTACTCATTTTGACTATCTTCATATTTTTTAAGTAATTTATTTGTATAGTATCCCATTGATACTTTGTACAATAACTCTAGAATCTCAGATCCTTGAGTCTTAGGAAACGTCAACACATTATCAGCCTTGAGACATTCTAATATGGTATCAGAGCATCCTGAAATAATGACAAAATTAGACTTAGACCTTGGAATGTCAAATTTGATTCTTTCATAGAGTTCAAACCCGTTCATTATAGGCATGTCATAATCGCAGAGAATTAGATCATAATCTTTGTTTCTGATCATCTTATACCCCTCAAGACCATTTGCTGCAATGTCTACGTTAACAAACCCGCACTGCTTCTTTAACAAACTCTTATATGTAGATCTAACTGCTTTGACGTCATCAATGACTAGAATCTTAAAGTCTGATCTACAAAGAGCTGTTTCTATTTTGTGGAGATCTTCATCATCTTTATGCTTACATTCAGAATTTGCAGTGGACTCAATATCGACCTTAGTATAATGATCTATCAAGTCTTTTACACTTGGCTTTTTAGTACCAGTCATGATTGAATCACCAACCTGGTACATCTTATTATCGTTATTCATGATAACCCTCCGAACAATAACCTTATACTATTTTATAGTTAGAACGCATAAAAGTACACAAAAATATGTATTATGTTCATTATATCTATGATTTCAATAGGTTATAAGTAATTGATTTTACTCAGCTCAGATCTGAGCCGAATAGATTTATATGATTTCAACTACTTAGGTTTGACTATGCCCGTGAAATGACAGATATGTTAAATATTTCTTATTTAATCTTCTGAGCTTTTTGATCTGATTCAAAAGACCCTTATAATGGTGGAACTCATGGTTGTGTTGTTTCATACAATATTCAGAACAATACGCTATATAATGACCTCCGCGACACTTCTTGGTTAGATCTGGATCATACGAGTGATCATTTCCTAAAAAATGATACCTTTCTAGACCACCATTGACATCATATATAGGTCTATAGTATGCATGCAAGGCTCGTTTGATGGTCTTTCTACATTTGGAGCACAAAATTTTATTCATTTTTTCTGGTCTGAATTTCATTTTTTAGCTCTCTTGTTTTTCAACGCCATTCTAGCTATAATGATAAGACTACCAATCATAGTGCCAAAATAGCCTACATAGTTGTCTCTAGCAATAAACATGACTGAGAAAAAGTAAGACAATCCATTCATTAAGTTTGAGAATGTAGCCATTCCAACTTTTCCATCATAAGTGCTAATGGTCCTTTGTGTGGAACTTCCAACTAAAACTATGCCTACAAAAACACCGAGTAAAAAATCAATTATAATTTTTTCCATAATTTGATTATCACAAAAATAATAGTAAAAGTAAACTAACGGTTTACACAAACAAAATAAATTCATATAATGTAATCTTAGGAGCGCATTCTATGGATAAAAAGCAAGAAACAGAGCTTAACATAATAAACTTATATTTCAATGACCTAGATTCCTGCAAATTTTTAACTAAAAAAGAAGAACAAGAGATTGGAACTAGAATCAAAGTAACTGAACAAAAGATGATTCGAGAATGCATTAATTATAAAGCCTTTAGAAATAGCCTAGAAAATCTAAGTAAAAATATGAGTGCTAATCCTGACAATATAGTCAAGTGTTCAAAAGAACTTATTGATGAACCTACCGATGAAGATCGAGAACGTGTAAGTAAACTATTTGGCAAGATGGCTGATTCTCTGCATCATAGAGAATTAGAAGAAGTTTTGTTCTATTTAAAAGAAATAAATATAACCAGTTCAGCCTTAAATAATTTGCTGGCTCCTATAAAAAAGAACTTTGTAAAAATCAATGAACTAGAAGAAAAAACTAAGAATACATATAAATTTCTAGAAGTCGAAAGTGGAGATGAGTATGATCAACTGGTGATCAATTGTAAAGATTCTAATTTTAGAAAAATACTGGCTAAGAAATTATATACTGATGAGTCAAATCTTATAAAGAGACTTAATAGTCAAGAAGATGTTATAAAGCAATTAAAAAAAGATGGTCTAGATCAAACTACTATATTAGATATAAAAATTCTAATAAAAACAGTGTCTAACCTAGAAGAACAGTACAAAGAAGACCGTGAGAGACTCATCAAAGGAAATCTTCCCTTGGTAGTATCAATCGCAAAGAGATTTTCTAGATATGGTATGGACTTAGAAGACCTCATACAAGAAGGAAATATAGGACTAATTAAAGCTGTAGATAAATATGAGCCAACTAGAAATGTCAAGATAACCACATATGCTACGTGGTGGATTAACCAAGCCATTAGGAGAGCCATCTCAAATAAGTCTAAGTTGGTCAGGATTCCCATACACATTCAACATAACTTGAAGATAATAAACCAGACCTTCTTTGTATTGTCTCAAAAACTGAAGAGAGAGCCTACACTTAAAGAGATTTCAGAAGAAACTGAGATTCCTTTAAATGTAATTGAAGACTTGAACAGATCTGCTCTCCATGAGGTAGGGATAGATTCTGAACTATCTTCAGGGTTGTCTTACGAGGATGTTCTCCATGATAAGAACTCAGAGACTACTTTCAGAAAAGTGTCTAAGTCATTGCTGAAAGAAGCCATGCGAGTAGCATTATCTAGTCTTACTCCAAGGCATCAAAAGATTATAATGCTAAGATTTGGTATAGGGACTTATAAGAAACATACTTTAGAAGAGATAGGGCAAAAGTTCTCAGTCACTAGAGAGCGAATCAGACAAATAGAAAAGAAAGTAATAGAAAAATTAAAAGAAAATTCAGATGCCAGGAGATTAAATGATGAAAGTTGAATTTCATTTAGTTGATCTAATTTTTTGGATAAGTGTTATATCATTATATATAACTATTCGTTGGTATCTATGGGGACCAAAGTGTTCCATTATGCATAAATACAAAAAAAGCAATGTAACAGCTGCAAGAGTTGGATATAGTATTGATTACAAATGCATAAAATGTAGTCATATAAAAACCTATAGTGAAAATATGTTTGATTAAATATAGGAGAAAACGATGATTAAAATTATTATGTTATTTTTACTAGTCAGCTTTAATTGTATGGCTATTTCTAAATCAGAAGTTGAAAAAGTTTTTAAAAATGCAGATAAAGCTCATGATACTTTAAGGTTAGATTATTGTTATGAGTTAGTAAATAATGCTATAAAAAAAGAAATGAAATATAGGATTAATAGAGGAGATGTTTATCATCATGACATGGCTATAATTATGGACTACATAGAAAAAGATGATAAATGTTCTTATGGAAGGTTAATTGATAATTTAGAAATCCGGCTTAGGAAAAATGGATTTGAAACTAAAGTAACTTGGACTGGTACAAATAGTGCATACTGCATTTTAATTGTAAGCTGGAGATAAACAATGAAAGTTAAGTTTAAGAAAGTAAGAGAAGTAAAGACGCCAACCAGGGCTAATCCAACTGATGCCGGAATAGATTTCTTTATTCCAGATGATTACCCAAGTTTCACTTTACTTCCTGGAGAATCCGTTAACATTCCCAGTGGTGTCAAATTAGAGATTCCACCGTGTTTCGCTGGAATCTTTATGAATAAGTCTGGAGTAGCTAAAAAAGGATTGGTCGTAGGCGCTTGTGTAGTTGATTGTGGTTATCAAGGAGAAGTCCATCTCAACATTCATAATGTATCTCTAAATAATTTTGTATTAAATCCTGGTCAGAAAATTACCCAGCTTCTCATCATGCCAGTTTCTAACGCTGGTTTAGAGCAAGTATCAGAAGATTATGAATTTGATGACTTCGGATCTGATCGCGGAATAGGAGGATTCGGATCCTCAGGAGTTTATTAATGAAGCTATTTATAATGATACTGTTCCTAACATCATGTGCAGGCGTAATAAATAGAAATTATTTGTACTCTCCTAAGTTCTCGAAGTGTGTACAAGAATTCAAACGCTTTGGAGCTACTACAGGAGAGGCCATTGAAGCTTGTGACTATATTTTAAGTTCACAAAGCTATGTACAAAGCCAGGCAGTTGATGTAAGATATGCTAGATAGCACTAAAGATAAGATGCTGGATCATACTATTAGAGCCATGAGATTGCTCTATGAAAATGGTGATCTTTCTAGGTCTGACATAGTGGGAAACTTTAGTTATATGAGATTATTTAGGATCTTATTAGAAGAAGTTAAATTAGAGAAAACTAAAATTTCAGAATTAAAAGAACATCTCCGGGAGGGATATAATGGCGCATACAAATAGAGAAGCAACTGGCGATAAGTGTAACAAAACTCAATTAAATGTTGAGGTTGCCCTTGGTCGAATGATAGTTCATCGGGACATTAATGCTCACTGGTTTAGGTTTGCTCATATATGTAAATTAATAAAACATAATGATCCTAAGGTAATTCTAGATGTTGGCTGCGGCAATAAACAATTGGCCATGGCTCTTTATTCTAATAAACATTCAAAGGGAGTTAAAGAGTATCACTGTGTTGATCTTAGAGATATTACTACAAAAGGTTTAGAAGGAAAAGAACCATTTCCCATCGTATTTCATAAACAGAATGTCTGTGAGAATCTACCTAAAGTTGAACCAGATATTATAGTTAATTTTGAAGTAATCGAACATGTTACTAGAGAAAATGGAATGAAACTATTAGATGCTCTCCACGATGCAATGGTTGAAAAAACTACATTATATTTAAGTACTCCATGTTATGATGAGAAGAAAGGGGCTGCAGACAATCACATTTGGGAGTATGAATATCAAGAATTAAAAGATGAACTTAGTGAAAGATTTGAAATTATAAATCATTGGGGAACATTTGCCGACACGGGAATTGGAGAAAATAAGAAATATTTTGATAAATTATTTGGAGAAGAGAGAATGGCTATGATGAGAGAATTTTTTCATTCATCTTTACTGAGCAATATGCTGGCTCCATTTGTACCAGAACGAGCAAGGAACTGCATGTGGAAGTTAAAGTTAAAAAGTGTATAGATTGCGGAAAAGTAGAAACACCAAAGTGGTACTCTGGGCCTAAATGTAGGATCTGTTACAGGAAAATATGGGATAAGAAATATAAGTCAAAAGACCCTGAAAGATGGAAGAAATACCATAGAGATTATATGAGAAATAGAGCAAAGAACGATAAAAATTTTAAAATAGCAGCAGATCTGAGAAGTAGACTAACTCATGCAGTTAGTGGCAAATACAAATCAGGATCTGCAATCAAAGATTTAGGATGCTCATTGAGCACATTTGTGAAATATATTGAATCAAAATTTCAATCCTATATGACATGGGATAATTATGGTAGAAAAGGATGGCATTTAGATCATATAATTCCACTTAATAGTTTTGATTTATCAAACATAATTGAATTTAAAAAAGCATGTCATTATACTAATTTACAACCATTATGGTGGTATGATAATATGTCTAAGGGCGCAAAAATTAACTAGGAGGAACTATGATAACTAAAAAACAAGTAAAAGATCTAAACGTAAGAACTTTTAAAAAAGTTGATCTTGGAAAAGGTAAATCCAAGAGAGACCTTGTTCCTGGAACCAAGTTGAAATTCTTCAGCCAGAAACATGGAGAAGTAGCAGGCGAGTTAATAAAACTTAATCATAGAACTGTAATTCTTGAAGTTAAAAATGGAGATAAACTCAAACAAGTTAAGAGAACTCTTCGAGGAGTATCATTATAGTGAAATATAAAGGTTATCAAATAGATGAAAGAACTGAGTCTTACCAGAGAAAAGAATGGCAGTATCATAATGAATACGAGTGGGTGACTGATTATGATACTACATATTATGTTACAGGAAGAGGATTTAGAGGAAAAGAATTTAGTTGTGAGATAACAGCCAAGCATAACATCAATAGATACCTGCGTCGACAAGACAAACCAAAATTTAGGAAAATTAAATCAGAATTATCTAAATTAAAGAAAGAAGAAAAAAAGTTAATTAGAACCTTAAACAAAATCAAGAAAAATATTATTAGTAAAAGTAGTTGGATCAGAGGAGGATATTAATGATTATACTTGACTCCATGGGTCATTTATACAGCACCGAGTCATTAAAAGAACTGTATGATTTTGCAGTTAATAAATTAGGTCTTAAACCTGAGTGGAATCACTATAGTGGAAATTTACCACATTTTGATTTGACTACAAAGAGAAAGCAGAATCAAGCAGTGGCATTAGGTGCCAAATATATGGAGGCTAGAGGAGCTATTGGAGAAGTTAAAAAAGCACGAAAATTATATAAGAAATTCTATGACGAAAATCATGATAAAAAATATTGGTATGAATCAACAGGACTGTATAAACAAAAAATATTAAGAATAGACTTTAAAAAACTGGGGATAGAATAATGAAAGTATATGAAAATGCAGATGAAGCATATCTAGGAACCTTGGCTGATGTTTATGATAATCCAGAATATACAGCCAGTCCAAGAGGTCAGAAAACCAGAGAAATTACAGATTGTACATTTAGAATTCTAAATCCTGTAGCAAAATTTATTGAAACTAAAGATCCTGAGAGAAATGAAACTATTAAATTATATTCTGACAAAGAGTTTAAGATATATAACAAATGCACTAATCGTGTAGAAGACTTCATCAAGATAAGCAAGTTTTGGGGTAAGTTAGCTAATCCAGATGGTACCATCAATTCAGCTTATGGATATTTAATCTGGAAGAACCCAAGTATGGGATGCCCTAAGTATGAACATGCTTTATATGATAAGTATGTAAAAGAATTAAATGAAGCTCAAGCTATAGGAGCCATTGAGTATCCAGAATTAGTCAGACTTAGAAATGAATTTAAAGAAAAATTCCCTAGAACACCATGGGAATGGGCCAAAACTAGTTTGTTAAACGACAAAGACACCAGACAAGCTATATTGAGATTCAGTCTTCCCCAGCATCAATACTTAGGTAACAAAGATCAAACTTGTACGCTCCATGGTAATTTTATGATACGTGAAAATAAATTGAATCTATCAATTACCATGAGATCTAATGACCTAATGTTAGGATTGGTGTATGATCTTCCTTGGTTTATTTTTCTAATATATAGAATGCGTGATGAACTTAAAGAAACATATCCAGACCTTGAAATCGGACATTATACACATACTTCTCACTCTATGCATATCTACGATAAAAACGAAGAAGCTATTCTGAAGATGCTGGGGAGGAAGTAATGACCTGGACTATTCATCATTTTTGTGTTAATTGCAATAAAAGAATATCGAGCTGGACTAGATCTAATACGTTTGGTTGCTGTCCCAAATGTGGATACAAAGGTCCTAATGCATGTACTATTATGGATACTAATGACAAAGCCGCTAGGTTCATCAAAACGGTTCCCTGGTACCAGTTCTGGGGTAAGCAAGGATATTGGAAATATAAAAATGTACAGTTAAACAAATCTATGCTATAATAGAACTTAATATTATATTAGGAGTAAAATATGAGTTATCATGACTGCGTCATTCCCCAAAACGATTACAAAAATGGGGTATTAATCCCTAAACCTTCACAATTCATCATAGAAGGAGTTGACCGATTAGGTAAGACTACTCTAGTCAAGAATTTGTTGAACACTCTAGGATACCACCTGGTGATTCATTATTCTAAACCAGAGAAATTAGATTTTTACTCAACGAAATTCGACTCGTCAGTTTTGATGAGGTCTCCTGAAGAGTGTTACCAAAGAGAGTGTAACGCGAATATGTTCAAAATTATTGAATCCAAGGCTAACATCATATTTGATCGAGGAAACCTGGGTGAAATTGTATATGCCCAAGCATACCGCCAATACTCTGGAGACTATGTACATGAGTTAGAAAGAAATACAGACACCGACCACGTCAGACTGGTTCTTCTAACCACATCTAATTTTGATGTATGCGTAGATGATGGCCTGAGTCACAATTTTGATAACAAAGAGCTAGAGCAAGCCAGGTTCAAGAAGGCCTTCGATAATTCTTCTATCAAGGATAAAATTCTCATAGATGTACATGATGGAAGCGGCAATTTCAAGAAACCTGAAGAGATTTTGAAAGAGGTCTTGAAGTTTGAGCTCAATTTACAATAAAATCAACTAGTTATAGACTCACTTTTTAGTGTACACTCGTAAGTAGTTGATATATAATAGTTAAATAGGAGTTAGTTATGGAGAGTAACTACATACTAAGATTAGATGACAATAACTTCGAGTTCATCCACAACAGGAGAACTGTGATGGATGGTTCTAGAGAAGCGGTGAAAAAGTCTATGGAAAGCTATGGATTTGACGATGTGGATCTTGCCATTGATGATATGATAAAAAATAATAATAATATAGCTTACTTTGGAATTTATAAAAAGTTCTTATATAGTAAGGAAACTTGAAATATCCAAAGGAGGACACAATGGATACGGAAGTAACAACAACAGTTGAACCAACTACAGAAGTAAAAAAGTTGGAACAAAGAGAAGCAGTCTTCAAGTTTGTGACTGAGTTCATCCCAGTCAAACAAGAAGGTCAGTCATTAAAGTCTTTATTGACCAAAGAGATCAAGAAGGCAGTTAAAGTTAGATTGATCGGAGAGATCAAGGCTGGAACTGTAGCTTGTTCTAAAGAAATGGACGATAAGAAACTCAACAAATATTGTTCAAGTCTTATCTCTAATTGGTTGAAGAAAGATTCAAGATACCAGTAATAAAAAAGTCCTAGTACTTGTGGGTGTGAAAGGACTTAAAATCACGTAACCCTCAGGAATTCCAGTTAGAGAGTGGACCTACTAATGAGTTATGCGGAGGTGAAAGTCCTCACACTCTCTTTCCTTTCCTATTACAATCTTTTGATATAATTGAGATATGGACATCTCAGTTAAACTCACCGCTGCCAAATTAGGAAAAGATCTAGAAGCTGTTTCAGATAGAATCCAGTCGGAAGTAGAGAACGCAGTCAAAAATCTGGCCAATGCAGCATATGCCAATATAGTTGCACATGTCCAAGCGTCTCAGATGGCCCAAGACAATAAACGTGACTACTTGAAAAGTCTACAATTTCAAGAACTTGGATCTAACACATACTTAATTTCTTTAGAAGGCGAGTGGCCTAATGACCTTGAACAAGGTTTTACCGGTTATAATCTTAAAGATAAACTATTATCCTCAGACAAGACAGTTAAGGTAGGATCCAGAGCAGGTGAGCCTTGGGTAAGAACCAGTAAAAAAGGTAAGAAGTATGCCTCAGTTCCTTTCGAGCATCATCCATTTGCTGGTGGTAAAGGAGACCTTGCCACAGACATCAAAAAGTTAGTTGCATTCAATCGCCAAGGAAAAGAACAAGTAATCACCAAGATATTCAAAGATGATCTAGGAAAACCTATAGTTGGAAAAGTAGCCACTATAAGTGATAAGAACTCTCCTGAAAACCTCCAAGGACTCACCAAGTATCAGTTCGTCCATAAATCTGGGCAAGTGTCTAGTTTGTACATGACGTTCAGAATGGTCCACGAAGATTCGAATGGCTGGACTCACCCTGGATGGGTAGGTCATAAATTTTTCGACGAGGTCCAGCGCGACATTGAACGAGAACTAGAAAACATAATCAATATACTTTTGTAAGGAGTAGACAAGATGTCATTTTTACTACCAGAATTAATAATTGAGTCAGTTATCAGAGATGGTATAGCTGGTTTAGTCAATGATCCAGCCGTTATAGACAACGTATTCGCGTCTTTAACTGAGCCCTATAATTCTAGAAAATATGGTCAAAAAGAGATTAATAAAATAAAAGACTTAATCTTAAAGAAGCAGATTCCAGTAGTCCACAATTTGTCTGATGTCTCAGCTAAGGTTCCATGCTATTCCATACAAATAGGTTTGGACGCTGAAGACAAAGGTCATGCTTTATTAGAAGATTTTTCAGCTGACTTCGAAGAACTAACGACTGATCCCAAGGAACTCGCTGCTCTTGTAGTATTATCTGGTATAACTATAATTAGTTATAATAATAATTCAGGTAGAATTATAGTTGATTCTGGAACAGACCTCAGTCAAATCCACAAAAATCTACTATTTGTAGACATTGCTGGAACTGAATTCGTCATAAAAAACGTTATAAAGCAAGGTGCTAACAAAGGGTTCTTTATACCCAAGGGAAGTACTCCTAGTATAGCTGGACTAGGAATCATAAAATCATCGATAGATTTTAAGCAATTTGAAGAAAGAACAGTTACATCTGACGAGCAGATCATGGTAGGAGTACATGCTAAAGATGCTTTGACTACCAAATATTTATATGTTCTTCTCAAATATTTTATGGTCAGTCGAAAGAAAGACCTTATAAGAAGGTGCTTTCAGGTCTCTAGTTTTTCTGGTTCAGACTTTTCTAGAAATCTCCAGTACCTCGGAGACCATGTTTATACCCGATTTTTAACAGTCACTGGTAAGATTGAAGATACTTGGAAAGCAGAGGAAGTTATTCCTATCGATCAGATTGAAGTTCAAGTTCTTGTACCAAAAGATGAGGCTCCTGCTTCTGATATAGGAAATGAGGATTCTTCAGTCAAACCAACTGACCGTGATGATTTTGATTGTTAACCAGATATATCCTAACTTATCTGGGTATAATTAATATATGAAGAATAAACCTAGAAAGTCGTTTAAAAATAGTGGTGAGCGACAACCAAAGACAATCAAAGAACCACAGATTGACTTTGATTCTTGGTTCTGGTTTAAAGTTAGAGATGGTCGTTTGGGCTACTGGCAAGTATCTGAGATAAAAGTATTTTTTGCCGTCAAAGGACTAAAAGATAAAGAACCTAAATCCAAATTTGAAGATACATTAAAATCTTATTAAGTACATAGGGGACTATTATGGGGATTACTAAATCATTTGGCGGACGAAATATCAATGTCCCAGGCACTCGTTCTATAAGTAAAGTTGACAACACGGCCGGTGGGGCCATTGAATCTAACGATACTTTATTTTTAGTAGGTGAATCTTCTACAGGAGCTCCTGGAGACGTCGAGGGAATAACTGAGTTCACTTCTTCTCAGATCAGCGCTTTAATCGCTAAATACGGAGACGGTCCTTTAGTTGATTGTGTTTTGGCTGCTAAGACTCCTTCAAGAACCCCCGGTATTGGTGGAGTTGGAAAGATCCTGATTTGGAAGACTAACTCTTCTTTACAAGCTTCTTTGAATGTTAATGAAGCTACCGATTCTGATCGTCTTTACATAATCAAAGACAGTGCCTACGGAGCTAAGGGTAATGACCTTTCAGTTACTATAGTCGATGGTACTGTGTCTGCTACTCAAAAATTGATAACTATTAAAAAATTAAATGATACAACTGAATCGTTAGGAGAAAACAACGGTGATATATCTCTAAGTATTCAATATACTGGAGACGCCTCAACTGGAGTAATAGTAATTGCCGGTGCAACTAAACCCGCTAAGGCTTTGACAACTACTTTAGCAGGAGACCAAACCGATGGTTCAGTCAACTTAAGTATTACCTTGGCTGATTTCAGCATGAAAGAATTAGCTGACTTTATCAACGCCCAGACTGGATACTCTTGTTCTTTGGTAACAGGAACTGTAGCTGCTAAAAAAGGTAACGAACTTGATTCTATAGCTTCTGTGGATGTTAAAACATCTGCATTATCTCTTTTCAGGCTTCAAGAAGAAATCTTGACTCTCTTAAATACTTCTGCAAGAATAGAAGCTACCTTAGATGCTACTCCAAGAGTAGGTCTTCCTGTAAATATAGCCGATGCATTTTTAACTGGTGGTGCTCTAGGGGCATCTATAAACTCTGACTTTTCTACTGGTCTAGCTGAGTCTTTAGCTGAAGAATACACTGTGGCTCTTCCTGCAATCTCTAGGGATGCTTCTGAAGACATCGCTGACGCAGAGCAAGGTTTTACTGATGCTTCTTCAACTTATACTATTGCTTCAGTACTTGCTGCTACAGATGCTCATATGAGGCTACGTTCAGACGTCGAAAATGGAAAAGAAGCTCAAGCTATGGGAGGCATCAGAGACGCTCAAAAAGCTGACGTTTATACTCAAGCCGGATCCTTGGGATCTGAATTCTTGCAACTTTGTATGCAAGATATTTTGCTTATTGATTCTACCGGAACTTTAACTTGGAAACACCCTCACGTCTTTGCTGCTTTTTGTGCAGGAATTCGTCTAGGAACAGACGTCGGGGAACCTTTAACTCATAAATTCTTAAACTCTTTAGCAGTTGGTCACTTTGTTGATTCTACAACTGGACTAGTAACTGGAGACTTTAATCCAGATCTAGATAAGACTACTGCCATCGATAACGGTATACTTTTCGCTGAGAAATCTGGATCCTTGTTCAGAATCGTAGTAGATAACACTACTTACGGAATTGACGAGTCATTCATCTTTAACAGAGGTTCTGTGTTTGAAGCCTCACAATTTGTGGCCAAAGATATTCGTAAACTTGCTGATGGGATTTTTATCGGTAATAAAGTTTCAAACGGTGTTGCTAGGTCTATTAAAAACGTTCTTCGTAACCGACTAATTTCTTTAAATGCCGACGATGTAAACATAATTACATCTTCTCTAGACGCTCCTCAAGGGTTCGTCGAAGAGACTTTCTCTGTAATTGTACAAGGAAATACTGTGAGCGTACAAGTTGAGATTAAGCCGGTCCAAGGACTAGACTTTATCTTCATCACCTTTACTTTGGGAGACATAAGCCAAGCCGCTTAAGGAAAACTAGATAGTGAAAAAAGTTGATTGGAATAGTTCTTACAAACCTTTCGGTTCTCAAACCGTAAGTGGTGCACAACCTAAATATAGCTCAGGTAGAGAATATTTAGCTAAAGGCTTAGAACTAGAAAAAGAGCAAAACACTATAAAGGAAAACTTTAAAAAAGCTTTCCCCGTGTTAGAAGCTCTATTGAAATCCAGGATGGAGTCTAGAACTCCTATCGTGGTTTTGAGGCCATTTCAATACATGACCAGTGAGATAGTACATAATTATCAACAAGTAGAAGATCGCGAGAATGGCGGTTGGAAAAACGGAGAAGTTATAAATTCAGCGTTCAGAGATGTTAAAAAGTCTCTAAGACCTGGAACCAAACTAACTCTCAGAGGACTTGATCACAACCTTCAAGAATTTATTTTTGAAGATCAAAATGGTAATGAAGTAGTATTACCATATAACGCTAAGAACGGCTTAATGACACAAACAAATATTTATGAAGATGTAACTAAATTCATGAATGAACATACGGGAGAATAGTTATGGCATTATCATCAAGAGCATCAAAAGCACTACAAATTGCAATCGCGAATCTAGCTGAGGCAGCTGAGATTGAAGCTGAACTCAACAAAGTTGGTGCAGCAGGAGAACTTGCTCCACTTGGATCAACTGCAGATCTTACGGCTGCTGCTACAGCTTCAGCTGCTGCTCTATCTACTGGTGACACGTATACAGATGCAGCTGTAAATTCAGGCATCGACGCTGCAGTTGATGCCGCTGTGGATACTGTATTAGACATCTCTATTGGAGAGATAGAAGCTAGACTAGACGACATCGAAGCTAAGCTCGATGCGATACTCGCAGCATTAAGTTAATTAGTTTATTTTATAGAGGAGGACAATCATGTCTAAGGTATTAACTGGCTCGAAGGCCGCTTTAAAACTTAACGGGATTAAGGTTGCGTTTGTAGGTAGCGTCAATATTACAGAAGAAAACACGCTGACTGATGTGGACGTCATAGATCAACTAGAAGTTGCTGAGCACGCTGAAACTGGTCATAAGTCTTCTTTTACTTGTAATTTATTTAAAATCGACGGAAACTCTGCAAAACAACTTGGATTTTCTCCCGACAATCTAAGAGACATCTTAACCCAACCAGAACTCACTATGGAAGTTTATAACTCCGTTGATGATCGTGTCGAATACACTATCTCTGGTGTAAAGTGGGAAGGTGGTTCAGGATCCGTAGATGCTAGAGGAATCTGGCAAGGTACATGGAACTTTAAAGGAAGAATTGGCAGAGGATTATAATATACCTCCCCTGGTATATGTACATGAATATGTATGAAAGAGCCCACCTAAACGGTGGGCTTTTTATTTCACTATCCCGTGTCTCATATTATGAGTTAGTTTTTTATTTATATCATCAGCACATGACTTTGCTATCCACTCTTCCCAAAATCTTCCAATTGTTACTATATCACAAGCTTTAGCTCTAGGAATGACATCTTCAGGATTAATACATACAATAAATTTAGGCCCATACATACTAGTCTCTTGAACATTAGGTTTAACTCTGAACAAACATCCAGCTTCAATCATAATATCAATATCTTTTCCTATAGCCTCTCTATACTCTTCAAATTTTCTAACCTTCTTTTCTTGTTCAACTAACTCTCGCTCTTCTTTCTCTCTTCTAGCACACTCTGAACATTCATTCATCTTAATCTCCTTTATTTTAGTTAATACATCACCTTTTATACAAAAATCACTAAGCATTTCTAAATTTAAGACTCCAAAACTTTTAATAGATAAATCAAAGCTAAGTTTTTTAACTCCTTTAAGAGGTATTCCATCTAAGAGAATTTCACAATTAAATCCACTAATAGGTTTCTCTGGATCTCTAGCCTTAATTTCTATCTTATGAAACATTGTTTTCATTCTAACTATCCTTAAGTTTCTTCATTGGCCATAACTTTAAATGTTTAGTATCAAAAACTACATCTCTTATGTTATCCATTGGCCCTCT
>SDBT01009300.1_pt1 | contig 15969 bp, 25 predicted proteins | sample 2277101 | NCBI WGS metagenome assembly SDBT01 (sample SAMN10404973, study PRJNA504765) | marine sediment metagenome | isolation source: marine sediment core GS10_PC15, 103 cmbsf | place: Arctic Ocean: Southern Knipovich Ridge | collected 2010 | reverse complement strand
CCTGTTCACCACGTTCTTCGACTCCACAAAGACGGAGAGCAATGACTTCGTCGGCGCCCTGGGCCTGGGCTCCAAGTCTCCCTTCTCGTACGTCGACCAGTTCAACGTGACCTCCCGCTTCGACGGGATGATGCGGAAGTACACGTCGTACATCGGTGACGGCGGGTTCCCTTCCATCGCCCTTCTGAGTGAGGATGGCACCGACGAGTGCAATGGGCTGGAGGTGAGCTTGCCCATCAAGTCGGGGGATGTCGGCTTCTTCTGTGCTGCTGCGCAGAAGGTGCTGCCTCACTTCGACACCAAGCCCATCGTCAAGGGGTGCTCTACCCTGACGCTCGACCAGAAGGTGCTGCTCCGCGGCAAGGGCTGGACCATGATCGAACGGGATGCTGCACACAACCGTTACTCCCGCAATGAATGTCTCAAGGCCCGGATGGGAGCCGTGTGCTACCCCATCACCGGCACCGGCATCACTCAGGCGGACCTGGGGGACATGGTGTTCTACCCGTTCATCATCGATTTCCCGTTGGGCTCCCTCGACGTGGCGGCCAGCCGTGAGTCCCTGTCGTACGACAGCACGACGGTGAAGGCCATCAATGAGCGGCTGAGTGAGGTCAAGGGCGAGGTGTCGCAGGTGCTGGTCAAGGATATGGGAGCTGCGGCCACCTTGTGGGAGGCCCACATCCTGTTCGGCAAGACGATCGAGCAGAGCGGGCTCATCTCCATGATGCCCAAGGGGCACACGATCAAGTGGACGAACAAGAGGGGGGTCGAGCACACTATCGGTATGGATGGTATCAAGCTGGATGTCGATGCCTTGACTGGCACCGACATACGTTCGACGTTCCGTCACCCCTTCAACCCCCGCCACTTGTCGGAGACTCGCACCCTCGTGCCAAGGGACAACGTCCGGCTCTACTGCGTCGATGAGAAGACGGGGTGGGGGGGGAAGATCACGTACCACGAGGAGCAGCTTAAGCAGTCCACCGTTTACGTCTCTGGATCCATCGGCAACCCCCACAAGCCGGTGGTGTCAGTCATCACCGGGGATTACCGCAAGATCATCGCACAGCTTGGCAACCCTCCTCATATCATGACCTCCACCCTCGTCACCGACCCGTCCATCATCACCCAGACGGTGGGCACCGGCCCCGACAAAGTCAAGGTCAAACTCTCCAAGGTCTGGCATGCGGTACCGGGCTCGGGGGACTTCACAGAGCCCTCTACACCCCCCGACCTCAGCGTCAAGCGTCTGGTCGCAGCCATGTGGCGGGGCTCCCCGACCAAGGATGGGGCCCAGGCTGGGGTGATGGCGAAGTATCAGTTCGCTCAGATGACGAAGCTGGCTCAGGATGCAGGCCTCATCCCCATCAACGAGACCATCATGGGTATCCCGGCGAGCTACCGGGAGCTCGTGAAGAAGACAGCGTGGGTTGATGTGTTCAGCCACATCGAAGAGGCACTGAAGAAGGAGGTGTTCAAGAAGCGCAAGAAGCTTTGGAGGTGGCGGCTGTTACAGAGCCGGGCTACTGTCTCGGTCTATCTCATGCGTATCCTCCCCGATATCATAGGCAGGGGGGTGGCCCTCACCGATGTGAACCGCCTCAACGCCTCGCACAGGGCGATGAACACCCTAACCGAGAAGGAGCGCCCTCAACTGGCTGCACTGGTTCGCCTGTGTACTCTCCTTGGTAAGGAAGATCTGTTAGGATGGACTCCGGGCCAAGAGGGGGACCTCTTCCCCATGCTGGCCCGCAAGGGATCCCGTCTGTTAGATATGTTCCCCCTGCTCAAGTGGGCAGGGTACAAGGAAGGCAACCCCGACCTAGTGGAGTACGTGTGTGCAATACACGCTGCCCACAACACCCATGCCTCCGAGGTTTCGGAGGACAACCAGGATTTCGGACACTCGTTGCTCGACAAAGTCGTGAGCGATGACGAGATCCCCTTTTAGGAGCTACCAATGATACCCTTCATCATCACGAACCACGGCGTCACTGTCTACCTCGACGGGGAGCAGCAAACGATCGATGAGTCGCACCCCAACTTCAACGAGGTCATCCTGGCCGTTGCGGAGCAGGACGTGGACGAGATCCGCGCCCTGATCAACATCAGCTTAGCGATCACCCGTTGGGGCAACGGCGTCATTACCGTCATCGACGGCGAGGTCTTCTTCGACGGCAAGGTGGTCAACAACGTGATAACCTCCCGCATCCTCGACCTCATGGACGGCGGCTTCCAGCCCGCCAGCCTCGCCGCCTTCCTCGGCAACGTGCTGAAGAACCCCTCCTACACTGCGGTGCAGGAGCTGTACCTCTTCCTCGAACACAACGACATCGTCATCACGGATGACGGTCACTTCCTGGCGTACAAGCGGGTGAAGAACGACTACACCGACCTGCACACCGGCACTCTCGACAATCGGGTGGGCCAGAAACCCCGCATGCTGCGGAACGAAGTCGATGACAACCGGAACGTCACCTGCTCCCGTGGCCTCCACTTCTGCGCCAAGCACTACCTCCCGTCCTTCGGCGGGCACGGCGGCAATCGCGTGGTCGTCGTCAAGGTGAACCCGGCCGACGTGGTCAGTATCCCGAACGACTACAACAATGCGAAGGGTCGGACGTGGACGTACAAGGTCGTCGCCGAGGTTGGCGCCGACGATGCGGACCTTTCGGAGTTCCGCAGCCTGTAGATTGTTACCGGACACGCTTCTTGTCACGGTAACACCGCCGCAGCTGATTGCCCTTCACTCGGGTGGAGGCTGCGGCGGCCTCATTTGGGGAGCCGGGGGTTCCGGCCTGATCACGTGGGGTTCGACTCCCCTCCTCTCCACCAAGACGGAGGGCAGCCCCGGGGAATGCGGCCCGGGAGGTCACAAAGCCTGTGTACGGGTTCATAAGGCCTGTGGAATCAACCACACCATGGAAGCCGGGGTCGCGCCCGGCACCCTCCCTTCTATGGGAGCGTCAGAGGGTTATGGCCCCGGTGCGCCGGTGCTCCGCAACCCCATGCGGAGGCTCCCCTCTCTTCTTTCCTAGGAGACGATGATGGCTAAGACTACCCAAAACCTGGTTCGTCAAGTCCTTATGAATGAGCTGGGTCTGACTCGCGATAGCGTTCGGGATGAGACCAAGGCTATCGTCCACGACGTGGTCTTAAAGACACTAGACCAAGGGCGTCTGGACCGTATCATAGAGGCAGCTGTAGAGAAGGGGATGCGAGAGCACAGCTGGGACAAGGACGTTATCAAAGGTCTTGTGAAGGCCGCGCTCGACCGGGCCATCGCTAAGGCTATCAAGAAGAAGATCGAGGACTCACTGTCTCTCGACATCAAGATCAGTTAACGAAGAGGAGATACCCCTTGACATTCCTGAACCCCAGTGCTACACTGGCCTAATGGGCACCTTCAAGGAGCACACCTCGTGCCCCTCGTGTAACTCGAGCGATGCTCGGGCCATCTACGAGGACGGCACGTCGTACTGCTACGCCTGCCTGACCTACTTCGGCAACGATCAGACCCCCTCAACACCCAGCGAGGAACATGTCACGACCATGGCAGAGATCATGAAGGCCGGCGAGGCCTATGACCGGGGGGAGATTGACGACATCCCCGATCGGAAGATCACCAAGGACACCGCCGCTCGCTACGGGGTGAAGGTGATCAAGTCAGGCGGGATCATCGTCAGCCACCTGTACCCGTACTACGCCGACAACACTCTCGTGGCGACGAAGGTTCGTAAGATCAAGACCAAGGAGTTCCCGCAGTTTGGTGACCAGAAGGGTGCCGACCTGTTCGGGCAGGGCCTCTTCCCGGCGGGCGGGGACAAATACATCACCGTCTTCGAGGGTGAGCTAGACGCCATGGCCGGGTTCCAGATGATGGGCAGCAAGTACGCCGCCGTTTCCACCCGCAACGGCACGGGCTCAGCGATGAAGGACGCGAGGGCTCAGTACGAGTACCTCGATGCCTTCGACCACATCCGCATCTGCTTCGACGCCGACAAGCAAGGGCGCAAGGCTGCCGAGCAGGTAGCCGGTGTGTTCAGCCCCGGCAAGGTCAGCATCGTCGCCCTCTCCGACAGCTACGACGCCTGCGACTACCTCAAGGCGGGTAAGATTGAGGAGTTCATGAAGAAGTGGTGGCAAGCTGAGTCGTTCACCCCTGCTGGCATCGTGGCTGGCATCGACCTCAAGATGAGGCTCAAGGAGCGGCCTCGCCCCGAGTGCTTCCCCTACCCATGGAAGGGGCTCAACAAGCTGACGTATGGCCTGAGGATGGGCGAGATGGTGACGATCACCGCTGGCTCCGGGCTCGGGAAGACGTCAGTGATTCGGGAGATCGTGCACAACATCATCCAGACGACCGACCACCGGGTGGGGTGCATGTTCTTGGAGGAGACGATCGAGGACAGCGGCCTCGGGATGATGAGCTTAGCTGCCAACAAGCGGCTGGAGCTGCCCGACACCGAGTACACGCCGGTCGAGTTCGACGAGGCGTTCGACCAGACCCTCGGCACGGGGCGAGCGTTCTTCTACGACCACTTCGGCAGCACCTCCATCGAGGACGTACTGGCTCGGGCCCGCTACTTCGTGAAGGCCCTCGGCTGCCGCCATCTCCTGCTCGATCACATCTCCATCCTGGTTAGTGACCAGCAGCACGGGGACGAGCGGAAGGCTCTCGATGAGATCGCCACCAAGCTCAAGACATTCGTGCTGGAGAACGGGGCGAGCCTCATCCTCGTCAGCCACACCAAGCGGGTAAGTGGCAAGGCGCACGAGGAGGGAGGGCAGACGAGCCTCTCCGATCTGCGTGGCACCGCCGCCATCGGCCAGCTAAGCAACATCGTGATCGGGCTGGAGCGCAACGGACAGGACCCTGACCCTCGGGCCCGCAACACCACCACGGTGAGGGTGCTGAAGAACCGGTTCACCGGACACACTGGCCCGGCCTGCAAGCTGATGTACGACCAAGATACTGGCAGGCTAGAGGAACTGGATGATGACTTGGAACAGCTGGACGAGGTAATCAAGGACTCCGACTTCAGCGAACTCGATGAGGAGAACGTGTAGTTATGACGACCGACTTCATTCCCTTCCCCAAGATCCCTCGCCTGTCCCGCAAGGCGATCATCACCGAGAAGATCGACGGGACCAACGCCAGCATCTGGATCGATGATGTTGGCGATGACATGACCGCAGACCAGAGGGCACAGTGTGTGTTCGCTGACCATGCGGCTGATGGCAGGCCCTACTGGATCTGGGCAGCCTCGCGCAAACGCTTCATCACCCCTGGCAAGGCCACCGACAACTTCGGGTTCGCCGGTTGGGTCCGAGACAACGTCGAGGAGCTGGTCAAGCTGGGTCCAGGAGTCCATCACGGTGAGTGGTGGGGTGGTAAGATCCAACGAGGGTACGGCCTCACGGAGAAGAGGTTCTCTCTGTTCAACACGAGTCGATGGCGCCCGAACTGGATGACAGACGACATCGTCGTCGACGACGCTCCTCCCGACCGGGCTCCCGAGTGCTGCTGGGTGGTGCCGGTTCTGTGGACTGGGGAGTTCGGGACGTACATCAAGGAAGCGATGTGCGGCAACTCCGAGTCGTACCATGAGAATGTTATGGACGCCCTCGCAACGGATGGTTCCGTTGCCGCCCCGGGTTTCATGAGGCCCGAGGGGATCGTGATCTACCATACTGCTGCGAACCAGATGTTCAAGAAGACGTTCGAGGATGACGAAGCAGGGAAGGGCGTGTGACATGCGATACTTTGTCCTGACCTTTGGGGAGTACGATCCCCAGTCCTCCGGTGAGAAGTGGGAGGTCTACAACCCTCGCCAGCGCAACGGCTACGGCACTCGAAGGGAGGCGCTCGAAGCCCTCGACAAGGCGCGGCTCTGCCCTGAAGTGGCGGCGGCCATCCTCGCCAGGGTGTCGTCGTCATGACCATGTCGTACAACGAGCTGGATGATGCCATCACGGTGGCCCGGCGCTTCATCCATCACGCCAAGAGGGCTCAGTCCCGCCTTGTCATCTACAATGTGGACAAGCGCTTGCCCTCCATCTACAGCACCAAGGAGACGGCGCAGGCCCGACGCGCCAGCATGAACCTGACCCGGGCCTTGGCAGATCTGAGGAGGATCTGATGAACATCAATGTCGGCACGAGGAACGCCCACGTCTTCATCAGCGTCTCGACTGGGGCGATCTGCGATGCCCCGTGGGTGCTGGGCTTCCCCCTCACCCAGCTGCGGGAGGTCATCGCGAAGCTGGAGGCTCTGGAAAAGGAGACGACCGATGAAGGATAGGCAGGGCGTCGAGCTGGAGGTGGGGATGGCTATCGTCTATGCTACTACCAGCGGCAGCAGCGCCTGCTTACTGGACGCCGTGGTCCAGCGGGTGTTCGACGAGGAGGATAAGGTGAAGGTCGGGAAGTTCTCCAAATGGTTCAGCTCCAACCCTGGCCCCTATCAGGGGTGGAACATCAACCATACCTCCGTGTACCTGCGGAGGTCCGATCGCATTATCGTCATGGGAATGGATAACGCCGAAGACAGCGCCGATCGGCATAACGTAGGGCCCCGGCCGTGACCCCCCACCTCTCCCCGGCCCAGACGGACTACCTTATAGACGAGATCCGTAAAGCCATGCAGCTCAGGGACAAGCTGTGGTGCGCCTGTCTCGTCGACGCTCTCCATCTGGATGAGGTAGCGGAAGTGTTGGTTCTTTTCAACGAGAGGAAGGACGACCAATGAGAAACTACGTCATGTCGTTCGGGATGCAGGAGAAGCTCCACTACTTCACGGCGGGGGACGACAGTCACGCCCTCATCCGTGCCCTCAGCGAGGGGGCCGAGTACTGCGTCCGCCTCCGAGGGTGGAAGGGCCCCACCAAGTACACCGTCATGCCCTATGCAGCGGAGGTAGTAGCATGAGGACAGTCATCCTCGACACCGAGGCCGATGGGCTGGACCCCACTCAGGTGTGGTGTGCAGTGGGCAAGGTATGGGGGGCGCCGGATGAGGTGACTCGGTTCCGCCCCGGCGACCTGCACAAGCTGCCCGCCTACCTCGACGGCTTCGACAGGATCGTCGGCCACAACATGGTGGGCTACGACGCACGCAAGGTGTTCCCCTTGTTCGGGTACAGCCGCCCGGTCGACGACCTCGTGGATACGCTCATCCTCAGCCAGCTCTCCTCCCCCATGCGGCGGGACGGGTACGGGGCCCACGCCTTGGACGCCTGGGGTTGGCGCCTCGGGGTGATGAAGCCGAAGCACAACGAGTGGGACAAGTTCTCCGAGGCCATGCTGGTGCGGTGTGAGCAGGACGTGGAGATCACGTACCTCCTGTTCCGCCGCCTGCTGCGTGAGCTCAAGGGCTTCTCGAAGGCCAGCTCTCGGGTCGAGCACGACATGCGGGAGTTCCTCGACGAGATGAAGGAGACGGGGTTCTACTTCGACATGGTGAAGGGCAAGGCCCTGTACAACACCGTCTTCCAGCGGGCCGGGGTGCTACGGGCGGCTCTGGAATCCACCGTGCCCCCGCTGCCCAAGCAGGGGAAGGTCGTCTCCTTCAAGGTGACGAAGGCCGGCACCGTCAACCGGAGCAACCAGAAGCGCATCGCCTCATGGCTGGAGCTGAACGAGACGGCGGGCCTGTTCCCCAAGCAGGGACTGGACGACGTAGTATGGGGCGACTACACTCTAGTCGACTTCACTCCGTTCGACCCGAGCTCTACTCACCAGATCGTAGAGGCAATGGACCGGTATGGCTGGCGCCCTACCCGTAAGACCAAGACCAAGAAGAGCTGGGCGGTGACGGAAGACAACCTCGACACACTCCCCGCTGACGCCCCGGCCTGCGCCAAGGACATCCCCATCTTCATGGCCTGCGAGTCACGGCACAAGCTCCTCAAGGGGCTGATCACCGCCGCTGAACTCCGGAGCGACAGCACCGTCCACGGCTCAGTGCTCGGGATGGGGGCCTCCACTCATCGCGGCAGCCACCGTGACCCCAACATGGCCAACATCCCGGGGATCGAGTCCAAGTACTACGGCGTTGAGTGCCGGGAGCTGTTCACCGTCGAGGACCCGGACAACTACCGGCTGCTGGGGTGTGATGCGCAAGGCATCCAGCTGAGGATCTTCGCTCATCTTACAGGGTCTAAGGAGTACGGCGAGAAGGTCCTCAACGACCCTCACTCTGCAAACCTTGAGGCCCTCGGCATCCCGAAAGGTGAGTACGACGAGCATTCTGGGACGTACCCCCTCGCCCGGCAGAAGGCGAAGAAGTTCATCTACGCATGGCTGCTCGGAGCCGGGCCTGTGATGGCGGGACTTATCCTCGACATCCCCACCGCTCAGGCTAAGGAGGCCATCGCCAGCTTCCTCGACAAGACGCCCGGCCTCAGGAAGCTCAAGTCCTACCTCAAGGCCTGCGCCAAGCGGGGGTACATGCCGCTGGTTGACGGGCGATTGGCGAGGATCACCTCCGAGTTCCTGGCCATGTCCGTGGCCCTGCAAGGGAACGAGTCGGCGATTATGAAGCGCGCACTGGTCGACTGGAGTAAGGAGTTCAAGAGGAGGGAGCTAGACGTACGCCCGGTGGCCTGGGTCCACGATGAGGTCCAGGCCGTGGTTCACAAGGACGTTGCCGAAGAGACAGGGGAACTGATGAACCAAGCCATCCGAGATGCCGGGGTCACGTACAAACTGAAGTGCCCAATGGATGGCTCATTTAAGATAGGCTTAACCTGGAAGGATACCCACTAATGAAAACCACAACGATCAAGACTCTCGAAGGCAACCTCGTCATCAAACCCGCGAAGAAGGGGGTGACACTTCACTTCGGCAGCCGCTTCTTCGGCCTTCCCCTGAACACGGAACGCCGCCTGAGCAGGGTCATCGAGGCCCTCATCGAAGCCCGGACCCGCCTGTCCTAGAAAACCCTTGACATCAGGGCAGAACCCTGATACTTTGTAACAACAGCAAGAGGAGACTCTGAATGAGAGACATCGAAGACGTCATCGCTGACGTTAAAGCCGAGTACGATCGCCAAGATATGGCGGCCGGTGCTCCACGCCAACTCGATGGCGATAACACTCGCAACGACTTCATCGCCTACGTCACAGCCTACCTAGGCCGGGCGGCCGCTCGGGTTCTGCGGAACGACAAGGAGGGGCACGACCCCTACCAGATGTTCGTTAAGGCAACCGGCCTCCTGTTACGGGCCATGACCGATGGGAAGGTGTAATGCCAGTCGTTAGCGGAATCGCCCAGTGGGCGAGCCTCTCGAAGCCCAACGATATGTCGGGCAAGTACCAGATCGATGTCTGCAACCTCTCGCCGGAGGATGTGGCTCAGCTGGAGAGGCAGGGTGTCACGAACGTCCACTCCGAGACAAAGAGGGACGACGACTACGAGCCCCGTGGTCACTACATCACGATGCGATCGAACGCCGTGTCGAAGGCCGGCGACAACCTCGACCCGCCCAAGGTGGTCGATGCCAAGAAGCAGCCCCTTCCCCGGGGTGTGCTGGTGGGCAACGGCTCGTTGGTGAAGGTCGTCTACGACCCGTTCGAGTGGACGTACAAGAGTAAGGCGGGCATCTCCGCTGGCCTCCGCATCGTGCAGGTCATCGAGCTGGTCAAGTTCGAAGGCGGCTCAGGCCTCGACGATCTCGAGGAAGAGGAAGGCTTCACGGGCCCCGACGATGGGACCTCGGAGCTGGACGAAGATGCCGACGACGAGGACGAGGGTGACGAGAAGAGCGACGACGAGATCCCGTTCTAGATCATGAAGTCGATTACCACCCTTGTTGACGATCTCCATGCCCTCCTGCGGGGGGGTGTGGAGATCACACCGGAGGACGAGGCCCACTTGGCTAAGTCTCTCCCCGAGGCCATCGGACTGCACATGTTCGATGCGCCTCGGTCGGGCGGGTTGCGTCTCAGCAAGGTCGGATCCCCCGATCGCAAGCTATGGTATGAGGCCAACACCCCCCACATCCCTCGTGAGAGAGACGAACCCATCTGGCGCCTGCGCTCCACCTTCGGTAACCTGACGGAAGAGCTACTCGTCTGGCTGGTGCGGAAGGCAGGGCACACGGTCACCGACCAACAGAAGGAGGTCTTCCTCGACGGTGTGCCAGGGCACATCGACTGCCTGATCGATGGGGTACTGGTGGACATCAAGTCCATGAGCCCCTTCGGGTTCAGGAAGTTCAAGGCGGGCGGACTCTTCAAGCCCGGGGGTGACCCCTTTGGCTACGTCGCCCAGCTCAGCTGCTACAACGAGGCGCTTGGCACCGCCGACCAATCGGCCTACTGGCTGGCCATGGACAAGTCGTCCGGTGAGCTGTGCCTCAAGGAGCTGACCGAGATCGAGCAGATCGACGGGCTGGCCCGGATTAAGGAGGCTCGGGAGGTCATATCCCAGACGGGCCAAGGGCCGGCCCGCTGCTACCCGCTCGTCAACGAAGGCAAGTCGGGGAACAAGGCCCTCAGCTTCAACTGCACATGGTGCCAGCACAAGCACGACTGCTACTCCAAGGCCAACAACGGCAAGGGGATCCGCACGTTCCAGTACGCGGGTGGCCGACAGCTGGAGCTGGCCGTGGTCAAGCGGACGCCTAAGGTGATGGAGGTTACATGAAAGTTAGATGGCAGGGCTGGCCAAACAAAAGCCGATACTACCTAGTTGAAGGAGCCTGGGGGTTTCACTTAGGCTCTCTGTATCTTTGGTTTGGCACCCCAGCGTGGAGGATAAGATGAGCGATAATATCACTCACAAGTACGGCACGAACGAACAGACCATCTCCTTCCACTTCTTGTCGGAGGACACGGAGCTGGCGTTCCATGAGATCCTGGACCGATTGTTCCGGGAGCTGACCAACGACAATCGAACCGCCGAGCTGGGCTGGCTGCGTGGGAAGTACGGATGAAAACGTATGACACCTACGACGTCCACGGGGAGACGGTCAAGCTCAAGGACATCGACCCGCTGTGCCAGGGCTACGAGTCGAAGGACGCCTACTTCGTGTGGCAGCCGGACGCGGACCGGGAAGAGTTCTTCCCGCAGTTCAATATGGAGCCCGAGCACGTCAAGGACGTAGATGACTGGCTCCGAGCCAACGGCTGCTCCATGGACAAGCCCATCCTCATCCACATATGTTGGTGAACACTGATGGCTCGCAAGTTCACCGGGCAGCTTCGGCGGTATGAGGGTACCAAAGGCCGGCTCAAGACTAGGGTGGCCCGCAGCGGCTTCGAGGCCTCCGTTATGGAGGACCTCGAAGAACGCGAGGTGACCTACACCTACGAGGGAACGAAGATCCCGTACCTCTCCGAGCACCACTATTACCCTGACCTCGTGCTGGGGAACGGGGTGATTGTGGAGGTTAAGGGATACTTCCCCTCCCCTGACCGTCGCAAGATGCGGCTCGTCAAGGAACAGCACCCCGAGTTGGACATACGCCTCCTGTTCCAACGAGACGCACGGCTCTACAAAGGGGCGAAGTCAACGTACACCCAGTGGGCCACTAAGCATGGCTTCCCCTGGGCACTCAAGGAGATCCCGAATGCCTGGACGAACTAAGGAAGAGTGGGCGATAGACGTCCTTCACACCGTGCAGGAGGAGTTCCCCGATGCGTTCATCGGCGGGGGTTTCTTCCGCGACATCGAGTTGGACATGCCGCCCAACGACCTCGACATCTTCATCGGGCAGGAGGGTACCGATCAACAGCAGCAGTACTCCCAGTTCAACGGCCGCATACGCGCGGTGAACAAGGCCCTCCGGAAAGCTGGGCACATCAAACATGGCGGCGCCCACATGTCTCCCTTCTACAACCAGCTGTTTGTCGAGGACGATCGCCCGCTGGTCGGGGTGGCCGTGTACAAGTGCGACTCGGATGATGACCAGCCCAACTACGTCATCAAGAACCCGATCCAGATCATAGCTATGAGCGCGGATGGCTTCTCCCTGGACAAGATCATCAGCGACTTCGACATTGGGATTTGTCAGATCGCCCATGATGGGAAGCAACTCCGGAAGACGGCACGGTTCGACGACGACGTGGCCCTCAAGAGGCTGGTCGTCACCCGCTCCCGGTCCTTCCCCTGCTTCCGCCGCACGATGTCGAGGCTGGAGAAGCTGCTCGATCGCCTCCCACCCGAGCACAATGGCGCGCCTCTCGGAGATGCGTCGCTACCCCAAGGCATGGGCACCCCGAATGGGTGGACCGTCTGGTTAGACGTCAACGTGGTGACGGGCAAGAAGCTTCCCGCGCCTCAGGAGTGGAGAATGCGTAATGTCCTCTGAGCCCGTGACGGGAGATGATACCATTATCGACCCCGAAAGCAACGTGGTGGACATCAAGACGAAGCAGCCGATCGAGCAGACGGGGGGACCCGAGAAGGAAGAGGTCGACCCTCTGTTCTGGGCCTACCTCGCCGGTATCATCGACGCCGACGGCACCATCGTGTGGAACGTAACCCCGCGAGTTGCCAAGAAGCCGGGCCCGGTCAAACTCAAGCGGACGCACCGCATCAGCGTCACCATGTGTGACCTGGACATCCTGGAGAACATCCAGTACATGACAGGGCGGGGCGCGGTGTACCTGGAGCGCCGCAAGGGCGTGGGCGGGGGCAACCTGCACGTATACCGGTGGTCGATCCAGGCCCGGGCTGACCTCCAGTTCGTTCTTCCCCTCATCTACCCGTACATGGGGTACCGCAAGGGGGCCAAGCTGATCGAGTTGCGGACCCTCATGGACCACTGGACCCTGCTCGCGGGAATGAAGGCCACCTCCAAGGAACTGGTGGTCGCGGGATGACCCTCACCAAGGCGTGCATCAAGGCTAGGCTCGCTGACCGCTACACGGCGGCCGAGCTGGCCGACATGATTGAGCTGGATACTGGCTTGTTTCTCGACTACTTCTTGGACGAGTGCATTGAGCACCTAGAGGCTTTCGACATAGAGGAGGACCACAGTGAGTACAGTAGCGATTGAGATCGGTGACAACTACGTCGTCATGAGCGGCGACCGACAGGTAAGTCAGGCGAATTGGGGGTGCTCCTCCGTAACCAAGGTGTGGAGGACCGGCGATCATCTGATCGGTTTGGTGGGTGATATGGGCATGGGGTTCCAGGCCGTCGAGTGGTACAAGAAAGGGGCCGAGCCCTCCGACTTCCCGACCGAGGCCCTGAAGGAAGGAGACTTCATCCTACTCATCTGGAACGGAGTGAACATCATCACCATTGACGAGAAAGGGTTCCCCCTGATCATGGAAGACACCACGGCTGCCGTAGGCTCGGGAGCGATGGCTGCCCTGGGCGCCATGCGGATGGGAGCCAGCGCCCAGATGGCCATCGAGGTTGCTTCGGAGATCGACCAGTATACGGGGCGGGGCACCGACACCGTCAGGGTGGCGCTATGAGCACCAAGATGTCCAACCCGAAGGACAAGATCGGCTCCACCAAGTGGCGGCAGTACTGCGTCATCCCGGCCCGTGTGGCCTGGGAGGTGGGGGTCGCTCACCTCGTCGGCTGTCTCAAGTACGGCCGCCACAACTGGAGGGCGGCGGGCATCGTCTCCTCCGTCTACGTGGACGCCGCCAAGGGTCACATCGACCAGTGGTGGGAGGGGGAGGATCTGGATCCGGAGAGTCATGCGCACCATCTGGCCCACGCTATCGCCGGGCTCAACATCCTCCTGGACTGCGTACTCCGGAGCGACTGGAACGACGACAGGCCACCGAAGACGGAGGACATGGACCTCATCCGGGAGAACACGCAGGCTCGGGTGGACAGGCTGTTCGAGATGTTCCCCAACCCGGTAGAGCCGGTGACGAACCTGAACATGGACCAGGGGCTTCCGGAGTGGAACGGGGGTGTGACGAAGGAGCCTCCCGAGATGGAGGGTAGGAAGGTCCAATGGGATGTGGGCGCGAAGACGGTCGACTGGGATGCCTGTTTCAGGGAGTCTGAGAAGAGGTTACGGGACGGATTCCCGAGACCCTAACAAGCAAAGACCCCGGAAGACACTCAAGCCTACCGGGGTCTTCGGTCTTCCTAGGGTGTGCCGCCCTGGGTTAACTCTCTTTGGATCCAGGGGCTCGAGTCTTGTGAGTCTCGCCTCCCGTGCCTCCGCCAGTCTCGCACACCACCTTGCTATTCGAGACGAGGAGGGTAAACGTCCCTGTCTCCGGGTTCAGCATGAGATGGACCATCTCGCCGGCGGGGCTGACGCCTGAGAAGATGGGGCTCTCGCCGTAGTCCGTGAACAGCTCTTCGAAGATGATGGGATCGAACGGGACGCAGGGGTGACCGGCCAGCGCCGCCGGGGTTAACGTAAATGTTGACAGGATGATGGTCAGTGTCAACAGCAGTGCTCGTAGATGCTTCATTACCTGTTTTCCCTTCGCTTCTTGGACGCTTCCAGTTCGAGGTTCATCTTGCGGGCGGCCTGCTCGATGAGGGCGAACGGGTTGCCTCCGGGACGGAGGAGCGACCGGCCGGCCGTCTTGCCCTCCTGCTCGACCGGGCCACGGGGCTCCGTGATGCCGATGAGGTTCGAGAGGAACCGACCAGCCGTCGCCATGGCGCTGCCTGGAGCTTGGGTGACTCGACCGTCACGCTGGCTGCCGGGCTTCTTCTTATCTGCCATCGGGGTTTCCTTCAGTGTTGGGGAGCCTCTCGGCTCGTTTGATCCATCCTCGGAGGAACTTACTCTGAGAGGGCCTAGCCTCCACAATATCGCCGTACCTCTTCTTGATCCGCTTGACGTACGCGTCGAGCAGATCCATCTCTGGCACCCGCGTCATGCGGGCCAAGGACTTCGCACCGATCTGACCGTCGGTGACCAACGGCTCTTCAGCAGGGCTCACGTCATTCAAGGCGCGCTGAAGCAGCTTCCCCGCAGCCCTCGGACCCATGTTCACCCCTGTGTCGAACGTCTTCACCGCGAGGGCGTCGTCCGGGATCAGGCTGAACCCCGGTCCGTTCCAGAACTCATCCCTGTAGATCCCCTTGGCGTCGTCCTTGGTCAGGTTCGTGATGTCCAGGTCCGGGAAGCTCCGCTGCGATATGCCGTACTTGGTCTTCCCGCCGTGGTCATCCGGATCGTCGCTGAACAGGCCCTCCTCTTCGAGGGTGTACTGCGCGGCGGCCTCGAATAGGTCGTTCTCCGACCCCTGCACCCCTTCGGTGGGGATGCTCTTGAAGAACTCCGCTGTCGCGCGCGTGACGGTGGCCTCGTCGACGTCATCGCCGAAGCTCAGCTCGTACTTCTGGCCGTTGATGAACCCTTCGATGATCTGCTCGGGCATACTCTCTACTCCGCAGGCTTGAAGGTACCCGTCGCCGGATCATACCGACGACGGATAACTTTGACTTCACTCGGGGCGCTCTGGTTCTGGAGCGCCTTCAGCACCGCCCTGTCTTGGGCGTTAGAGGCCCTCCGGAGGCTCCGTAGGCCTCCGACGAGGGCCTCGCGCACATTGGCGAACCGCTGTACGACTACGACTTGGGCGTCTACCTTCTTCTGTGTGGTTTTGAAGTTCGAGAGCGTCCCCTCTACGTTGCTGAGGAACGCGCTTGCCGCTACCGCCTCGCGCACCTGGAGCCTGTCGAGATCCTTCAGGCTGTCATCCAGGGGAGCGTAAGCCTCCACGGCCCGGAGGCCACTGTTCATGTCGATCATGATGTCAATGGCCTCGTCCATTTGTCCGAGGATCTCATCCCTCCTGTTGTCAGCCATGATCTTGGCAGCAACGGGAGATATATTCAACCCTTCCACGACCTCTGGAACGATGCTCTTCAGTTGCTTCGCAACGAAGGCGCCTGCGGAGTTGTCGAACTCCACAGTCCACGTGTCGTTGAAGCCGGGGCGGTTGGCCAGCTCCCGGCCAGTCGCCGCGATGCCCTCGTTGATGACGAAGATGGCATCGGCGCCGATCACCTTGGCCGCGTC
>SDBT01009299.1_pt1 | contig 15970 bp, 13 predicted proteins | sample 2277101 | NCBI WGS metagenome assembly SDBT01 (sample SAMN10404973, study PRJNA504765) | marine sediment metagenome | isolation source: marine sediment core GS10_PC15, 103 cmbsf | place: Arctic Ocean: Southern Knipovich Ridge | collected 2010 | reverse complement strand
GGATAATCATGAGTATAATCCTTAGTATCAAATAATTTTCCCATTCTCTTTAATTCTTCAATTACCCATTTGTCAGTATCCCAAGCTCCTTCTTTTCCCATATCTTCCCTAGTTATTTTAAAATATTTTCCTGCAAGTTCAGGAACACTCTCATCAAAATATCCTTTTTCACTAATTGGTTGAACAAACGGGAGGTTATATTCCTTTCCCACATTATAGTCGTCTTCACCAAAGGCAGGTGCTATATGGACAAAACCAGTCGATATATTATCGGATGTCGGCTCAGTTGTAACAAAATCACCTGTGATCACAATAAAACCATTCTCTTCAGATAGATGTTCAAAATAAGGAAAAAGTGGTTCATATTTTTTGTACATCAAGTCAGAGCCAAAAAATTCACGTTCTTTCGTGTAATTACCTTCACCGAGAACAGTATCTAATAATTGAGTGGCAATAATTAATTTTTCACCATTATAATTGACAAGGGAATATCTGCTGTCTGGATTGGCCGCTAAAGCAATGTTGCTTATTAAGGTCCACGGCGTAGTTGTCCAAGCAAGGATCTTAACATCTTCATAATTAGGATCCAGTAGTTTAAATTTAATGTAAATAGATTCTTCAGTTACATTTTCATAACCAAGAGCTATTTCGTGGGAAGACAATGGAGTTTCACACCTTGGACAGTAAGGTAGGACTTTATGACCCTGATATATTGAGCCTTTATCAAAAATTTGTTTTAATGACCACCATATTGATTCAATATAAGAATTTTCACAAGTAATGTAAGGATTCTCCATATCAAGCCAGAAAGCCATTCTCTTTGTCAGTTTTTCCCATTCTGTGACATATCTAAATACGCTTTCCCTACATTTTTTATTGAAATTGTCAATTCCATAATCTAATATGTCTTTTTTTGTCTTTAATCCTAATTCTTTTTCGACTTCTAATTCAACAGGTAATCCATGTGTATCCCATCCTGCTTTCCTTGGGACCCAATATCCTTCCATAAACTTGAATCTCAGAATTATATCCTTGATACTGCGGGCATAGACATGATGGATACCTGGTAAACCATTAGCAGTAGGAGGGCCTTCTGTAAATTGATACCGACCAAGGGGCTTTTTTGCCTCAAGAATTAGTTTAATTATTGAGATTGAATCCCAATAATCCAAAATTTTCTGTTCTTCTTCCGGTAAAGACATATTGTATCATTTTAGTTAATTTATGCTAACTTACTTGAAAAGTCTATCTTAAGAATAAATAACTATTTCTTAAGAATTTTAGGGTTCTCCTTTATGAGTTTATAAATAATAGAAGAGAAAAAAGTTTTGTAATAATTTAATGTTGTTTAATGACATTTAATTAAGATTTATTAAGGATAATTATATATAATTAAACATAATTAAATATAATTAAATAAGTGATTATTATGTCAGATGATGAGCATAAAGTTGAATACACAACTGTCTCAATTCCAAAACCTCTTGTTGAAAAAATAAAGGAAAGAATGAAGGGAACCGGATTTTCTTCAGTTTCGAGCTATGTAACGTATGTCCTTAGACAAGTCATATCCTCAATACAGGAGGAAGAACGTTCAAAACAAGCATTTACAAAGGAAGAAGAAGAAAAAGTCAAACAAAGATTAAGAGATTTGGGTTATATTGATTAAAAAATCAATTATTTAAAACTTTTTAAAAAGAAAAAAGGGAAAAATAAAATGATACAACCACATGGTGGAACTTTAATAAATAAAGAATTGCCAAAAACAGAGAAGGCGCGGATAATTGAACAGGCCAACGAGTTTGAAAAAATCCAAATTAATCCACAGACATTAAAAGTGATTAAGAACATAAGTTTTGGGGTTTTTAGTCCTTTAGAAGGGTTCATGAATGAAAATAATTTTAAATATGTGCTTGAGCATATGTATTTAGAAAATAATGTAGCATGGCCCTTTCCTATTGTATTAGATGTCACTGAAGATAAGGCAAAAACTTTTAGCAGCGATGATGGAGTATTACTCGTCGATAACCAAAAGATTCCTATCGCTCTTATGAACGTAGAAGATATATATAGTTATGATAAAAAACAGTTTGCTGAAAAGGTTTTTGGCACAGTAGATCAAAATCATCCTGGAGTAAAGGGTGTTTTTAATAAAAAGGAAAAATTGGTTGGTGGAGAAATTTTTCTAATAAATGAACCTAAGGCGATTTTTCCTGATTTAGATCTCAAGCCTATTGAAACGAGAGTTTTATTCAAAGAAAAAAAATGGGACAGAGTAGTAGCATTTCAAACCAGAAATCCACCTCATTTAGGACACGAGTATATCCAAAAAGCAGGGTTAACTTATGTAGATGGTCTCTTCATTAATCCTGTAATCGGCAAAAAAAAGGCTGGAGATTTTCTAGATGAAGTTATAATAAAAGCATATCAAGCATTAGTTAAGGAATACTATCCTAAGGATAGAGTCGTATTAAGCACTTTTGAAACAGAGATGAGATACGCTGGACCAAAAGAGGCTATTTTTCATGCTATTACTCGAAAAAACTTTGGCTGTGATCATATCATTATTGGTCGTGATCATGCGGGAGTTGGTGATTATTATGGGCCATATGATGCTCATTTTATATTTGATCATTTTCCAGATTTAGGAATTGAACCGATAAAATTCAGATCCTTCTCAAAGTGTAGCAAATGTGATGCGGTTGTAAACGATAAAATTTGTCCTCATCCCCCCGAATTTCAAAATTATTTTGCAGGTAGAAAAATTAGGGAAGCATTACAAGCTGGAAAGCCCCCAGATCCGGAAGTTATGCGCCCAGAAATTGCAAAAGTCATCCTACAATATAAAGATCCATTTGTAACATGAATTTTTTTATATCAATGTTTTAACAAGGCTAGTTGGGCAATATTGAAAATGAGTAGTAATGACAAAAAATTGATTATCATTGGACTTGATTGTGCGACACCGAGGACTCTTTTCCAAGATTTCTTAGAGGATTGCCCTACTCTTAAGATGATGGTGAACAATGGAGTCTCTGGGAAATTAAGGAGTAGTGATCCCCCCATAACAATTCCCGCATGGATGGTTATGGCAACAGGAAAAAAGGCAGGTACTTTAGGCATTTATGGATTTCGACATCGAAAAGAACATTCATATATGGATTTTGGGATTGCAACTTCCTATTCAGTGAGGGAAAAGACAATATGGGATATTTTAGGGGAAAAAGGGAAAAAATCTTGTGTTTTGGGTTTACCTCCATCTTATCCTGTAAAACCAATTAATGGATGTCTTGTAGCTGGATTTATTACACCAGATACTACTTCGGAATACACTTATCCCCCAGAATTAAAAGATGAAATAAAGGAAAATGTTGGAGATTACATCTTAGATGCGAATTTTAGAATTAAAGATAAAAAGGACTTATTAAAACATATCTATGAAATGACAGATATACAGTTTAAAACGATTCAATATTTAATAAAAAATAAGGAATGGGTTTTTTTTCAATTTGTTATAATAGGATTGGATAGATTTCATCATGCATTTTGGAAATACTATGATTCATCTCACCATTTGCATGAATCTGGTAATAAATTTGAAGGAGAAATGAGGAAATTCTATATATATTTAGATAAGAGGGTAAAGGAGATATTAGATTTACTTGATGATAATACAACTGTTATGATTGTCTCGGATCACGGAGCAAAAGCAATGAGGGGTCTAATTTGTGTAAATATGGCATTGGAAAAATTAGGATATTTAAAATTCAAAAAGGAACATGAACCAAGAACAAGCATAGGATCTGCTGAAATAGATTGGGATAATACTTATGCTTGGGGTTGGGGAGGATATTACGCGAGAATTTTCTTAAACGTTGAAGGAAGAGAAAAACATGGAATTATTAAAAAAGAAGATTATGAAGATATGCGTAGTAAAATAATTGAAGGCTTAAAAAGTATTAAAGATGATAAGGGTAATCCAATGGATACGAAGGTTTATAGACCTGAAGATCTTTATGAAAAAATTTGTGGAGATCCTCCAGATTTAATGGTATACTTCGATGATTTAAATTGGAGATCCGCAGGTACAATAGGGTACAAATCTATGTATTTAAAAGAAAATGATACTGGTCCAGATGATGCAGTTCATGATTATCATGGTATTTTTATCATTTTCGATCCAAAAAAGAAAATTGGAAAAGATTTAGGAACAAAAAATATTCTTAATATCGCTCCTACGTCTTTAAAAATTCTAGGAATTAAAATTCCAGAAGATATGGAAGGAAATATAATAAAATTTTAAAAACCGAAATTAAAAGAATAATTATGGAACATAAGGGATTTACATTATGGTTTACTGGACTTGCATGTTCAGGAAAATCCGTTCTTGCGGATGCTGTTGCTGAGGATTTGAAAATGAGGAGTATGAAAGTAGAGCGCCTCGATGGAGATATTGTTAGAAAGAGTTTAACAAAGGATTTAGGATTTACTGAAGAGGATAGAAATATGAATATAGAACGAGTGACTTTTGTCGCAAAACTACTTACGAGGAATGGTGTAGCTGTTCTTGCGTCTTTTATATCTCCATATAATAAAATAAGAGCCTACTCTCGAAAAGAAATTGGCAACTATATTTTAGTTTATGTTAAATGTGCATTAGAAGTTTGTGAAGATAGAGATGTAAAAGGCATGTATGCCAAGGCAAGAGCTGGTGAAATTAAAAACTTTACCGGTATTGATCACCCATTTGAAGAGCCGGATAATCCTGATATTGTTGTCGAGACGGATACACAAACAATCGAAGAAAGTAAAGAAGTTATAATAGACGCCTTAGAAAAAATGGGGTATTTACCTAATTAAATTTAATTTCTATTTTTTTATTTTCCTTTTAAAAATTAATAGTAAGAGTTCTTATTAATTGAGATTATAATTAATATTTCATGATTGATACTATAATGCTATTTGTTATAAAATACCTCCTCATTCTCATACGATTAATTTATGCATACTGTTTAGAACATAATGGAATTTAAACATAGATCTTAGTTACTATTAGGTCAATTAAACAGATTTTTTTTGTAACTAATTTCATTTCAAAACTTTTTTATAAATTCAAATTTTGAACTATTTAAAGTGAAGAATAGATTGTTAATATAAAAGAAATTGTTTAATTAAAAATGAAATTCCTGAAAAAAAAACCAATATTCTTTGAAAATAAAAAATTTAAAGCTTTATTTAGAGAAATAACTCCAACTGAATATATACTAATATGTGTACCTTTCTTAACATCTTTTGTTAGCATTCCAGAAACGATTTCCTCATTAAGTCCAATAGGTTCTACTGCAAATACATATGCTTTTATTTTTGTAGCTTTAATGTTAATTCTTTTTTTAAGTCTTTTATATTTAATTGGAATAAGATGGAGAATCGTATACTTTGGGATTTTAATGATATTTGCCTTAGGTTTAATTATATTTATCGGGAGACCATTGGATTATTATATGACTGCTGATAGAGATTCTGCAATTAGGGTTGCAATCGAGGCGATTCTAAATGGAAAAAATCCATATAAGGCCAAAACTAATTTGGGTAATTATCCAACTCCACTGCCATTTACATTTATTTTGTATCTTCCAGTTTATCTAATTACTGGGGGTCATACATTTTTTATGAATATTATAGTTTTATGTGCTTTCTGTATTTTGTTATTTTATAAATTTATAGATACAGATCAAGATAAATTAATACTCCCTATTATCGCTTTTATTATATTCTCTGATTGGTATTTCTTAGAAACTGCATTAAATAGTGATCTTTTAAATTCTATTCTAATTTTATGTATGATTCTATTTCTTCTTCCGGATGAGATTCCTAAACAAACAAAATTTCTAAATTTCCTAAAAATTATTCCTGAAAATCCTAAAAGTATAAATAAACAAATTGTTATATTCGCAATACTCTTAGGATGTTTATTTGCTATGCGAGTATTTTTCTGGTTAATAGGATTTATAATAGCATTATATGTTTTGAAAATCTATGGATTCAAAAACACATTTTATTTAGCACTAATAAGTATTATTGTTTTCTTAATTTGGATACTACCATTTATGTTTATGGATATTGATCATTTTTTTAATGTTGCTCCGTTTGGATCAAATTCTGATAAATTTTCTAAATGGCGCTCTTACGATTCAATTCATCCTATTGGTTATTTAACTCTTACATTTCTAAAAACAGTTTTGATTTATGGGCCCTTAAATGCACCAATTATAACAATCATCATTATTATAAGCTCATTGATACTTGGATTAATAAACTGTGAAAATAAATTGCATTTATTAATAATTATTACATTTTGTTTTTTACTGCTTTTGTTCTTTTATTTTCATGGACATTTTTTTGGGATATTTAGAGATTATGTAAGCATTGCAGCAATTCCATTCATTTTTTCTTTTTTATATGTTAACATTGAGAATAAGAAACAAAATGAAGGAATTTCATGAAATCCTCGATTTTTTAAAATTTTTTAATTTAATATTTAAGGGATCATCTCTGGAGGAGGAATCTTTAAACAAAAGCCACATTTACCAAATGACTTCATTGTCTGTTCCCAACAATGCTTATGATACGAACGATCACAATGTGGACAATCAACATGGCAAGATTCTTTTTCGGGCCCAGCTATTTTAATTTGACATGTTGGACACTCTATCTTATGGCAAATAACACAGGATAGCACAGATACTTCAAATATTTTTTTCGAAATTAAATTAAATAAATCAATTAGATAGCTGAAAGGTGTCCATTCATTGAAAAAATCTGAAAATGAAGCTTGAAGATCAGTTTTAATTTTTTCATGTGTTTCTAATTCAAATTCATTAAGTACTTTGATCTCAGGTATTTTCATTGGATACTCTTTAGGTAAATTTACTTGAAATACGAATGTAAGGTCCTGTGTCTTCATTTTACCCTTCATATCTAACTTGAGAGTCTCCGCTTTGGGATCATATGTAATATTCTTATAATTTTCTTTTAACAATTCGATTTCAAAATTTATTCTAGAATTTTTATCTACCAGCCATGAAATCTCTCTTATTATTTCAATTGGTTCAGATTCTTTTTCTTTCCAATTTTTATAGCTGGTTAAAGATGTTATGGGACTTTGAATAATAGTTTGTAATTCAGGTGTCAAATTTATATTAGGTAGTTTTGGATATGGTTGTAAATCAATATTTAATATATATTCCTTAAATCCATAGGTTACTAAATGAACGTTTAATTGCGTTAAACTGTCACTTTTCATATCGTACTTATATTCCCCACGGATTTTTTTAGCTTCTTGTTCAATATCCTTAATAAAGAATAACTTTTCCTCTAGTTCGTGCAATACATCAATAATATGAGTAGGTTTCTTGGCATTCCATTTTTTTAATGAATTTAATACATCATAAGGATTCCCTAAAATATTTTTAAGTGGATCTGGGAAGGTTATAATAGGAGGACTAGGATAATTTTCGAAGTTTACTCCAACAATAAAAGTTTGAGAAAGAGTTATCGTAATATATACTTGTAAATCTGCTGGATTATTCCCTATCCTGTCAAAAGTGTAATATTGTTGTATAAATCCTAATTCGGTACTCATCTCTACACTTTCGGGTTCTAATTCTCTAAAACTTTCTTTTTGCCTATCTTCTTGAAAATCGGATTGAAATTCTTGCAGATCAGGAGTAGTAGTTTCATTATTAATATCTGGTTGAGGTATATATTCTTCATAATTGAGAGCCTCAGGATAAACATTTAGATCTGGAGTAATATATTCATCTGATTGGTATGATCTTATTGAATCCTGCGGGATTTGTTTTGATTTGGAATCTCCGCGAATTTGATTTTCAATAGCTATCGTATCGGATTCAAACTGTTGCTCATCAATATCAACCGGTTTATTTAATGTTTCTTGAATTTTTACTTTAAGTTCATTAACAATATCAACAACAAAAGAATCTGGTGTCCATATTAACAACTTGTCTAACTGAAAATTTCCTAATAAATTTTTAATAGCATCACGATAAATAAATTGAGGAGGTGTATCTGGAAACCCCTCATCAAATTTTATTTCTAAATCATATTTTTTCTCCAGAGTCTCATATACATTCCCATATAAATGAGATATATTACCAGAAACCATCCAAAATGAAAAATTTGTTGCAATTTTTTGAGCTTCTTTTAGGATTCTTTCTTTATTCATCAAGTACACTTAGCATAATTATATTTTCCTCTATATTATATCATTAAACTGCCCTCTTAAAAACATTATTAGATAAAAAAAATTTAATTAAATCTATACAGAACGCAATTTACTATTTTATTTTCTCAATAATGGTAAAACTTGTGGGCCATTGGGTAGAAATAGCATTCGAGCATTTTTTCCGTGTTTATTTAATGCCAATTCGATTGCATCTTCTACAGATTTAGCATGTTTAAGGCCAATGTTTCCTATTTTTTCTTTACTTAATTTAGATACAACATAAATATCAGATTTCATTAAAATTCTTGTTAGTATTTGAATTTCCCATTGATCTGGAACAATAATTTTTTTATTTAAGATTTCATCATAAATTTGTTTAGGTGTCTTACCTGAAAAAATTAATTCTTTAAAATTATCATGACCAACTCCATCGGAAAGCTCATTTACAGAAATAATAGTACCATTTTTTTTCACAGCCATCTCACCGATGGCCATACTTTTAACACCTTGATATAGATTAAGATCTAGAGGATATCCCCCGTTTCCACAAATTACAATATCATATGGGTCGGAAATTTGTCTAAAAACATGATTAAGTTGATAATTGACGAGAAATTCATGAGCTTGCTCAAAATCTCCAGAGGCTACTTGGGTTATTTTATGATTTTCGTTAATGCATACATTTACTATAAAATCTACGCCGACTTTTTTAGAGATTTCAACAGAATTCTTATGCATTGGATTTTCTTTATAAATTCCAAAACGAGAATAAGGGGATTCAACATTTTCCGCTGAATGATTTCCTTGTATTGTCTCTTCTCCAACTATACCAGTAACTATAGATTTTCTACCTCCTGAAAAACCAAAAAAAAAATGAGGTTCAACATAGCCAGATAAAATTTTTAAGTCACTTTCATAATAATGTTTGTTAATGTAAATTGGAATATTATCTGATGATTGACCTAAATATTCAAGTGTATTTTTATCAGTTGCGACATGATCTACTACTTTTATCCTACCTCTTAATTTAGTTCCTAGAATACGATCTAACTCTTCTTCACGGGATCTCCGGTGTAGTCCAGTAGCAATTAAAATAAGAATTTGAGAATCTTCGATATCATAACTATTTAATTCATCTATAAGCCCTTTGAGAATATAATGAGAAGGAACAGGGCGTGTAGAATCACTGGCAACAATGCATATTTTATTTACCTCTCTCTTTTGTTTTAGAATTTTAAGCAAAGATGGTGATCCGATAGGATTTTTAATAGAATTTCTTATAGCTTTAACTGGATTTTTAATGACCATTTGCTCATCTGGATTAAAGATTGTAACATTCCATGAAGGCTTAAGATTGATATCTAAACCATTACTACCATAATCGAACTTCATACTTAATCACTTATCTGAGTGAATAATTTCTCTTGCTTTTTCGAAAATTTCTACAGTATCAATTCCAGCTGGACATTTAACATGACAAAGCCCGCATAATGTGCATGTTTGTAAAAATTCCACAATTTTCTCATTTAAATTTAAGTCACCATAAACTAATCCATTTAAAATACTCAATCGACCTCTAGGACTATAGGTTTCAAGCATATAATGAATTTTAGATGGACATGTTGCCATACAAAATCCACACCTCATACATTTTAATTCCAATAATTTGTCTGATTGATTTTTTAACATTCTTTGAATTCTTAACTTCTCTATAGGGCGCTTATCTCCCTTTCCAATTCCAGGATTTAAAATTTTGTTAGGATCGAACAAGTCTTTTATTTTAGCCATCAAATTGACAACATCAGTACCATGCTCCAATTCTAAATAGGGGGTTTTCACTTTCCCAATTCCGTGCTCACCTGTTAAAGTTCCACCAACTGGCATTATAATTTCTTTGTAAAGATAATCTATTGCTCTTTCAAAATCTTTGATGTCTCGCTCATCATTTTCATTAAATAAAAATGTAGGATGTAAATTTCCTTCCATATGACAGATCGTTGCTACTAATAGATTTTTAGCATTGATTGCTTCTGGTATTCTCTCGATCTGCTTAATTACTTCAGCAAATTTTGAAATTTTGATAGTACAGTCTTCTACACAAGTAGTTGGTCTAATCCTTGATAATGCCGGAAGATTTGATTTCCTAGCTAAAATTAATCTATCTCTTTCATCCAAATTACGAGCAATCCTATTGAAAATTGGTTGATATTGAATAATAATATCGAATAGCAATGAAAAGTTTTCTTCTACTTCAATTTCATTTGCTCCATCAATTTCAGCTAGTAATGCATACCCGTTCGGAAATTCTAAAAATTCTTCACCTAAATAATCGGTGACTGCTTGTAAAATTAATTTATCCATAAATTCTAATAAGTTTGGTATTAGCCCCCTTTTTCTTATTTCGATTACCGCATTTTGTAGATTTTCAACATCTTCAAAAATAAACAAACCTAATTTTCTAGTTTTTGGCAGGGGTCTAATTCTAAGGCCTATTTTTGTAATAACTCCGAGAGTTCCCTCAGAGCCTACAAATAAATCTATTAAATTATATGAGGACACAGATTTTAAAACCTCTGTGCCTAGGTTTAAAACTTTCCCATCTGGTAATACCACTTTTAAATATAAAATATAATTTTTAGTGACACCGTACTTAAATGCTTGAATTCCTCCAGCGTTTGTTGCTACCATACCTCCAATAGTACATACAGAACTTGAACCTGGATCTGGTGGAAAAAAATATCCATAGGGCTTAAGCTTCTCATTTAACTCGTCGCAAATAACCCCTGGTTCAACCTCAACTAAATTGTTTTCAATACTGATTGAAACTATTTTATCCATACGGCTTAAATCTAGTATTATACCACCATAAGCACTCATTGATCCTGCAGATAAACTTGTACCACTCCCTCTTGGCGTTACAGGAATTTTATTTTCATTTGCTAATTTTAAAATTTTTGATACTTGTTTAGTAGATTGAGGCATTAATATTAAGTCGGGAATCCAATTTTTATTAAAAATTGTACCCCCAAAAGCATAAGTCCATCTTATTTCATAATCTGAGAAGCAATATTCTTGCCCTACGATTTCTTTAAATTGTTGATAGAGTTTCTTTGAGATCTTGGAATAATCTGAACTCATAATTTAAATATTAGCGTAATGAATTAATGCAATTTAAAACGATCTAAATTTAATATACTTAAGTATTATCAATGATAATTGAAGGAATTAATTTTCTTTGTATTAATTATATATCTATGAGCTTAAAATGCGAAATTTTTTATAAATTTCAAAATTTTAAGTATTATAAGATAAATTGCTTAAATTTAATTTAAAATTTTTAATTTACGTAAATCTTTAGAAAGATTTTAAGAAACTGGTTAAATTGCATTATAAGATGAATAGCAAGAAAATCATAAAAGATAATATAACTCAAATTAGTGCTTTAACTGAAATGTATCTAAAATTAAGAACTAGATATAAATTTGGAATTTTAATTTCCTACGTAACCCCTATTATTTCTATATTATTTCCGATTATATTAATGGGAACTTTATTTAAATTTAACGATCAGTTTGGGCCTTGGACGATCGATAATTTCCTTGTTTTTACTTTCATATCTTTTAATATTATTCTTTTAAAAACTATAATGGAAGAATTCCCAAAACAGATAATTAAGGAAAAATATTGGAAAACACTTACTGCTTTAATCATAGCCCCATTTAATCGTTTTAATCTATTAATTGGAATATTTTTTTCACATCTAATTTATATATCCATACCTTTCTTAATATTCTCTATCTTATGTTACATTTATTACCCAATCTCATTTATTACGGCTCTTTTTATTGTTATAATATATTTTCTTATTGCCTTAATCTTTAGTGGATTAGGTTTAATAATTAGCGTTTTTGTTATCTCGAATGAAAATATTTGGTACATGTTATCATTTTCCATAAATTTAGTTTTTTGGTTTAGCTGTGTTACCTACCCATTTGAAGTTTTTCCTGCGGTTATTCAAAGATTTATGCTCTTAAATCCTCTTTATCATATAATAGATGTCTTACGTTTAGTATGGCTTGAAGATGATATTATATTATCTTTTACATTACATCCACTTCAATTTCTTATTTTAATTTTAACTGCTATAATCATTCCTGTCATTGGTGTTTTTATTTTTAATAAAGTGTACAAAAAATATGGTATCTCAGGATATTAAGTAAAATGACAAATAAAATAATTGAAACTTTTGACTTATCTAAAAAATATAAACTAAAAGGTCAAAAAAAAGATATTCTAGCTTTAGACAAGGTAAATATTACAATAAATGAAGGCGAAATTTTTGGGTTATTAGGGCCTAATGGTGCTGGAAAAACTACTCTGATTCAGATATTAACAACCCTATTACAACCTACAAGTGGATATGCTATTATTGATGGCTATAATGTACTTGATAATCCAAAACAAATAAAAAATAGAATAGGACTTATGTTAGAAAGCGATATGTTATATTATATAGCAACAGGTTATGATAATTTAAAATTTTTCTGCAAAATTTATAATATTCCTAATTATAGAACTAAAATTTTAGAATCAGCAGAGGCTTTTGGATTAACAAAATGGCTCAACCAATATGTAAGTAATTATTCTAGTGGTATGAAGATGAAGCTTGCTTTATTAAGAACTTTATTATTAAATCGTAAAATTATATTTTTGGATGAACCAACTTTAGGTTTGGATGTTAAAATGATTGCTTTCATAATTGAGAGATTAAAAGAAACTGACAGTACAATTTTTTTAACTAGCCATGATATGAGTGTAGTAGAAAAATTGTGTAATCGTATTGCATTCATTAATAATGGGCAGATTCTTAAAATTGGAATAAAAGAAGATGTTAAAAAATTAGAACAAAAAGGAGTTCAGATTGAGATCGAAATCTCGAAAAAGATAAATCAATTAAAAGCTGAATTATATAAAAAAGAATTTATAACTGATATCCTTGACACTGATAATGGAATAATTGCATCTTTAGAAAATAGGAATAATTATAGAGATTTAGCACTAGTATTAAGCAATTATGAATTTAATCGTATAAAAGAAGTTGAATATTCACTTGAAGATTTATTTATAAATTTAATATAAATATTTATAATATTTATATTACTTATCATACAAAATCCAAGAAATTGAGGATTCTTTTGGATTAATTATAGCAAATTATCTAATTGGAATTTAATACAACTAAAACGCTCATTAGAAATACTACATAATAATAATGGTAAATTAAACTTCAAAAATTTCCATATTAGAAGAATCTTAGAAAAATTACTTATATCCATCTTGAAAAGATTTAATTTTACTAATAAATCCCAATCTTTGAAGGACAGAATAAAATTTTTTACAAAATATCTTAAAATTTAAGGTTATATCAAAGTTTTTAATTTAATCGCACAGATTAATGTTCCTTGCTTTTATTTTGTTTAATTACACTTAAAATCTTGTATTAAATTAATAATGACCGAATTTTCTCGATGATTGCTTTTGATATATTATCAATATTTTGTTCTTCTGTAATATAATAATAATCAAAGAAAGGAAAGTTTCGTCCTTCAATGCTAGTTAATTCTAAAGCTTTCAAAAATACCTTAATATCTTTTAAAGTAGGTTTGATTTTCTGATTAATAATTTGGTCTAAAGCATATTGACAATCTTCAATAGTATTTATTCTAAAAGCTCCTTTAATATACTGATAAAAAACTGCCCCAAATACAAGGACGGGTCGATTTTTAAAAATTGATTCCCATCCAGCTCTACCAGTACACGTAGCAGTCGCTATGGAGTTTTCAATTAATTTATAAGTGTCAAAAGATCGACTGATTAATCGAACATTAGAGTTTAACAATATTTCGTCATAAAATTCCGTATTACGACCGAAAGCAGTTTGAGCTGGATGTTCTTTTACATATAAATATGTGTCTTCAGGTAATAGATATGAAATTAAGTGTATTATTAATTGTTGATCAGCAAAGATACCCGCTAAGGGACTTGTGGTTGCTTCAGGTTGATAATGAAGAGGAACATATATATAATTTTTAGATAAATCAGGTTCCGTTGTAAATGTATCATAATATGTAAATAACTTTTTGTCTCTCAGATATCTTCTTGACATTTTATATCTTAAATGAGATAAATACTTCTTAATTAAATCTCTCATTTGAAAAAAATTATTCTTAAGTTCTTTTAGATTAGTGCATTTTAGAAATTTTTTAAAGATTAGAAAAAATTCGGATAGAAAATTAGAAGATCTTTTATTTTTCTGTACGTAGAAAGGAGTTGGATCACTTAATTGTTTTTTTAAATGTAATTCAAATCTATGAGCCAGTTGGATTTCTGATTCTGGAACATTTTTTAAATCTTCTCTTAATTGATTATAAATAATTTTCAATTGAATATGAGGATCTTCAAAATTATCAAAAAATAATGTCGTGTCTCTAATATGAGTTTGTAGCAAACTTATAAAAGGAATATTTTTTATTCTACATAAGTAATAGAGAATAACATCATAAACCACATGAGGAATCCCTGAAAAAACAACAAGATCAATTTTATCTGCCTCAAGTTTATGATTCCAGTATCTTACATTCTTTAAATATATCATCTTGCGATGTTGATAATTCTTATAAATAGGAAATATTTTAGAGAGACGTTCCATATTTTTTAAAGAAATTATCTCACACTCGGCTAAATCTCTTAAAAGTTCAGCATCTACTGGTTTTGTATTCTTTAGATTAGATAGCTGAGGTCCTTTATGGAAGAGAAATTCATGATAATACACCTTAACTTTTGTAAAAGGAGGTACTTTGATTTTTCCAATTGGAGAATATCCAGTAAGATGACAGTTTTTTACTTTAAATTCTTCTAATATTCTATAAATTATGAGTTTTGTTGATTTATATAGAAATCCGTTTATAATGAAATTCAATTCTTATCTGATTTTACTTTTATAATCTATTATTTGAGATAGAAAGTATCTGATTTTTAAATAAGTTTTTTCTTTTTAAATGGATTATTTTGCTATTTAATTCTATTTAAAAGCGTTTTATTTAATTTAATATCCTTTTTCTTTAATAAAAATAGATCATATCCATAAGAATTATTTTTTGTATTCTTTTTATCTCCTTTAAATATTTTAAGCATTTTCTTTAAGTTGGATATACCCGGAAAAAAATAAATTGTTATCTTCGTAATAGTGTTAAACTGAAGTTTCATATAGAAAAAGGAGGATAAAATAGAAAAAACTAGAACTAAATAATTGTTAAAAGTTGTTCATAATTAATGATAAGTGATTAAGTCTATAAAATAAGGTATATATTTCATGATATTGAAATTGATTCATTACTTTCAATGGAGGATTTTTAAGTGATAGCCATTATTCCTGCAAGAGGAGGATCGAAGGGTATTCCCAGAAAAAATATCAAATTACTAGAGGGGAAACCTCTTATCGCATATACAATAGAAGCCGCATTGCAAGCAAAAAGTGTAAATAGAGTTATTGTTTCAACCGAAGATCAGGAAATTGCGAAAATTGCTAAAAAATATGGAGGAGAAATACCTTTCATGCGTCCAAAAGAACTTGCTACTGATATTTCTTCTGCACCTGACGTCTACATTTATGTTATAAAACAATTAGAAAAAATCTAAAATAGAAAATTGAATCTTTTATTGCAC
>SDBT01009298.1_pt1 | contig 15970 bp, 32 predicted proteins | sample 2277101 | NCBI WGS metagenome assembly SDBT01 (sample SAMN10404973, study PRJNA504765) | marine sediment metagenome | isolation source: marine sediment core GS10_PC15, 103 cmbsf | place: Arctic Ocean: Southern Knipovich Ridge | collected 2010 | reverse complement strand
GGCGATTCGGCGAGGTCTGAAAAAGATTTTTTTTAAAAGAGTTTTATTTTGTTATGTTAGTGTATTCAATGGGCTCCTCTTCTCCTTCTACCAGTAGCTAGATCATAATAAAGGAAGGTCTGCTAGTATCGGTAAAAACTGTGATTCGATCTCTCGTAGATCTGATCACTTAGAAGATCGGGATCTAGGAATGACTTTGGTATAGATCCAATTTCTAGATCTTCTGGATCAGCTCTAAGTCCAAAATATGACATTGACTACTGGCACTATGGCATTTTATCGGTTGTGACTAGTTGCATGGGCTAATAACACAGAATCGTTTCATACCTCGCTTGGAATCACGAATGTCAGGTGTTACAACACCTTACCACTATTCCTTTTTGTTGATCGAAAATCTCGGTAAGGAAAAAAAGCCCTTTAGAGAAAGGGGTTTTTGAAATGCTCTACCTCATGTACTTTTTTGCAAAGCACTTGTCATAATGATCATAGTAGTCACACTCGAAGAAAAAAGATCTTCCACATTTACCACATTGATAATTGTTCAATAGAATTAACGAACTGGACTGGTTGGGCAGGGGAGTTCTGGTAAATCAGCCAAGCGTGTTGTGATAGGAAAATGGCTACTCCTTCTTAATTGTTAATTCCAATCCAGCTCATGGATATGTAGTATGGTTTAGTTATTTTAAAGATAGAAAATACTATTTGATTTGTGAGGGAATCTTTTGGGGTGTGACTGTTTTGATGGCAATCTGGGTTTGTAAGGTAGGTGGTTTAGAACTACGTCTAAGTTCAATAGTGATTTGAGAGTGGACCTTGATGTGTTGGTAGATACAGGAGTAACAAAATTTAGTAGTACAGAGTGGACACTTTACATTAGCCTGATGAGTACAAACAATATCTTGGATCAATTTCTAGCGTTCTTCATTAATTCGTTTACTTCACATACTGGACATTCAGTTGTGTGATCATAGAGAACATCATGCTCGAAACATATCATTATAGGAAATTACATTATTGGTTATTTAAAAGAAAATATTGATGATTAGAATTGATCAGTAGTTTTACCATTGAATAGATTTTTAGGTGCTTTTGGAATTTTGATATTCTTTGATTTGTTTAATATTTTAGTTCTTTTTGCCATGATATTATTGATAGTATCTGGTAATTAAATATGTTGAAAGGACTTCATCCAATCGAAATGACTCTTGATGATTGTCAGTCCTGGCTTAATTGCACAACGGGAGTTGTACGTTCAAAAATTAATTAATTAATTAATAAGTATTATCACTCTTTAAGAAAATTTAACGCCTAGAGATGACAACCAAAGGAATTACTCCATCACCTTCTAGACGATTTAGTGTAAAGATGATTACTTTCTCTTCATCATCATGGCTTTTTTTCTCATGGTCATAGCATCTTTCCTCATTCCTCTAGCTCGTTTCATCATCATCATTCCTTTCTTTGTTAGCATTGGCATACAATCACCACCTTAACTTTGTGATATATCCCTGTTCAGAATTTTCTTGACTGAACTTCGAGAAGGCGAAAGTGTCTTTAAATTATCAGATCGTTTACTTTTAACCATTTAGAATCCAGCTCTCTTCAATTCTTTTTCCTGGCGTTTTGCCTGATTGCGTAATTGCTTTGCAGTTCCTGAATCTCCAAGAGGAACTGAACCTACATCTTCTCTAGTATCAGATATTGGGACTACCCCAACTCTTCCTTTAGGACCAATAGCTAAATTCTTTGCACCTTTTGTAACTGATTTTGATAATTTGGGATCTAAAACTCCACTCATAATAAATTGATGGTGACTAGCTTATTTAAAAGAAATGGGTGAATTGAACACCCATCGGTGAATTCTAGATTCACCAAAGTTGTAAGATGAATACAAAAGTAATTAGATCAATTACTTATTTAAAAGAATCAAGGGTTGATCTTTTAGGTATTTTCATTTTCTTCCGTAAGAATTTTCTTCGTTCAGTTGCTTTGTATGAATCTGAATAAAAATCTCCACCATCAACACCCAATTCAAATCCATCTTCGAGCATGTGTTCACAAGGTTGTGAGGGATATTGTGCTTTGTTGCAAACGAAACAAAATAAAGGAGTTTTCAGTTTGCCAATCTTTTTGAATTTCTCTGCCAGGAGAACTTCTTTTCGTTCTTTAGTAAATTCTTCATCTTTAATTTTCTTCTTAGCTTGTGGAGATTCTTTACAATCATGCCAAAAATTCATGTTAGTGTCCCACAGTTTTGATTTGCTTGTGTTTTCATCCATACGATATTCCATATAGGACATACTACAATATGGACAGTCCATGATTATTCAGACTTCCAATCTTTGAAATTATCTATTTTAGCTACATAGTCTGGGTGTTTTCTATTCATGTGAAGCCTCAACCATTTGTTCATAACAAAAGGATCTTGACAAACTGGACAATGAAGTATCAAAATGAATCACAATGTTTCTTGCAGAGTGTCGGCCAACCTTTATGATCACAAAGATCTTTTGAATAACAGATACCTTTGCCAACTACTACATGACAAGAACTAAGTTTTTTGTACGGTTTGTCCTCTATTTTCGTTCCACTCCTTTACTGTTTTATTTGTATTATATAGTGAAATTGCTGTTTCAATTACAGATCTTAGTTCGATTCCTCTCTTGTTTGCAAGCTGATCTAATTGTTGTAAAACACTTTTGAAATGTGGATCATTATCTGACATCTCTACAAGTATGTCTAGATCCTGTTGTGTGATTTCTGTATATTCTTTCATTAATTAAAAACTCCACCACAGCTTGAACATGTGTAATATTGTTTTGAATTCCCAGATAAAGTATGGAAGTAAATGTTTTCACTTCCACAATTTTTACAGTTCATTTATTACTCCAAAGATTAGATCCCATTGTCCAAGAAATGTTCCTTTCAACCAACTCATAGTTTCACCAAAAGCTACGTCTAAGTTAGAGATGAAATCTAGAATTGATCTTAATCCACCAGAAATACCACCAAAGGCATCGTTCATTCCTCCTGCGGCTTCTTGTCCGTATGCTTCCTTCATTCTTTTTTACTCCAGTAATGATGTGAGAGTAAGTGTTTTTCTAGATCTTTTGGTGAAACTAATTCATTACAGCAATTCCATTTTCGAGGGATCGTACAACGTGATCCTGTCATCTGTAAGATCTCCAAGTAGTTTCAGTTTTAGTTTTGTTATCTAATATTTTGAATACCAAAACATAGATCATAAACGGAATGATTGCAGAAATTAATGGCACAACAAAATTTGGTTCTACGGTACAGGTCAAGCCATTTAGCTCACATTGTTCCAAGAATTTATCAGATTGATACTGACTAATTGGGTAAACAAAGTAAGCATAAAATGTTAAAACTACTCCCAATGAGATCAATGCAAAGATCAAAGCTATGATAGTATTGCGTAATTGTAAACTAATCTTCAATTTTTTTCTCCAATTGGTTTAGTATCCATTCTTTTTCAAAGTCTGAAAATATACATAATGTTTCAAGTTCTTCTTCAATATCCAAAACAATCCCCCTCACATTTTTTTGATTCAATGATACCTTCGTCAATTAAATATTCGATCGAATAGGAATATTCTACGTCAGTTATCATATCTTCTGCCCACCAATATGCAATATGTTTCACCCAATTTGGTATGCTATATGTTATTCTGTCTGGATTAATGATCTCATTTGTTTTATAATCTGAATTAATTATTATCACTGAAACACTTGCAACTAGCAGTACTGACAAAGTTATGATCGCTAAAGTAGATCTCATTTAAAATAATCACTCATCCTTTCGTTCTTGTGCTTGTCTAATCTCTTTGTTATAATGTCAGAAACATAGTCTGGATTGATCTCAATACCAATCCAGTTCAATCCTAATTTTTCTGCAGCAACTCCAACAGTACCAGAACCGAAGAATGGATCTAATACAACTCCACTTTCATATCCAGCATTACAACCACAATTAGAATATCCAATTATTTTATCAGGGTTTTCAGCTTTCCATGCGTTGAAAGTATCTCCACCACCACTCAATCGTAATGCAGATGACTTTCCAAGTTTGTATTGAGAGTTTTCAATCTGTAATTCACATTTGTCTGTGGTATCTACTAGTGAGCTTCTCTTCCAAATTGCTTCCTTTGGTACTCCACATTTTTTACAGACTTGTTGAGGACAGGCACATTTCAGTATTTTCAGTGGAAGCTCAATATTGAATGTAGCAAAGTGAGCTAAGTTGAAAGGTCTTGTGTTAATTACGAATACATCTCCTGGATTCTTTCCTCTCGGATCATTTTGTTTTTCTGCTGGTTTGGTGTATTCAGATAGAAGTTGTGAGTCAAAAGTATCGTCAAATTTGAGTAGATCTTTCAGTTTTAACCAATCACTTACATTTGGATATGATCCGTCTTTCTCAAACCAATGATGACCAGCTTGGTTGCCAAACTCTTCTTCGATCTGATCAATAGTGTAATCTGATTTTCTTCTCCATTCAGAAAGATATTCACGTATGTCATCGTGAGCTGGTAGCCTTCTAAAGATAACTTCTCCATATCTTTCAACAACTGCATAAGGTTTAGAGTGATCATACTGAACATCTCCTGGATTCTTTCCCAAAGCATTACACCAAACGTAATCATCTTTCTGTCTTTGATCTCTGTTTTCAGAACCCTGCGCCCTGTTTGTTACTGTATGTTTGGAATAATGTTTGCCACAACCAAAACAATTACCGTTTTCATCAAAGTGTTTACGCCATTTAGAATCACTTCGTTCTTGAAATGTAAACACATCACCTGGATTCTTTCCACCAGGATTGTTCAAACATGTATCGTGATCTCTTCCTAGAACTCTACGTGCATAAGCTTGACGTTCTTTGAGTGATTTAGCTTGTCCTTGCGAACCAATATCATCATACTTCCATGCTTCTTCTTTTTTCTCTCTAGCCTTTAGCATGTTTTGTTTAATGTCTGATCCTGTTCCGAAATGTGATCTACCTTCTGGTTGATGATTTCCCTTTTGCTGGTACTCATAATCAGACATGCCTTCCTCACGTTTTACGTGCATTGTATGTGGATTTTGACCAGGAACATCTAACATTTTTCTTGTGGAATCTGTTTCAGTTTCAGGAATGTCATCAAACAAAGGATTCATTTTGATTTTTGTCTTTTCTTTTGTTGGTTTTAGTTCGGTAATTGTCTTTTCTCGTACAGCGTCTAGATTGAAATAATACTTTTGTCTTTTAGCAAAAAAGAATACTGATTCCCATTTGTTTGTAAAACGGTCTTGAACTGAACTTGGCATGGCATTAGGTTTAATCCAGGGAATGTGATTACGTGCTACCCAGCCATCATCTATGCAATTAATGTAAAATCTTTCAGGTATTCCTATCCTGCTTTTGGTTTGAATGTCCCTAGAAGTGATCATTGGTTTGCCATTTGAGAAGTTCTTATCTCTTCCATCCCAATTTCTCTCCATTTTTGTTCCACTAGAGTTGTAAGTATCGCCTAGATTGATCCAAACACTACCAGTTGGCTTCAAAATCTTGCGTATTTCAGTCATTAATGACTGCATTTTCTTTAGATAGTCCTGAAAATTCTCTTCCATTCCCCACTGCTGGTCTTTGAATTCAGCGTTACATGTAGGACATGTTCTTGATTTCCATTTTAACTCATCACCGAATGTCCCTTGTGTTAGTTTCTCTTCCATCCAAGCATTTGATTTACGTTCATCTCTTGTTTTTCTTCTAATTTCATCATGTTTACAGTTGGGATCATTACCACCAACCCACTTTCCTGTTCCATAATCACGTAAAGCCCAATAAGGGGGAGATGAAATTATACAATCAATAGAATTATCTGGAATTTCTTTTATCTTATCCATCACATCACCGATCAATATGGTTCTATTTTCTAATCTCAAACTGTCAATGCTTTGTATTACTGTCTTTTAATTTTATTGACCGATCTTACATGTCTGGAAATAATGTTTTTGTTGCCTTAAAGCTTTGATCTTCTTGCTCGATCAAATGATTTCTTCTTAATATTGAGATGTAGTTAGTCCAAGTTCCAGAACCATAAGCATATCCAGATCGTTCAGCTAGTTCAGTTCTTTCAATTGCATTTGGATAGTTATCGAATAACACCTGTAATATTTTTGCTGGTCCAGCTGGTAATTTTTGTTTCCATATATTCAATAATGAATTTGAATCAGTTGGAAGTGGTGTTATATCCCTAGTTTTTTCTCTACCTTGATCAGTTAAACTTAACATCTTTCCTGTCTTGTTTATCAGATAATTCTTTCTTAATAACGAAATGTAGTTAGTCCAAGTTCCTGAACCTACTGAATATCCTGCAAATGTTCCAGCTTGATAAATAGATATTTCCTTTGGATCAAACTGTGCTATTGCATTTAGGATCTTCATTGGTCCCGCACCGATTTCATTATCTGTTTGAATATCCACTCTGAATTGTCTATCTAGTTGAACTGGTTGGATTGGTTCAGGTGGTTTAATATCAATTTTTGTTTGTATTATCTTGTTTGTTTTTAATGATTCAACTGTTCCTTGAATATAAGAAAGGGATTCAAGAGTTTTCTTCAAATCTGGTTCGATTTGTTTTTTTAAATTACTAATTATTCTGATTTCAGTGTTAATATGATCTAAAATTGTTGGTAATCGTTGGTTAGTTTTTTGGATTGCATCGTTAAATCCCTTCTCGTAATACTTGTTTAGTGTATTTTTATCAACTTGCTCAACAGGTTTTATGTGTTTTAATGTAATAATCTCTCGATTTAGTTCTATGATCTTACGTTTGAGATCATCTCTTGATTTCAGTTCTTCTTCTGCCTCTACTGGAAGGTCTTTCAGCTTCTCTAGAACTCTTTTTACCTTTTCAGCAGGAGCTGATCGAGTTATTTTGTATGTTTTCCCTGCTTCTGGGTGGGTTGTAATTACCTTGTCTATCTTAATCTTGGTCACTTCGGTAGTTAATGCTGAACCAAATGCGTAAAACTCACCTTTATTCATTGAACGAAGTGACAAAATATCTCTTTTATCTGTAAAACCAAGCTCAAATGCCGCACGTTTCATATCAACATCCAATGAACTTCTTCCAATTAGCTTAGTATTCAGTTCTGCAACCACATCTTTACTTAGTTTAGATAGTCTTTGAGTTGCCGCAACCAAAGCAAATCCTCGCTTTCTTCCCCTTGTTGCCAAGTCTTTTACTGAATCTAATGATTCAGCTTCTCCACTTGATTTTTCTGGTGCAAAAATATGACATTCATCTATGATAACTAAACAAGGGTGCCAAAGCTCCTTTGGTGAATTAACCAATGAATCTAAAAACAATTTCACAAATCTTTTTCGTTCATGGTGTTTTAATTCATAAAGATCTATAATTGCCGAAGTATTAAGCTCAAGTAATCTCCTGGCTAACAAGTCCGAAGCTCTGATATTGATTGGTATGTCACCGTCTTTTCCAACTAAAATATAATCAAATTTCTCTCTAAGTGAGGCAAACTCGCCTTCTACATCAAGTATTATTTGCTGTACTTTTCCATGTGTTATCTCACAGAATTTTCGTAAAGCATAACTTTTTCCACCACCACTATTAGCTTGAAAAAGCAATCTACCTTCAATTACTCTTTGGACATCTATTGTGATCGCTTTAAGAGATTGTAAATCGTGACCAATTATCATTTGGTTTTGTATGTTATAATCATGTTATAAGTTCATTGAAGCCTACTTTGGATCTTATTTTCTACTGTGCATATCGTATCATTGTGAATTCCTCCATGTGCCACGAGAAGGATTCGCTTTATTTGAAATCCTAATATTTTCCCTATTCCACCACTGTTCCAGCCAAAGGAAATGACGGTACCATTGGGTTTTACTATTCTAGAGATTTCTTGTTTCAGTTCTTTCCAGTATGTAGGGCGTGTTTCATAGCTTAATCCTGCACTTTGATACTTTTCTTTGAGCTGTCTAACCGAATAAGGTGGATCAAATGCCAGGTTTTGGACACTCTCAACAGCAATTCCCTTTAGATATTCTAGTGCATCAATCTTGAAAGGGTAGGGGAACGGATCAATAAAGTCATCACCAAGCTCTTCTTTGATTAGTTTCTTTATTGGTAGAATACTAAATGTTTCATGGTTTGGCATAGCCCATGTTCTTTCAATGATCAGAAGTTATTTGCCTCTTTGATTACCATTTCCTTAGTGTCTGAATAGTAGATTCCGTAGTTTTTTAATCCTGTATCAATGCAATAGTGTTCAGAATCTTCAACCAAATTATGTTTGTGCCTTACTGAATCTCCTTTAGTGTGTCCAAATATTTGTTTTAGATTGTCAATATCATTGAATTCTGCATAATCACACCAAAGAATTCCACCAAATGCGTTTTTACCACCACGTTCAACACTTACATCATACAATCTTTCCTTGTCTATTTTATGTAAAAATGCAATAACTTTTTTCCCATAATTGTTATACGCATTAAAGAAATCATTTGATAATCCAGCATGAGTACATAGCCAATCTCCAATCCAACAATAATGAATTAGTTTTGTTAGATCTACTCCTGTATCTTTGATTACAGCTAGTTTCTTATCAGTGAAACCAGAACACAAATGATTCTGATCCAAGTATGCAAGATCGTGATTGCCAAGTAGGTGTATTCTGTTCTTTTGTTTTAGGGAATTTTCAAGCCATTCAGCAACTAGTCTTGTATCTTCTAAAGTATCATAGAAGGCATCAAAATAATCTCCAATAAAGACAATATTATCATGTTCTTCAAAATCAATTATGCTTTCTGCTCTTGCATATCCTGTATGAATATCTGGTATGATTAATGTTTTCAAACAATTTCACACCCACAGTTACGACATGTATAGATTTTATTTTTTTTACTTTTAGTAGTATTAACAGGTAAAAAATGGTCATCGACTAAATGCCCACATTTTTCACATTTTTCAGTTTCTAGTTTAATAGCATCTTCTTTTGACATTCCAACGTAAACTTTATTCACTTCATTTGTTTTTAGCATTTATCATTCCTTCTTTTCAAAAAACCAATCATCATATCTATCATACATCATTGACAAAACATTGATTGCATCAATGATTTCTTTTTGGTATTCTTCAAATGTTTTTGCTTTCCAAATTTCATCAATTTCACCGTCTAATCTTTTTTTCCAAAATTTCAATCCATTATATTTGAGCCAGGAATTACCATATTTTTTAAAAGTTTCTTTCATTTTTTGTTTGCATTTAAAAATAATATCAACAAATTCAGGAAATGCAATTAGTGAAATAACAGGTTTAGACATATCAACCACTCCTTTTTCTCATTTCTTCTAGCATTTTTTCTCTATGAAGTTCAGCTTTATTGATCTCTTCTAATGTATGTTTGTGAACCTTTTTGCTAAAGAAGGAACATGCCATACAAGGTCTATTTTCTGCAAATGATTTGTCACATTCTTTATTTGTTATATCAAATGGCAATAGATCAGTCAAGTCCGAAACCTAACTCCTTTTTGATTTGATAGATTGTTGCTTCTATTTTTTTATGTTCTTTTATGATCTTCCTGATTTGATCTAATCTTTTATCTTGTAAACCAGAAGATTTTGTTTCACATTCAATATCACGAAAATGTCTTTTACAGCACATTGAACTTGCGTAAAGTATTCTTGATTGACACATTGTTAGATCTGCATTAATATGACCACATCTATCTTTCATAATGATTACAACATATTCTTGATTATAAACTCGACTACTGGAACTGTAACAGCGTTACCCAGTGTTTTGTATCTGTGAGTATCGGCAACACAGCTAGTATAACCATCTGGGAGTCCCTGTAATCGTTCACATTCTAGTGGAGTTAATTTTCTAACTCGGACTTTCTTCAACGATGATGTTTGCGATACGTTGTTTAGACGGTCCTTTGTAGTCACTTGCAGTAAGTGATGGGAGGTAACTGGTAGATTCCTTTTCAAATAAATCAGATATTTCTCCGATAGGTAATATTTTTCCGATGGGTTCTTCTCTAAGATTTGCAATAATGAAGATACGTTTTCTCGCCTGTGGAACAAAATATCTGCTGTCAAGCACTTCCCATTGTGCATCATACCCCAAGTCATAAAGCGTTTCGAGGATAATTTGGAATGTTTCCCCTTTGTCGTGAGTGAGTAACCCTGCAACGTTTTCAAGCAAAAGAAATTTAGGCCGTTTTTCTTTAACGATCCTTGCAATTTCAAAAAAGACTGTGCCTCGTAGATCATCGAATCCTCTCCTTTTTCCAGCGATTGAAAAAGATTGGCAAGGAAATCCTGCACACAGGAAATCGAACTCTGGGAGTTGAGCTGGTTCGAGTTTTGTTGCATCTTCCCAGACTTTGATGTTTGGGAAGTGTCTTTCATAAATTCGTCTAGCGTTTCTGTCAATCTCACATGCTCCTACAATATCATGTCCTTGATTTGTTAGTGCTAGATCGAAAGCACCAAGTCCTGAAAATAATGAGAAACATTTCATTCATAATATTCCTGAATTTCAGCATTTGATAAAAATTCATTCAGATAATAATGGTTATGTTTGTGACACTGACAATGCCACCAAAGATCTTCGGCTGTGTTTCTAGTGCCACTAACAATAAATTTGACTATCTTGTCCATGCTTCATGCCCACCACATTGACCACATGTTATAGATTTATCTGGATTTATTGTCATGTGATTTGAATTGCAATCATGGCATCTCAATTAACATCTTCCTCTATCTCATTTCCACATTTGTAACAAGTTGTAATTGTAGGTCCTAGTTTTTCAAAAACAATAGTTCTTTCAATTAAATTTGCATGATTGTGAAGTTCTGAATAGTGTCCTATTTCTTCAACTTTAACTTCGTCACTTCCACACTTTGGGCATTTTTCCCAAACAGGAATTAAAACAGATTCGTTACCTACTATTTCCATTTTCAATTTCCTCATCAACCATACTCTCAAAAGCTACTCGATTTATTCCATAAATTTCATTACTGTTACACAACTTATTCCAGTTTTCAGGTTCATTTTCCCTTACATGTTTAAAAAAATCACAAAATATAGTCATTTATTTTCAATCTCCTTACTCTTTACAATCCACCAAATTCCAGTTCTATTACACAAATGATGTCCTCTTGAATAAATTCTATCTCCACTTTCTCCATCAACTTGTGTGTATAAAACGTATGTTCCATCTCTTTTTTTCATGTAATTGAAAACTGATAAGCAAATATTTCCGTTTGGTCTGTCATCATAAAGTCCGAATTGTTTTTCAAAATCCCATTTGATAGCATCAAACTCATCAAATGTTAATTCTTCTGGATATTTCTTTAAGATTTCTGGTTTGGTTAGAAAGTCTGTCAAGTAATACCAGGTAAATAATTATCTACATAACCTTTTCTGTAAATTCCAGGCGTGAATTATCTTGATCGCTTTTTGGTTTTTTTCGTTTTCTTTTTAGATTTTTTCTTTGTTTTGAATCTAGCTCGTCTTTTTTTCTTTGATTTAATTATACTATCTGTTCCTAACAAACCTCTCATAAGTGCTTTTTTAGTCATAAAGTTTTGTATTGTATCTTGTTTTTGAATTTGTTTAATTGCTTTTTGTCTTAACCTAATCATTCCATCATAACAAATCTTTTGCTGTTTTAATTCACTAATTTGTTCATTAAGAAACTCAATCTGTTCTTCACTAGTTGCATCAACTTTTAAAACTCTGGTTAGTGCTGGTGATTCATCAATTTTCATTTCGCTATATCATCGATTAAGGCTATATCGACATCCTCTATTTCAAAACTATGTGAATCATCTTTACACTCACATGACAAAGTATGACAGCTTATATGGCTATTTTTTTTACAAGCTTGGCAAATCAATAGGCATGAACCTCACATTTGTGTTGATGATATTCTCTTTCATTAACTGCTACAAAACCACATTTTTTAAATTCACATAGTATTTCTCTTCTATAACCGATCCTACTATCGTATTCTGTTGGTTTACCCACTTTCTTTCCTCGCCATTCTTTTCATATTACTTGCTTCTTTTTTCATCATGCGTTGTGGTTTTTTTAATTGATGTTTGCCTCTCTTTGATAGTATGGTCAATTTCCTACATGTTATAATAATAATTAGTTTATTTAAGAATTAGCTTCAATTCCCTTTGACATCTGTGGCAAAAGAAACCACCATTCATCAATCTTGTAACCGTAGTATGTTCGCAAATGTCAAACTCATCTATCGTTTTTTCCACTTCCGTTTGAGATCCGAGATCGTTGGCATCTCCAACTGACTTTCTGGTGTTATCTTTCGTGAGAATCCACTGTGGACACAGCTCGCACATTTGTTATTCTCCACGATCTCTTTTTGTTCTAAACAAGTATGACATAATCCATTCATAAAATCACACAAGTAATATGTCTTATTCAGCTTTGCGATCTACATTGTTTTGCAATAAAGTTTAATTCTTTTGAGATTGATTGGTCTATTTTAGAAAGTGTCAAACAGTTTGCATACCAATTTCTTTCATCTTCCATTTGTTAAAGCCATATCCATTTTCTAACTCTTGCACAATTAATACAAAAAAATACGCCTTGTGGTAAATACATCATTTCTTCTCCACAAGTAGAACAAAGAGTTATTGTATCTTTTAATGTATTAGTCATTTGTAATGCTTCTTCATGTGTTCTTTCAGATCTCTAAAACTCGTTGCCATATAATCACAATTATTTGCTCTACAATCTAAATGACGGCCAAAAGCACCCATCATGTAACCTTTGAATCTGTGACCATGTTTTTTGGAACGTTATCATCTCGTATATCATAAAGATAAGACAAAGTAATACTTCTTAGAGAATCATATTTTTCATCTTGCATATACTCTAATGCCTTAATTACTCGGTTGAGATTATCTTCTAATTTATTTCCCCAAAATTTCACTTTGGGTTACAAACCTCACATTCATAATCCCCTTCCATAATTTGATTTAAACAATCATGGTCTTTGTAGATTTTATGGGTTATAGTAAAACTAAAATCCCACTTCCAAAACCTGAAATTCAATTTTCTTTCCTGTAATCGCTTACAATTCTCAAACAACTTCTGACGTATCTATTTATTTTAACCTTTTTCATTTGTTCATCAACTATATGTGAATCCTTGAAATTAATTGTATTGTCCACTTCAAGTTGAACATCTGGTAGTTGTTTTTTTTCTACGTCTTTTAAAACCATATTAAATAATGCCTTGAAGCTATCATCCCACCATACTCTAGCTTCTAATCTTTCTCTGATTGTATCTAATTCATTATTTATTTTTGCAATTGTGATTAGTTTTTCCATTAACCTGTAATCATACAAATTCATTAACATGGTAATGTAAATCCCTTGCAAACGCAAACACAACAAACCCCATCTTTTACTCCTGTTTGAGAAAGTTCAGTTTGATGATCTGAATCATCATGTCCACAAACGCACATGTCTAAACGAATTTTCCTTAATGGAAATTCATTTCTAGTTTTTTCATTTCTCTCATCATTCATCTTCTGATTGCCACCTTCTTGAAATTTTCTGGATCTGTTTTAATCATCATAATCTTGCTAAGTAGAATGTCACCAGCGGCATAACCAAACTTTACAGGAATTACACAGAATTCTTCAACTAATTGACAGTCACCACGACCATTATTCTTTTTTACTTTAACTGTGGCATGTGGATTTTTCTTTACTATGAAAATTTCATCGTCATTATAGATCTCCATTTCTCCAAGATTCATCAGTGAATCATATTCTTTTTCGGAAAGCCATGACTTTAGAAGCTGTTTTGATTTTCTGTCTGCATACTCACTTAGGATTTCATCTGGTGATCTGTTTAGTTTTAGATACTGGTTGATCTTTCTTTTTGTAGCATCGATTTTTCTTACAATTGGTTTGAAGAAAGGACTAACTTGGTATTCTAATCTAATTAAGAACGGTGCGTTTTCTCTTCCATATCTTACATCTGATGTCATAAAGAAATCTGAATGTGTTATTTGATCCTTGAATCTTCCACCGAACATGTGTAACCCACTGCTGGTAACACCTTTTCCTTTACCAGCTTCGTGAAAGATCTGTTCCCTTCTGTTCATCATAACTTGTTGTGCTACAAAACGATCATCACGATGTAGTCTTGTTCTGAATCTATCAAAACCACCTCCATCTACTTCTTGCATTTCACCTAATGGTGCAAAGTCCCAAGTCGTACATCTGTTATTATCATCACCAGCAAATGCAAAATCAATTTTATGTTTCTGTTTTGTAATAGTATCAAACACATCAAAGCCATCTTTGAAACTTCCACCTTGATCTTGAACTCTAAATCTGCTTGTAGTTGGATTAGGATTAATCGCTGAAAAACTCTGTTGATGATTGTCGAAATTTCCTGACCAAACTGAATTGATTCTGTTTTTGCTATTCATTAAAACTCCACCCTGTTTCTTTTCTGGATCTATTAAATCGCCTTTCTTATCTTCTACTGAAACATACATTTTATTTCGCCTTCGGTATTTTAGCTATTAAATCAAAACTATTATAATTTATTGTGTAATACTTTCTTCCCCTAGTTCCACCTTTGATCTGTTCAATTTCAATATGTTCTTCCAGGTATTTGTCATGGACTAGCTGTTGAATATGTTCAGATAGTTTGGTTTTTGAATCAAACTCTAATGGATATTTCATCTAATCCCTCATTTGATTATTATGTTTTTTACACATAGCTAAAGTACAACGATTTTCAGTTGCATATTCTTTACATTCTTTAATACAGCAAATCTTCGCTTTTTTTATTTCAATGACATCTTCGCCAAGTTCAACTTGTATTTCCAATTAACCACCAGTTTTAGGGGGAGTGATCAGTCTTTTTTTAGTTTGTTTTGAAAGCAGAAATTTTTCTAGTTCCTTCTCTTTGATTTTCTTTGGATCATTAATTACTGAATATTTCCCATTTTTATCTGCTACATAAAAATAATATCCATCTTTGATTTTTTCAGTGACCAATTTTATCATTTTATTTACATCTTTTTTGTCATCAGGATTGAAATATTTGGTTTCGTGACCTGTCCTAAGATCCATAATATCTATCTGTTCCATAGCAGTTTGTAAAGTTCCTTTTTCCACTGTCATAATATCAGATCTAAAGATGTTATAAACATTTCAAACATGATTCATCTTATGAATTGATAGATCTTCCTTAGTTCTGAATGTGTAAATACAATCCTTGCATTTGTGCTTGTAGCTATTTTCTCTCAATAGCTTTTCCTCACACAGTTCATACAAACTCTATCATAGGTTTCTTTATGGTATCTGAAATATCTTCTTTTAATATCCTCTATTGACATTTCTACTTTACAAAGGTGACAGTAATGTAAGTTTTCCATTATTTTCTCAACTCTGGTTTGTCTGGTGGATAATCTTTATTCCACATATCATTGAATCCTTGACAGCAACAAGTCGTGTCTTTTAGCCATAGAAACGTTTCAGCCAAGCAAACTCCATGAATACATGTCCCATGTTCATAGCATTGATGACACCAATAAGGGTGTCCACAAGAGCATTTCCTGGTTTTTGTGATGTTTCTTTCAATCCACCATCGTAAATGACGTTTGTTTTCTGTAATAGCAAATTTGTAATGGAGTGATTTTATTCCCAAAGCTGTTTTACCAAGTCTGAAAACTCTAAAACCACCTAGACTTGTGTAATGTAACGGTGTTTTTTGATACCATTTTCCAATCATTCTGGTAGCAACTCTGTTCTTTTATTCAAAGTCTTACACTTTGGGCATTTGTAAAAACTTGGACCAAAGTGATTTTCTTCTTTAACCATATCTCCACACTCTTTGCATCTTCCTAAATTAATCGGCCAATAAATCATTCCCAA
>SDBT01009297.1_pt1 | contig 15973 bp, 27 predicted proteins | sample 2277101 | NCBI WGS metagenome assembly SDBT01 (sample SAMN10404973, study PRJNA504765) | marine sediment metagenome | isolation source: marine sediment core GS10_PC15, 103 cmbsf | place: Arctic Ocean: Southern Knipovich Ridge | collected 2010 | reverse complement strand
ATTTCCTATATTGATAATGTGTCCAGGTGTTTGACATTTCGTACACCTGAATCCGTAGCCTAGAATTTCCTTAAAGAATTTTTCTTCAATAAATTCTTCTAAGATCATAGCAGATTTTCTAAATAATTTCCATGAGTAATGGTGTGTTCCGAATCTTCTGAATGAAGTGAGCATTTTGAGCAAAGGAATTCATCCTCTCTTAATAGGACTATCATGCTACATTCCTTACATTTTCTGGTAACCATCCATTCCTTTTGTAATTTCTTACTTCGGTGCGACATTTGAATTGTGTAAGCAGGTTCTGAATATCCTTCCATATTTGAAATATATCTAATCATAATCTAATCATCCAATCTGTCAAAAAAATTTATCGCCCATCGTCAGTATTTTTAGCTTCTTTGTGTGGTAGAAATTCTGGACACGCTTCTGCTAATGCAGTAAGATTCATTTCAAGTTTTGGTCCATTCATCTCCTCGTTGTGCTTGGCGTTATAGGCATTAACCATTCCTGAATAGTCTATCAGGTGAACACAGGTTGTAGCCTTAACGCAGTTTAAACAATGGGTGATAGTGGGGGGGACTTTCAAATCCCTCTCCACATTTTTGTCGGCTTTGGTTGTTCTTAATTCTCCGTCTTTCATCATCTGACCACCATTGGAGCAAATATTTGGTCTGTCTTTTTCATATACTTTAGAGTAGATTTGAAAGACAGTTTTTTGCCCTTAGTTAGCGTTTCAGTAATAGAGTTGAAAGCATCCCAATCAGTTAGTCCACTAGGAACTTTCTTGATTTTCCACTTGTCTGTGTCGTAATTTCCTTCAAGCCATTCTAGACTTGTAGAAACACTAGTCGGCATTACGTCTAAGATTCTCTGTGCTTTTTCTTGAGTCATTTTTAGTTTCGTCATTTGACGATAGTGTTTCAGGATTTCTTTTGCTTTTTCTATTACTGTTTGAAAAGAGGCTTGGACAAATTCAGGTTGTAACTTTTGCGTATGTTTCTTCACGATTGCAGCGATTGTCTGCGTTTGGTGATTTCTTATCTTTTCCAACTGGGAGTCGGCTAAGCCTAGATAATCACCCCTAGCGTTTTGAAACATCTGTGCAGAAGCTATGTGCATCATCATGTTTTCGCAGATTGTACGGAAGTCGAATGCAGCTACACTGAACGCAGTAGTGCCGTCAATAGAGTTTCGACATACAAACCCAAGTTTTACGAAATCATCTTTTGCGACTTCATACTTTGCGTCAAACAAATAGATTGCTGCACACTGTGTTTGTTTTTTGTTATAGATCACATGATCCTTTGGTTTCATAACAAACCAATCTCTAGGAGCTAAGTGAGCTGGCTTTGCTTTAAACACAGTTGCCATCTTGTCAGCAATTTGTAACATTTCTTGGTTCGGTAACAGTTGGTATCTGTCTGTGAAAACTTCTATTGGTTCACCATCCCTAACAATCATTTGTCGTTGGGATTTGATTCCGTTATAGATTAGATTCACGGATTTAATACCGTACTGCTTCCATTCCTGTCGAAGATTTTCCGAGATTCCAGAATTATCTTTCACTTGAAGAATTGTTTCTGGTGCTTGGGATTTCTTCTTAGTTACTTTTGTTACTGACTTTGATGTTTCCTTTTTGTCGTTGTTCTTTTCTTTTTGAGATGATGGATTGTTCCACGTTTTAGTCATTTAGAACACTCCAAAAAATAAGCCGATGGATATTGTTTACAGCTGTCGCTGATTTTCTGAATACCGTTTCGATTCATCTCTAGTAAAAAGTAGGTTGTTCTAAATATAAATTAGCAGATTTCAACTGCCTTGATATATCTCTATTTTCTCCTTGTCTTTTGAAATCTTATTCCACCGCATTGAGAGCAGATTTTGGTCCACTTAGTTAATTTTAGATTGCAATTTCTACAATAGATGGGATTGGTTTTAGATTGTGTAGGTAGTTTTGTTTTCTTAGAAATTATTCGGTTGTCTTTTCTTCCTGTTATAGATACGGTATCACGAACATAATCAGATTTTCTAAAAATGCTCAATTTTATCTTTCCATACAGCGTTTCGAGTGATCAAGTAATAGTCTACTTGTTTCAAACTCCTCTCCACATCCTGCACACTTTGCAGGTTTCATTTAGGATAAACCTTCTCTGATTGCATTGTCATTTTTCTAAGTTCCAAAAGAATTTTGGTTAGCAAAAGATTAGTGATTTCTAGTTCTTTTACATACCTATCAGATGAATTAGCTTCTTGACCTTTTCCCTTTCTTCTATCCATTTGAATCCCTGATGAAATTTCTTGTTACCGTATATTTTTTTTCCATTATCGTTAGGCGTAAAAGGAGCTCCTCGATTTGTAATTGGAACGTGATGTTTCAGAAGTCTTGAATTCTGATTTCCTACAAGACAGATAAAATCATCCTTCGTTCTTTTAGCGTGTGCATTATTTCTGATCCTAGCTTGAACCCTTTCAGATATTGGTTGACCTGTTAATACTTCTAGTTTATTTCCCCTCATTTGACATTCGACAATTGTTTGGACTTGGAAATATCCTATAATGGATTTTCTCATATTTTCTCTTAGCCTACCATTCCAAGCCAACGAAGCTACAAAAATAATCATATCACCAGGCAAAAGTTTTAGAACTTGTTTAGAACGCATTGAATCTTTCGGTTCTCCGTAGGTAAAATATCTAAAGTCAGGATCAATATGCACTTTTTGGTATCTGTAATTTTCAGAAACATATTGTGCTAATCCTATATCCTGATAAAACTTTGCAACACACAGTGAGCTTTTTTCTGGAATTGGTAAGAAGGTAAATGTTCCATCCTCAAATTCTGGTGAACTGTGTCCTAGATTAGTAGAATCAGCTCCGATATGAAGTAGTAAGGCTTTCATTTCTTTTGCACCACACCACTTTGCGAAGTAGAATCTGCAAGATTAAAGACTCCAAAAACTGGAAGATTAGTTGCTATTACCTTCTGACCCATATCAGCACAATGTTTCTCAAATTTTTCAAGTGCTTCCTTAGTTGTGTTTCCTGTTACTACTAGTGTGTTTGGTTTATCATCTGGTTCGGATTTAATCACTCGTTTGATTTCCCAAAATAGAAACTTCATTTTGACTCCTCGATATTAGGTAATTTTTTTAGTGCTTCTTTTTGTTTTTCTCTCATTTGTTCTAATTCCTTTATCATTCCTTCCTTCTGTAATTCTATCATTACCAATCGTCTTGTATCTTGATAGACCATAGCACGAAAATGAAACTTGCAAAACCAAAGAACTTTATCTTGCATAGTTGGTTTTCCGTCTTTATCTAGAACTGGTTTTTTATCTTTGAATAGTTGAACTGTAACAGTTTCTTCAAGAATAGCAGGAAATTTACATTGACCTTTTATCTTATCCATTCCTGCACATTTTTTAATTAATTTATAGTTGTGTTTCAAGATATTCCACAATCATAGGTTATTGGCTTTCGTTTTTTTTTTGTTTTTATTTTTATTTATTTTTTTCAACAGATGTTTTCATACTCCATATATCATTTTCAAATTTTACAACCTGACCAAAATATTTCAAGATCAAGTCATTAACTAAATAGTAACTATTATGACCAATTTTACCTTTCAATTCTTTTCTAGTAATTCCTTCTGGTCCAGCTTCCCTAATAATTAGATAAGATTGCTTAACAATTTCTCTGGTTTTTTTCTCCTGTCGACTTAGTTTATTTGTAGTGTCCACTCCCAAACGCCCACGATTATTATCTCTATAATGTCCATTAGCCATTTATACCACTCTAAATAAGAATCACAAAGTAATTATTTAAATTGAATCCTGCTTTGTTGTGTCGTTCTGTTTCTTCTTACTGGACTGGAAATACTGGTGTGGATTTTGTGTTTGTTTATTTAAAACAGAAGATAAGAAAAAAATTTTTAGCGGTTTCTATCTATCTATCTAGAGTGGAAATACAGGTGTCTATTTCTACTATAACGCAAAGAGGTTCTTTTGATTTAAAAAAACAAACACGGATTTACGTTATAATTCCAAAGCTCATTAACTGCCTGATAAGAGATTCTTCCCATCCCTCTGGTAATTTTTCGTCTTTATCTTTTTCAAGCACAACGAGCTTAAATCCTGCTGTTCTATAATGAGAATTTCGAAATCCAGTTTTTTGTTTGACCTTCCATTTATCTTGGTGAATACTCCCATCTATTTCTACGATAAAGGCAGGCACACATTTGTCAACTAGAATATCTGGTTTGTGAACAAAATATTTCTTGAACACTTCTTCTTTGGAGTTGCATTCTTTTTCAACGTCAATAGAAAAACAAAGTTCATTTGTAGACTTAGAGAAATATAGGATCTCATCTGTCTTTCCATATAGTTTCCATTTTCGTAATTCGTCTATCACCTGGAATTTTTCATCAATATCTTTTTCGCCTACTCTATTGGCGTTTGCCCTGTGAATGTATTCTCTCTTATTTGTGATATTCATTTAGACACCCACACAAATCTCTTGGATCATATTCTGATGAAGTCGATTCTCGGTAGCAAAGGTCATGTGCTTTCCTAAAGCAAAACCAACAGATAGCACTAGACCTTAGCTGAATTTTTGTATTCTGTATCAAATCTTTTTCTACACTCAATTAGCTCTAACTCCGTATGATTTTCCTTTGCTTTGTCGCAGATAGGACACATTACTGAATTTACCATATCTAGTTTCGTTACAATACTCACATACAAGTTTGTTCTGTTTCATCCACCCTATTAGACCAAATTGGCAACAAGACTGACACAATCTATTAAAAAATAAACTGAATTCTATCATTCTAATCACAATCCTGACAATATCCATTATCATTTGATACACAATTATTCCATTTTTTACAAGCCCTACAAATACCTGAATGTGTTCCATCTGCTTCGTCTTGGCTCATTACTCTTTAAACTCCAAAGCAGGATTCTGATTATTTAATAGCGCAGTAGCTACTTTGTCTTGAATCGTCATAGGTGTTCCGTCTGGTAATTTTCCTACCACTAAGTAATTACTGAATATCATTTCGAATTCCATTCCTATATCGTAATTCAGTAGCATTGACTTGAAGATATGATAGAAGAACCGATAGGAACGTTTCTCATCATAGACTGTTGTTTTGTTATAACCTCTCCCATCTTTTTTTTCGATAAAAGGAACTTGGACTTTGTAGTATAGAGCTTTAGTCATGTCTTTGAATTTCTTTTCAAATAAAAGATAAGTCAACTCTGGATCATCTCTTTTCCAAGCAAAGTTTTGAACACCATGTTTCTCTAGCATTTCCTCAACATCTGCTCGACTGTGAGGTGGTGTTACTCTTGTATCGTGATAGGCTTTAGTGGTAGGAATCATTTTGAAAACTCATCCAGTGTAGTTTTTTTGTACGGTGTGAACTGTCTTACTCTTAGATAATAATCCCCCTTTTCATGTGTATCTAAGAAATCATTATCTGCAAAGTGTTCATAGATTTTAGTAACTGTAATACCGTATTGTTCCTTTTCAGTAAATTCAATATCTGGTTTTCCTAAACTCTCAAACATTTTTCTTAACCCTCTTAATTTTTACGAATTTTTGCAAAGCTGGTTTTAATGCTAAGTAGTTCATTCCGAGTTCTGGATCATAAAAACTCATTACGAAATTGTAAATTTCATTTGCTAGTTCTGTTTGTTTTCCTGTCAATATAATTTCCCCTTAACCCAATAACGAATTCCAATATCATCATTATTTTCAAAGTTCATTCCTGCTTTGAAATAATTATAATTAACTTCCCTGCTTTCGTGTCCCATTTTTTCTTCCTGTTAATTTTTCATTTATTTTATTCAGTTCGGTAATGAATTGATGTTTATTTATTTTTCCTAGTAGATAGAACATTGTAGACTCTAAAATTTCTAAGGCAAATTTCCTACCTTGACTTCTGCCAATATAGAATCCACAAATAAACATGATAGATGATAAAAGCGTATAGTAAATGAACGCCAAATCAGCTTCCATCTTTAATCTCCTGAATATCTTCTATCTGTTCTTGAAAATCATCCGTTCTTGTATCACCCCAATCATCTACGTCAGAATTTCTAGCTTCTGACAAAGCTTCATCTCTTGCTGATTCTTCATCTTCTGCTTCCAGTTCAAAATGTAACGACTTAGAACTAGTCCACAAATGAGTAACTTGAACTTCAAATTTCATTTGAAATATTTCTCCAACGTTGCAGATTTCCTATGTTCGTTTCGAATAATTTTCAAAGTGCGTGGATCTTTGTCGTGTTGTTCCATATCCTGATGAGCCATTTTAATCGCCCATTCTTCCGTTCCATTAGTTCCACCATGAAAAATACCACCACCCGAAACTTGCCAATTTGTTCTATCATCATAGAAATCTAAAGTAAGTATGACTGTCAATCTCCTGTCAACCCTCCACATTTATTACAACGTGAATGAACTTCGTGAGTTTTGATAAATTCGTCTGACGGATCTTCAACTGCTATATCTCTAGGGTTACAATATTCATCTGAACAAGTTACCATTCCATCTATTTCGTTCCCATGATTTTTTGGTTCTGGTATGATTCCTTCTGGATTTTTATCACACGCCCAAATCTCCCAACTCATTTGAGAATTACAACACTCCGTTAAGTCTACCAATTAAATCTCCTACTGTTGACACTAGAGAAAATATTTAGAGTAAAATAAAAAAAAGGGGGGATTATGGTGAACTCCATACCGTTGCCATTGGTTTTAGGAGTCCTTCTGCTGTGATAATTAACTGTGTGGGATCAGCGTTGATATTATTTGTCTTAAAATATTCTTCCGAAATTCTCAAAGCCTCTGGTAATTGTGCAAGCATGAATGATTTCACATCTGCCATTTTTTCTTCAGGCGTTTTTATTCTTCTTTGGTAACCGTTCTTGTTACCTTCTTTGAGTTTCTTTAGAGCTTCTTCCTTAGTCCACTTATCCCAAACAGGAGAGTTTTTTCCTTTTCGGATTTCGTTAATCTGTTTTAGGATCTTGTCTTTAGTTTCGATTGTCTGTTCTGAACTAGGTTTAATGGCTTTGAATTTTATCCAAAGTTCATCTTCCCCAGTTACACTAGTCTGACTCATCTCCGTCTAAATTTAGATGAGTCGAAATATAAAGATTATAGAATTTTGAATCTAGATTAGTAAAATTTTACTAAGTCGTTTTTTATGCTGTTGTCTTTTTTAGTCTCAATTTAGATACGAAACAACGGCATATTTTTTTTTAGATTTTTTCTATTTTTCTAAAAAACTGCAAAACACTATTTCTAAAGATAAGTGCCGACATTTTTTTTATGGTGGTATCGGTGGTGGGATATCCAAGTCTAATAATATTTGCAAAGTTCCTGGTCCACTTCCTGCAAAAGACGTTGCAGCAGATTTTGTTTGAGCTACTTGAATAAATTCTCCCTTAGTCCAAGTTCTAGTAAATTCTGCTATGTCGGTATTGCTGTAAAAGAATCCTACTCCGTCAGGGTGAGCTGAATCTCTTTGTATGATACATTTTACACCTGTGTCCACAATCGTAGTTCCAAAGCCAGTGGTTTTAATAAATTCAAATGTTACAGGATCATCTGGTCTTTGATTTCTGGTTAGATGAAATATCATTCCTAGAAACTTTCCACCAAAAAACATCTCATTCATATTAATAATTTGTTTAGCAGGATTGGCAATACGAGGATCAAGATTAGATAAATACCATGCCTTAGTTTTTGTTCCACCATCAAAGACTGTATTATATCCTCGATCTTCTGCATTATCCCACAGTAGATAATTTCCTGTTAAAAATTGAACCATTAGATTTTGATACCCCAAAGGTCTTGCTGTGTTCTAACTCTGTCAGAATTATTTGGTCGATTTCCATCTACAATAAGTATTCTAATATCATCTCCACCGTTTATGACAAGTGGTGCATCTCCGCCTGAACCTGGAATTGTGTTTGAACGTGTTATACTAAAATCGACTAATTGTGGTGATGTTTGTCTTGATACAAATGGAAGTATATACCACGGAGATTGGTTTATTTCAAAATTTATGTTAACACCTCTAGAATCTGGGAATCCAGTTCCTATTTCTTTTACTCTCCATTCGTGAATTTGAACTTGGTCAGCACCCTTTCCACCTGTAACGACTTGACCTCTGCCATCAGTTGGTGGACTAAACACTGTAACAGTACCACCATTTCTTGCCAATGGTGCAGACATTGTTGTTGCGTTTGGTATAGATGAAACACCTTGTCCTAAACTCCCCCACCTATACCACAAAATATTAGGATTACCCATTAGACCAAACCCCACTCAATGTCAGTCGACATAGACCAGCTCATAAATCCACTTGGAATAAGTCCATCGGTAGTTTCGAATAGAAATGACCATCTATCTCCAACTGCAATAGGTGTGCTTCCTGTACTGCTAGCATTACCTGTTGCACCTGCATTGATTGTAAATAGAGTTCCTATATCTCCACCATTCCTGAAAAACTTGACTTGTATGGCTTTATTGAGAGTGTTTTCCTTAATTTTCATTCTGACCTTTTTAATGAATCCAAACGTTCCTGCTTGGGCTTGTCCTGTGGGAACTTGAAGATCAGTTAGACTGATAGTTGTAGCAAAGATTCTAGCACCATTGGTTTCGAACGGTATGACAACCCTAGCACCTACTATTGTTCCAGCTACATTACTGTAAGGATTGCGTCTGAAATAATTATTAAACAATGTAGAATTAACAGTGAAGGCAAACGGTGGAGTTGAGGGAAGGAGTTCTGTATCTTCATCTAATAATTCTTCAAGTCCTTCATCGAATTGCTCTTGAGTCTGTCCACAATCTTTTATCTCTGCGAAACTTTCAGGTGCAAAATTAAATACTGTATCAATAGGAAATCCAGATTGGGAAAGAATTTTCAACTCAACCGTATCAGTAACATCACCTGCTTGGAAAAACGCTTTTGCTATCTGTTGGTATGGATCAGATCCATCAGGATCAGAAGCAGTTCCCTTGCTTCCGATAAAAACTCCTAGTGCTATATCAAACCATTGATATGTGAAGAATCCCCCTGGTGGTGCGCCTTTATTTACACCAAGAGTTGCTGTTAGTTCGTAAGTTCGTGCTTTCTTGAATCCTGAAAAGATTCCTGATAGTTGTCCTGCTCCAATAGACACAGCCATATTATTCTGAAACAAAATAGTGTCGAATTCAATGTGATCATTTACAGCTAGGTTTGAAGTTTGGGTTGCTGATAAGATAGCGTGAATCATTCCTTGATTTATTGAAGGTTGAGCCACTTCGGAGTTTGTTAGATATGGTGGTTGCCAAGTGAAGATATGTTCAAAACCATTAAAGTAAGAATAGAATTTAACAATCGTGTATCGATTAGCTCCTTTTCTGACTACTGGTATAGGTGTATTTCTAAAAACATCAAGAAAGGTAACTGCAAAACCACCAGTAGGATCTTCTAAAAATTGAACAGTAATTTCATGCCATCCTGGTGCAGTAGGTGTGTTAATCATTACAATTTGTGTAGCTCCAATCATTCTCATTCTATGAAACGGTGATAGACTCCAATCGATAGCAGTTACACCTTGAACATCTCCAAGATCATTTTCAGGACAGATTACAGGACAAGCTACACCACCCCCACCACTTCCACCAGCTATGACCATGTAATTTCCGTCAGGCTCATTTAACGGAAGTGTTTCATCAAAAATTAAAATTGCGATTTCGTTTCTTTGTAGCACTACATCGCTAGCAATCGAGATGTTTCCCCCTGTTAATAGTCGCAAAGTTGCACCTGGCTCGACTGAATCAGGAGATAAGATTAGGAACTGACCATCTTGTAATTGTCCGTGAATAAATTTTAGTTGTCCTGCTATTCCAGTATTTGCCTTGACTCTTAGAAATGCTCCCCCACCTAGAGTAATATGTTCAAAGTTTCCAGTTGAAACTCTATTCTCATCTAGGTCGTCTATTGTAATGTCTTGTGGTATGAAAGAACGCATACCTTGAAAAGAACCAGTTGCACCTCTTGGTCCACCACCCACAGATATTCCTGCTGTAAGTGTAGCGTTGACTCCTCTAGACTTTAGAAACAGTTCATCCCTAGCTTCCCTTAACTTCTTTTCAAGTCGTATCAGTTTCCTTTCGACTGTATCTGGTCTAAAGCTCATGGTGGTATTACAAACTTCCTTATTGCGTATATGTCCACAAAATATCCGTCAGAATTAATCGTGTGAGTAATTTCAGACGGAACCATTTCCTGTTCACCACCTGGCACTCTTGAACTTCTGACTTTGAATCTCTGACCTAGCCTAAGTCTTACATCTCCTGTTGCTGATAGATTCCATTGTTGAGGGAAAAATTGCGCTCTTGCCTTATGTGCTACTGCTAACGCCTTTGCATTAAGATAGTCTGATTCTGATTCTTGTCTTACAAGTTCGACTCTCGGATCAGGTATCTCATCTTCATTACTGGAAGCATACAGTTCCTTTTCAAAATATATTTCGTCAATAGCAAGTGTTGCGTGTCTTATTATTAGATTAATTGATATTACATCACGTTGTCCTGATAATCCTCCTTCAAGTGAACCTAAAACTTCTTGAGTTAGTTGTGCGCCAATCTCCCAAATATCTCTAAGAATTTTAGATTGTCCAGCAATATACAATCCACCATCATCATACGATTCTTTATAGAATATTCCTATCATTTTTACAAATCTCCAATCAAATTCAACTCCTGTGAACTCTCTTTCAGGAATAAAGAAGTTGAATGGAAGAATGAATCCGAAGATTGTAGCATACTCATCTATTCTGGAATGATACAAGTCTTGTGCAGCTCCAGCTCCAATCGGAACGCTGTGTGATTGCCACTGGTTGTTGAATCTTTGTGTAAATTCGTGAAAATACACTCTGTCAAACTTATCCATAGCCCAAAATATCATAGGCAAATCTGCTTTTCCTAAAGCTAGTTCAGGATTAGGATCACCAATCTGCGTTCTAAAAAGTGCAGTTTTTAGTTTAAACCTGAAAGCTGACATTCTTCCCATATCTTCGGAAGCTTGACCTCTATGCCAACCAACTAGACCAGCTTTATTTCTATCTAGGTTTGTAGTATTGACTAAAGGAAAGTTTTTGTTAGTTCCGAATTCATGTCCAATGCCACCTGACGCAGAAACTTCTCTTGGGAACGGAAACATCATGTGCCACCACATACCATTAGATGAAAAGTTTCTTGCATCTCCAGTAAATGGGGGTAGAGCTCCCCATTCAAAGAAAAATTCCACAGCTTGCGTGTCGAGTCCTGTTGCACCATCAATCGGTCTAATTTCTTTTATCATGTGTAACGGAGAAGAAGTTTGTGGATTGAATTTTCCAAAAGGTTCATCTCTGTCAAGACTCCAAATAGTTTCAAATGTTGTTCCATTCCATTTCTTAACTTTTCCATCTGACAAGTCTATTACAATATCTGCTTTTTCTGGTGTGCCACTAGGCAAAGGCAGAGGACTTTCAGGAATAAATGTAGGATCTTGTGAAAATCTAATAATTAGAGCATCGCCTTCTCTATTATAGTGTGCAATCTGGTTAGCGTGTCCTGCAAAGTTTCCTGTTGGATTTGGTCCAACTAGTATATGCTGACTATCAAAACGTTCACCAGAAGTTGGTTCATCATTAGAAATTCTTGTAACATACTTGACAGAAAATCTTTCAAAATAATCGTCTGGTTGTTCTCTATCATATAGAGTTCTTGCAATATTCCAATCGACCATAAGTCCTACTGCATTTCCAAATTGTATGTCCTGACTCCAATAAGCAACTCTGTCGGCAGCAGAATTTACAAGCCAATCGTCAGTATGAATTGTCCAAGGCGTGTAGGAAAAATATGCTATGTTATTAGGATCAATAGTGAAGTCCTCAAGCCAAAATAAGAAATTATCTTCTGGTTCTCCTATAAAACTAGGAACGAAACTTACTGCTTTGAAGAATCTTACATTTGGAAATCCTACAACAGTTCTGCGAACTAAATCATCTTTATCATATTCGGTAGCTGGTGTCCATTCTTCTCTTTGAATTCCGTGTAAGTATTGACTTGCAAATCTAGCGTGATCCATTGGCATAGAGCCACCACCTGAATCGGCTTTTACGATAATTGTGTTCTTGAATTTTACATTATCAGTATTCTGTTGTTGTTCCTGTTCTCCTGCACCACCACCAATAGGAGCTATTTCAGTTGGGTCGATTATTACGCCTGAATCCTGCTTGCCAAATTCTTCTGCAATCATTCCAACTTCTCGTGTAACAGTTACAGAAGGTTCAAAGTCAAAATAAAAATCTCTTAATGTTCCACCGACAACAGTAGCATCTGCTAGTCTATCTATGACTTCTGCCCATTCATCAAAACAACTAGTAGGTGCAAAGGGTTCCCAATTTAGTTTGAATTGGTCTGGTAGATCAATATCTGGTTCGTTAAATGCAAATATTGTTCCACCGTTTAATCCAGAAGCAATATTGAGTTCTGCTATCACTTGTCTGAAATGATCTTTTGGAACAATTAGAATGTCTTGTGTAGAATACAGATTTTCTTTTGAGATGTATTCAATCCCATTCATTGGAATAGATAAAACCTCACCACCTGTTTCGTTGATTATGATACTTGGTTGTCCAATATCTCCACGAAACAGTTTTCCTTTGTTAGCTCCTTGAGTGATTTGAAACTCTACAAGAAAATTGACTTTTGTAAATTCGTCTATTAGAATAGGAGCTGAACGAACAAATTTTCCGTTAGAAGGAATATCAAGATTCAGGACAGCGTTGTTTACCCTTTCATTTCCAGTATTGACATATTTTATCATATTGAAGAATGGTTTCAAGTCCTCAATTAGAGTCGGGGGATTTACAGTTTTATCTATAAGACGTAATGTAAAATCAAATGTCAAGTTTGAGCCACCAACGTACCACCGAATGTTAGATTGATTGTGAATCTTATCATCTTAGCAGTTGGTAGATGTTCTAATGGTAATGACTCGATACACAATCCTGTTTTAGCTGGTAGGTTGCCAGGTGTTCCTACATTATTATCAAATCCAAGTCTAGGAGCATTGGGCCACTCTATTCCAAATATTCCAAAAGGAAAGTCGTCTGTTACTTGTCGTTGTAATGGGAAGTTGATTAGTTTTTTTAATTTATCATCTTCTGATATTTTTATGTGTCCAGGAATTGGAAAGTCAAGTGAACGAATTCCATTATCTTGAAGTTTGATAATTCTAGTTCCGTCATTAGTTGGACTAGCCTTTTTTACGATATTGATAAACAAATCTCTTGTAATCTTTTGGGCTATGGCATTTTTTGTATCAAACTCAATCTTCTGTGCAGCTGGTAAATCATTTACGGAAGTGCTATCCGTTATTGCTGTCCTAAAGAACAAAACAGCATTAGCCAGTGAACAAGTCGCCCCCTATGTTTAATTCTCTAAATCTGTTCATTTCGTTGCTTAATTCGCTAGTAGAACCCCTACCAACTGCTGACTGTGTTAATCTTGTGTCTGCTAGGAAAAACAACCTACCTGCTTTTATATCCACTAGTTTATCAAGTTCTGAAAATAATTTAACTTCATTCCTGACTTTAACTCTAATATCTGCAACACCACCAGGTTTGAACATATCTTCAACGATTCCAAGAATAATATCGAAAGCGACTTTGAGTCCTAACATAGCTCCCAAGAGTTTGAATAAAATTGGACCACGAGTAATTTTTCCTAAAAGAAATCCTATTGGATTCTGAACGAGTCCTGACAGTTCACCGACAATGGGATCAATTCTTTCAATGTCCTCTTCTAATTTTTGGAGTTTATCTTCTGCGATTTTTTCTTCTGATTTTTTCTTATCATCAGGTTCGCCTTTCTTTTTTCCTGGTGGTGATTGGTCTGGTGTGCCGATTGCAGTTAATCGTTGTTCAGCTTTTTGATCCTCAATATTACGAAATTTTTTGTCAAGAACCTTTTCGACTTCTGTCTTGCGTTTTGCTAAGTCCTCTGCCTTTTCGAGTTTCTTAGCTTCTCTTTCAAGAGATTCCTGATCAATAATTCTTAAATCGAGTTCTTCTGAAACAGATTTGTCGTCAGCTGACACACCTAATCTAACAATACTTCTTTGATAAATCTATTAGCCTCAGCATTGAATCTCCTTCTTACTGTGTTGCGTTTTTTCTGGACTACTCTGAACACAATATGATTTCCTGGAAGTCTAGGCATTCTGACCTTCTTCCTAAAAATATCTCCCCCTTCTGTGGGTATCTTCAAAGCTGGTCTTGGTCGTCTTTGTGTAGGTGGCTTTGGAAATATCACATAAGCCTTACGACCACGTTCAATCATTACGGCAACTGGAAATCCCCCACGAGTAGTAAAATCAGATATGATTAGAAAGGTTATTGTTTTGTTATCAGTTCTGGTTTTTACTTCTGCTCTGACTTCGGCTATTATCTTTGGTGAGTATGATTCACTTCGTAGTTTTTGCTTAATAGGTTGAATAATTTCCTCCTCTATGATAGATTGCATTAAGTCTAGTGCAAAGTCAACGAATTTTATTTGAAGTGTTTCCAGTCCAAATCTAACTCGTGCAAGGTCTGGTCTTACTTCACCTAAACTCATTCTCGAATCAGTATTGGGAACGGTTCATCCATGATTCTAACGTCAACAGGAAGTTCTATTGCTCCGCCTACATTACGAATAATTCCAAATGCTATGATTTCGAGAGTAACTTGCTGTCGAATTTTAGGATCAGAAGTTGATTTAGTTAGATAGATATACCGAACCGTAAGTGTAACCCTGTTTCCTAATTCCTTTTCCCTTAACCAGAATGATACTGTATCACTGTCAGTCGGTGGATCAACATCATCTATCATGTCAGCAGTAAGTCTAAGATTAATTTGTGAAGTATTATTCTGACCAGTCTTAACTAGAAATAATTTTCCATCATCAGTATAGTTATCTTCATCTGTAAAATTGAAATTTACTGGAACAGCTTGGAGAGATTTTAGCCTTAGAAAATTTGAAGGATTCTCTAGAGATTGAAATTGAACAAACGCATTAAAGGACTCGGCACGATTAGTTTCAGTAGGCTGATTCTTATCAATATCTGCCATGCTAAGTCGTTATTCCCCGTACTATTTCAATTTGTAGCACCACAGTCTTTAATCCAGTAAATGAAACAGAATCTCTCTGAACTACTGGAAGGACATTATCAAACGTGGTTACAATTCCACCCTCTGTGAGAGTAGCAGAAACATAATCTTTAGCTTCTATTAGAGCATCTATGGCATCGAATTTTTCCTTAGTCCATGCGTATTCAAATAATCTATCACCAACCTTTTCTTCTGGTATGGGATCTGTTTCTCCACTATCATCCGATATTCTAGAAACATTCCTGCCTAGCTGACCAACACTAGTTCTGATAAGGGCTAAATCAACTCCACCAATCTCAAGAGTAATACCACCACCAAGCACAGCACCGTCAACCGAAGGAGTTAGAACAGTAAATGAGAATGAAGCCGATGAAGTAGTTCCGTAGATTGTTGCAGATTCGGTTCTTGCCCAAGAAGTTCCCCTTTGTGAAAGCACTCCACCAGAAATCTTTAGGTTATTAAGAAGATTTGAAATCGTCTGTTCTATTAATTCCAAGTCTACAATCTCGTCAGGAATTTGTCTATTGTATCGAATGAAGATGTTAATGTTGAAAGTTTGGTCTTGTGTTATTAATTCAGGATCAATCTGTCTTGTTATCGGTCTTATTGTATCAACTTCGATAGATTGGTAATCGTGATAAGCACGTTGTCCATGTCGAATTAAAATATTATAGGGATAAGTTCCTTCATAGAGTCTATCGATAATTCCCTGTTGTGTAATTCCTGTTTGAACAAGAATTGCGTTAAATCCACCAGTGATAGTTCT
>SDBT01009296.1_pt1 | contig 15974 bp, 34 predicted proteins | sample 2277101 | NCBI WGS metagenome assembly SDBT01 (sample SAMN10404973, study PRJNA504765) | marine sediment metagenome | isolation source: marine sediment core GS10_PC15, 103 cmbsf | place: Arctic Ocean: Southern Knipovich Ridge | collected 2010 | reverse complement strand
ATCCCAGTCAGTAGGAACATGGGAAACATGAATAGACCTGCGATTACACATATAATATCGTGGTCCTTTTCCTTTTGTATAACATACGAAATATATCACTTTATAGATTACCTTAATATGGATACCTTTTTGAAACAACTGATTTGCGAATTTTTATACCATTTTTATAATAGTCTTTTCCCTTAGAATCTAATTGATTTAAAAAACGTTTTCTAGCGATTCTAGCATGCCTTTTTGTAGGAAAGATATTCCATGCACCAGTAGTCATAGACCATACATGAGGACTACTACAACGATTAGTAAGACGGAGTACTGTATTAGCTCCGTGATCACTAAAATAGACGAAATATGTTGTTCTATTTCCATTCATTTATTTTCAATACCTTCTTATCTACTCTTGCTATCTTTAAATTGCTTCTTCTATTATAACCATAAGGATAACCTCTGCGTTTTATCAAATATCTGTGTATAGCTATTCTTGCATGTAAGCGTGTCTTAAAAGCGGTAAATATCATATCAATTAGTTCCAAACCGCTATATATGCTTCTATAGAGAAACCATGTTTCTCCTGTATCTTCGTCACGAACAGAAACATAGTAACTCATTTATGGTATTCCCTTATCATTTCAGATGGAGTTTTAGTGACGATTCGTATTTTTTGTGGAGCGTAATCTTCAAAATCCCTCACTCCCATAAGGAATCGGGATCGAGATATTCGTGCTTGTAAGCGTGTCGGAAAGGCGGTACATGACAGACTTGACATAATAAGCAAAGTTCCATTAGGTAACGATGATAAAAAAAGATACCATATCATATATTCGTTATAATAAGAAACGTAATATTTCATTTTCTATCCAATTCACTTTTATTGATTCTTATTTCACTATATTTATATGAAGTAAAAGTTTTTATAAATCTTTTTTTCATTATCCTTGCTGTAATGTGTGTTGGAAACGTTGAAAAGTTTACTGCTGAAAAATGAAAGAAACGAGAATCATTAGAATCGTCTTCAAGATTATCATATTTAAGATAGTATTCTCTATTTTGTTGTGTTTTAACTGTAATATAGTAAAATATCATGTAAACGCCTCTACCTTATGGATAACAACTATTTTACTGGAAAAAGTATAAAGATGCATGAATTTATTTTTTATCAGTCGTGCTTTTAGTATTTCATCTCCTTAAAAGAATGTCGTATATTTGATAGCATATTCCCTTCAGTCCATTATAGTTCGAATGTATAGAAAGGATAGTGCAAAAGGGGGTGCTGAAAAAAAATAAGTTCGGAAAATTTAGTGAGTAATCATTAATTGATCTTTATCGACACAAATGGTATAATGTCTTGGCGAATAGAAAAATTTTAATCTCTTTGCTAATATTCTAGCTTTCAAACGTGTTTGAAGCCTTTGAGATGCATTAATTTTTATAAGAGAATAATCATTTGGAAAAATTATAGAAACTTTATACTCTATCTTACTCGTAACACAAACGATATAACGTGTTTTCTTCATGACGTTTTCCTTATTATTCGATCACATAATGTGGTTCTATTACAAAATTATGTCCAAAATATTCTTGTATTCTCTTTCTCATTATTCGAACATGCAAACGATTAGTCATTCCATGATGAGGAAATATTGTTAAATAGAAGGAGCCATCATCATTATGAGCAATATATTGTACGTTTTCGAGTAAATTATCTGTTTTTACCACTATTCTATATTTCATTACTTATATCTGCTTTTCTAAACCATTGTACAGTGAATTTTAATGATTCATGTTTAGCGTTTGTCTCCTTTACCCTTTTTGTCTCTATTCTGGCATGTAATTTAGTTTTAACACATGTAGCACCTATTCTATTATGTGGCACAGCAGCACCAACATAATTATAGACATAATATCGTATTTTAACTTTCACATAAACATCCTATTGATACAGATACTCTATCTTCTCCATCTTCTCCGGACCATACTCTCATTAAATGTCGAGCCGCTATTCTAGCCTTAATTTTAGTAGGAAAAAGAATTTTATACTTAGGATTATCATTCCAATCTACGCCATAAAATTTAGATCGATTATACATAGACATATAATATATATGTATACGTGGCCCGAGAGGATCTAACGTTTTAATATTAAGCATAACATAATATCCAGTTTTAATCATAATTTCACAATTTTAGTTTGTAGTTTTTCCGATGCATAAGATAGTATATTCTGTGTTCTTATTTTTTTTATTGCTATTCTAGCCATTGTCCTTGTAGGAAAGATTGTCATTTGATCTACATATTTAGTAAGCCCATAATATTTATATTCAAAATGCATCCTACGTAGATAATAATTCTTTCTGCAATCAACTCTATGACAATGCACGTAAAACATTATAGTCCTTCAAATATCCTATATTTCTTCATAATTTCATTTCATTAACTGTGCAATATGACACTTGGGAGCATTCCATCCTTTTTGGGTATAGTCTATTCCTAATCTTTTTGCTGCTATTCTGGCAATAATCCTTGTGGAGAAGGTTGTTCTGACAGTAACATGTGCTGTAACGCCAATATTGAAATAATTTTTCCATAGATAATAAAGGTTATTATCATCATTTAAATAGCAACACACATAATACATTATAATTTTTCCAATTTAAGTTCACTTGCATAGTTCCCCTCTTTGCCTCTATCCATATGCTTTGTATTTGCTTCATAATAAGCAGCCCAAATATCTTCGTCATAATGGTTTTCAATAGCATTGATGATTTTAGGGAGATCAGAGATTGGGATAGGTGTATATTGCCAAGCATCGACACCTACATTAATCATATTCTTTTGGACTCTCCAATTTGCATGCACATGACCACAAATGTTCCAGAATCCTTTCTTTCCGTTAGAGGGGAAATGATTACAGAAGAATGTTTGATCTTTATATTTTAATAGTAAACTATCGTAAACTTCAGTAAATAAACTCTTTAATAATTTTGGAGAAGACGTATCATGATTTCCTCTGATAAGAATAATTGAACCATTCAATTGTGACACAAAGTCCTTTGTCAGCAAGGACTTATCATAGGCAAAGTCTCCAAAATGATAAACTTTATCTTCTGGTGTGACAACTTTGTTCCAATTGTTGATCATTGTTTGGTTATGATGTTCGGGTGATTTGAATCTACGAAACATAATTTCCAATCGGTTTTCTGGTTCTCCGAAGTGTGTATCGGCGGTTAAAAAAGTATTAGGCATTTATTCGTTCCTTTCTTCTTTGTGAATCTTTCTTTTATTTATATCATTATTATGATAGTTATTAATCTTTTTCATAAAGATTCTAGCCATTAATCGGGTATAAAATCGTTGTCTTTTATTCTTAACCCATGTATAATATGGATGACCTTTCCTTATCATTTGTAAATAAGATAGTCCTGCTACATGAGTTGTAGACGTTATGTAGTACATTTGTTATTCTTGTTTTGGAGCATTAACTATACAACAATCTTTTAACACCATTCTTCTATTTTTATCATGAAATCTTTTTAACACAATTCTGGCTATTCGTTTATTGGGATATCGAGTAGCGACATTTAAGGACACATAATAATAGTGACTCTTACTATAACACAGGTGCGTACCAGATGATTGTAATTTTATATAATAGCCATAGTTTCCTCTATAGCCGCCAAAAAATGGTATTTCTATCATCTATAGTACCTCGAATCCCCACACTCTTCCTTTACCGTCGCCTCTATTGCGTGGAAATTTAGCACCACCGATAACAGCAACACCCCAATCGTTTACCCGTACCTTGATTGGTGTATTTCCTTTTGGCCAAATTCCTAATCCAAAACTATTTGGCTCAGTCTTATCCATATCACAATGCCAATCACGATAATATTTGCCAGATTCATAGTGAATAGCTTGATTATATTTTCCACAACCTCTGGTGTCGTGGTCACGAAATGCATATAGATATTCTCCATCAAATTTAAGATCATATTTTAAAGCATATGCTTGAATCTCTTTTGCTTTTTGTTCAATAGATTTTTCTGTAAACACATTCCTATAATAGCATAGAGCAGCAGAGTTTATAAATTCTTTTTCAACCCATTTATCCTGGAGAGGTTTAGAGATTTTTCTTGAAGTTACGACTCTATCCAGATCCAAACGTTTTCTGTGTTTAATGATAAACTTTTCTGACATTGGTTGGTATGAGGAGATCATATTCCATTTTACTTTGCGTCTAAATTTGTGTATAAACTTTTCTGATAATCTTTGATAAGACGAGATATTATCCCAACTAATTTTCTTTTTGAATTTGGTAATAAAATCTTCTGTTAGTGTTTGGTATCGTGAAATTAAATACCAAGCTAATAGGTTTTGATATTTCGTCATAAATTTAGAAGATAAATGCTGACATTGGCAAATGGCTCTCCAATAAATACAATTTCGTCTTAATCCTAGAACATTTGAATTAAGTAATTTCTCAATAAAGGATTCAGGGAGCACTTGGCTACAGCATATTTGATGCCAATCAAGTTGATTTTGATATTTTTCCATAAAATCTTCGGTTAATTTTTGATATGAACAGATATGGCGAGTGTGCATATAATCACTTGGATCGTAATGTTTCTCTATGAATTCTATTGTATTATTTCTATGGCGAAATACGGTTGCCCAGGATATATGATTTTCGTATTTTTCTAAAAATTCTTCTGATAATTCATTAGCCATATCGATTATGAGATCTTCCCATTTACTATGTTTAATACTTCTAAACGATTCTGCTTTAAAATATTTTAATACTTTCTTCTCTTCTTCTGTGTAGATTTTAGTTGCCATAAATTGTCCCTTTCTTTATAATGTTAAATTTTAGATATTTCTGTCATATCCTGTCTAAAAATGTCATGATCCCATTGATGGGCTGTGTGTTTTGTAGTTGGAGATTTATCTGTCTTCCATCTTTGTGATTGCACCATTAAAAATTGAGTGACTTCGACTACCTCTAGTTTGAGTATTGGAGTAATGCGTTCTATTTTTCTTTTCATAATACGTGCAATTGTTTTTGTTGGTATCATTAACCATTCTTTCCAATAATCGGACATTGACCAAACGTTTTCTTCAGCAAAACCCATAAATTCTGATTCTTTGCCTATTGTGTAATTATTGAAGTAACGAATTACACATGGATGGGCTTCATCTTTATTGGTCATTTCTCTTAGTATATACATAGACTCTCTCTTCTTGATTCATTATAGCAAGGTGCAATAATTCCTTGCCGCGAATTTTAGAAAAGTTGTGCCGAAAATATAGAAGAGGAGAAAGATATGGATGAAGAATATGGTTTAGAATTAGTTATAGATGCTAGTGGTTGTAATCCAGAAAGATTTACAAGAGAAAACATAGAAGCATTTATGATAGAACTGTGTGATCGGATAGATATGGAAAGAGCTTGGGACGTAGAGAAAGAAGATTATTTAGTTCCTTACTTTTGGGATGAAATAAATGGCGGATCTACTCCCGAACCACATTTAAAAGGTGTTTCGTGTGTTCAATTCATTGAAACAAGTAATATTGTAATTCACACACTTTCGATGTTACACGTAGCATTTCTGAATATATTTTCATGTAAAAAATTTGAACAAGAAGATGTTGAAGAATGTATAAAAGATTTTTTTGAAGCAAAGATAATCAAATCAACTTTATTGGAGAGACGTTATGTTAAAACTGCATGAGAAAACAATAGATTTTAATCCTGATTTAATGCCAATAGAAATTCAAAGACTCATACAAGCATCTTTGAATAAAAACGAAAGTGTTATTAGATGTGCTTTGGGAAAAGATAAAGCAGAACTAGGAATCATTAATACTAAATTAAATAATTTTTCTCCTTTTTCTTTTCGTAGACCTTTCTTCTCCTGTGAGGATTTATTCAATGTAGCCTTCATAGTACCCACTGGTGTCGGTGCATCGTGTGGAGGGCATTCTGGGGACGCTAACACGGTATACAAGACAATAGCTAAAGTAGCTGATAAAGTAATTACACATCCGAATGTTGTTAATTCTGCTGATTTGAATGAGATTACTGATAACACTTACTATGTTGAAGGAAGTATTTTGAGTCGTTTTCTTGCTGGTCAAATAAGATTGTCAAAGAAAAGATCAAATAGGATACTTGCTATTATACAAAATAAATATGAAGATAAGTTTATGCATAGCAGCGTCAATGCCGTCAATGCAGCAAAAGCGGTTTTTGGAGCCAATATTATTGATATATTAGTTGTAGATGATTTTAGTATGAAAGTTGAATTTGCTACGTCTGGTAGAGCATCAGGAAGAATAGAAGACTTGACTTTATTGCGAAAGATATTACAAATATATAAGAAGAAATGCGATGCTATTGCTATTACGTCAACTATTGATACTGATCCTGTTATAAGAGATAGTTATTTATATGGAAATGGTTCTGTAAATCCTTGGGGCGGTGTTGAAGCATTATTGACGCATTGGATTTCTTATGAAACAGGTCTTCCCTCTGCCCATGCACCAACAGGATGTCCTGATGATGATGCGTTAGATTTTGGTGTTGTCGATCCTCGAATGGCATCAGAAACGGTTTCTGCTACATATTTTCCATGTGTATTAAAGGGATTGATGCATGCTCCTTCCGTTGTTTCTTTAGATCACCCTAATGCTATGTCTGTGGGGGATTTAAGTGCAATAGTAATGCCTCAAGGATGCTTGGGCATCCCCATTTATGCAGCTTTATATCAGGGTATACCTGTGATTGCTGTTGAAGATGGAGTTCAAGCTGGTGTAGATAATAATATAATTAAAGCATTACCCTGGAAAGACGGTCAATATATTGAAGCATCAAATTATATGGAAGCGGTTGGAATCTTAACAGCTATGAAAGCTGGCATTTCTGTTGATTCCGTTCGTAGACCATTAAAAAAACTTATGTATAAAAAGGAGGGGAAAGATAAAAAAGACCTAATTTAGTTATATAGGAAACTAATTAGGGGAATGTGCAATTGAAGTATATCCAATCACAATCTTTTCTTGAGCAAAAGATCAATTTTTTTATTACAAATTTTAAAGTGCATATCGATGCAGCAATTAGCGGAGTAAAGAGAATCGATCCCACGGAAATTATAAATCTTGAAAATAAAGCTCGTATGCTGATTAGGAAACTTCAAAATATCCCTGGAACAGAAAATCTTCGTCAACAATTATTAACATTATTACAAGAATCTTCTGCGATAGAAGCCAAAGAAGATTTGCGAAGAAATCCTGGTATATGGAGTGGTGACTAACATGATTACAAATTGGTATAAAATAGCAATAAGTTTTCAAGATAATTATGATAAAGAACAAGATACATTAGCTTCATTTATACAGAGAGAGAGAGGTCATGATAGGCAATTAGCTCTTAGAATAGCAAAAAATATTCTTACAGACATGGGCGGTGCCAGAGGAATCATACAGCGCGGAGAGCTTAATGAAGAAACACTTGATATGATGATGATGATGAGTTCTGGACCAATATAATAGGAGACAGATATGAATAATGACCCTAACCTAGATTTGGCAATCGAAATCTCCGAAAACAGTAATCGTGTTTTAAGGAGAATTAATCAATTACAAACAAATTTAGTTTCGACAAAAGAAGAAGCAATAGATCTTGATGATAAAGCAAAACAATTGGTTGAGCAATTAACTCCTCCTCCACCAGTAGTAGATGAGATAGTTAAAGTATGGACATTCAATATCAATCAGCTTACTGCGATGAGGGGTGGAGTTCCATGTCCAACTTGGGAAGGGCATGAGACTATTCCAGATGGAACACTTCCTGGATGGGCAAAATACGCCCAAAGATTTCTTCCAGATAACTATCTCCAACCGAATCCCAATACCGGAGAGCTTGAAGGTCCAATGAATTATTACGATTACTGCATAGGTGTATCAGAAAACCATTACAAGGAAAGCACAAGAGAGGTATATAAAAACCTTGCCCCAAGATACACAAATATTGGTAATGGAAAATCGATTGCAGAGTGGATTGAAACACAGACAAAATTAGCTGAAGATAACGGTTATCAGTGGGTTCTCCATTTACAAGAATGTGTTGATCCACAATGGGCAGTTCGCTGGATTAGGCCAAATGAGATTTCTGTTGATAATAAAACTTGGTGGCCAGGAGCAAAAGCATATTGGGGAATGAGATCTACTGGAAAATATGGAGAATTATTTAGTTATGTTCCTGTTACGGTCACAAGTACTCCACAAGATAATGTCAGAAAACTTATTAATCCTAATGTGTATTCTCGTGGTTTGCATGTTTCCGATACAGTAATAGGTGGTGATGTCGTTTGTCTATCTAATTTTCATACTCATTACCGCAAATCATCTGAAGAAATTGGTGGATATAAGGGATTCTTTGAAGAAATAGATAATGAATATGATTATGCTATTATTGGTTGTGATGCTAACTCTTCTGTTAGTACGATGAGAAATAATCTTCCTGACTCTTTTGTGCATGCTTCCGGTTCTAGTATCGATCAGATATGGGTAAAGGGATTTGAAGTGCTTGAAGGTGCTATGGATACAACTACTAGTACACCTAAGAGATTAAGTGACCATGTTGGTTATTATGCGATACTTAAAAAAAAGTAACAATTGGAGTTAACGAACTCTTACTATTGACTTCTTCAATATATCATATCTTATATCGTTCGTTTCGCACCAAGTATATTTATCTACAGATTGTCTAGCAAATCGAGCCATTAATCTTGTGGGGAATACAGCTAATTCCACACGATTAGTACCATAATTTTCGTAAGGTTGTTGTATAAAATATCTACCAACATTTTGTAAACTAATGTTATGCATTAAAACTGTGCGACACATCTTCTTGTCATCAGGTTGTTTCCACCATATTTCCACTTTGTATTTTGTTGCTTTAGGCTCTGAATATAGCATGGGTAATCTCCACTTCATCTGGGAATTTTAAGTTATCCAAATATTCTGATACACGTCTTTGTACTTCTATGCGAGTCATTAATTTTGTATAAAATTTTCTCATGGTTTGCATAATTTCTACCCCACCTATGTCTTTATCTCGAATAGTAATAGCATATGAGTATTTATTCATTTATTTTTCCATTCTTTCGCGTATATTTTCAATTCCGATTGTCATATTTTTAAATGCTGTTGGGAACATTTTATTTCGCCGTAAAATTCTAGCTATAGCTAATCTTGCTTGCAATCGTGTTGGGAAGATATATTTGGACTCTTTGCCAAATTGTCCTGCGGTATAACCCCAATTATTGCTAAAATATACTATAAATGTTTGCGTCTTTATAGGATCATTATTATGATAAAAATATAATTTAGCGACATAACCATGTTTTGTTTGTATCATTATACTCTGCTATTCCATAACAGTATAGTCTTGTAGGTAAAAAACAGAAATTCCTTTAGAGGAAACGCTCAAAAAATGTATAAATTAGTAATATAATGGACAGACATCGTGTATCTAAATCTGATAATTGGTATCGCAAAACTGCTCAACAACAGTTGTTATTCTATCCTTGGCAACAACGCCCATATGCTGTCTATGAAAAACAAGCCCCAATTTATCCGACGGACAAAGAAAACAAAAAACTTTATAGATGTTATTTATGTGGGAATGGATTTCCAAAAGATAAAATAGCGTATTGGTATGAAGATGAGGATACTACTAAAACACCATACATATATAAACAAAACTTTAATGTTGATCAGTTAGCAGCCGATGTGTCTCAATTACATATATTATTGAGAAAAGCTGTAGATACTGCGGTTTCCACAGCGACAGCAGGAAGAACTACGATTGAACAAGAAAACGAAAAAAGAAAAGATACAGGAGAAGAACTTCTTTCGTTTTGGCATTTACGCGACCCACAGATAGATGTTACAGAAGCAATAAATTTCATTGCTCAAACAAATCTTAAGTCTTTGGCCGAATATGGCAGCATTATGAGCGGTTCATATTATGCTGGCTATGATGTCAATATTATTCGTGTAATAGAAGGAGTAATCACGTCCGGTGGTAAAATGTATTCGAGTGGTTTGATTCCTTTGGTAAGTTCATTAGGAAAAACGGATATTAAAAAAGACATTTCCGATGTTGTCAAAACCAATACTTTTAATATACAAGACTCTGTTCCTATCTGTAAAGATTGTTTTGAGGATGTTAAAATGTGTGGGGGATGCGATAAACCTATAATAGATACTGATAAAGCATATGTGACACAATGGGATAAGAAAGAATATATTTGTCAACAATGTATAGAAAATGGAAATTACAGTATTTGTATAGATTGTGGACGAGCAGGTGCGAATGATGAAATGATTTATATAGAAGATGAAGGTAAGGTTTGTTCTGAGTGTGGTGCAAGCTACAACAAAATAGCACCATGGACATCTCGGATAGAACAGTCAGCAGAACAAAATGATTTGCCATTTAACTCTTGGTTTAATCCCGATAATCCAGAGGATACTGATGACCCTGAAAATGATAGATTATACATTCCTTATATTGCTGAAACATCATTACAAAATGAAGATAAAGAAGTTCTTGACTTCTTGAGAATAAAAGGTTATCCTAAAAGGTTACCCAATGGAACTGTTATTAGAGAAAAAATCCTTGTGACGCCAGAATCATATCTTAGGGGTTATTGTCAGGTTGGCAAAAGAACGTGGAAAATAGGAAAATTACTTGACAGGTTACGTCGTAATGAATTAAAAGGCATAGGTGCCGTAAGCACAAAGAAAAGAGATGAAATAAATTACGAATATACAGATAATCAACATGGGATAATGCACAAATATGAAACATCGGAGTCAAGACAATCTGCTAAAAAGATGGAAAAATTAGATGATAATAAAAATCTTCTGGTTGTTATTTCTCAAAATCCTTTTGATATAGCCGGTATGTCTACCGAAAAAGATTGGACATCCTGTATGACATTGGGTTCTGGTTCTCAATATACAAGTGTGTTCGATGAAATAGAAGATGGCGGGTTAATAGCGTATCTTATTAAAGAAGATGACAAAGAAATAAATAATCCTTTAGCTCGTGTGCTTGTTAAAAGATATTCAGGTAAAGGCGGTAAAAATGTAGCAATGGCTGATTATGATAGTTATGGATTATATGGAAGTAAAGCTGATGATTTTAAACAATTTGTTCATTCGTGGCTAGAAATGAAACAAGGTAAACGCATACCTGATAATGATAAAACCGAAGTATACAAAAGAAGGGGTATGAATTATTCAGGAGGCATGCCTGATACCATTCATGCATCTCAAAAAAAGAATTGGTATAAGCTGTCATCTATTTAAGTTCTATATTATACCAATAAGTTAAACCTCTTAAAGATTTTCCTTTTAAACAAAGAGACATAGTTTTTGCATCGACAATATTAAAATCAATAATATTTGAATCTTTATTAAAAAAAGGTGTGATTATACTTTTTTTTAATTTTCCTCTCCATAGGCGTGCGTGCAATTTAGTTTTAAATATTACCCAATATGCAAAGTCCTCACACATTCCTAATGTATTTTGTTTACAGAGATATGACAATCCATAATGCACATTATCACTAATTTTGTAATAGTACACGACATATCCTATATGACCATGACTTAATACTGTATTCATAATAAATCCTACGTTTTACTCATTATAGTGTCTAAAAATTAAAGGATTATGATTTTTATTGTATAATCTTTTAAGTAGTGTCCCAAAAATAAGGTGATATTAATATGTTTACAAAATTCAATTGGTATAAAACAGCACAAGGAGCTAATCTTTTTGTAGTTCAAATTGCCAACCAAATCAATCAGTTGGCAGACGGATTAAAACAGATAAAAGATCCAAGAGCACAAAGGATCGCATCTCTTGTCGAAAAATTGAATATTCAATTAACAGAAGATGCAAGAGAATACGGGATGCGTATGGTTGCAGAAGCTGGTGATCTTTGGGACCAACATTTAAGTAATATTCCTGGAATAGAAAATACCTTACCATATTTTGCTTTACGTTCTATCGTAAATTTAGGTGCTCAATTATCTTAGGAGATTAAAATGAAACTGGTTAAGAAATCAGGTCAAACAACCATACAAATCTTTGTTGATGAATGGAGAAAGATTGGTATAGAACAGGGGTGGATTAAAACCGCACAAACTGGTGGTGGTTGGGAATTGATCAGAAGAGAATTGGATGGATTAATTCCTGGTGTAGAAGGTGCATTAGGTGGAAGAAGAGTAACCGGAGATCAAATTAAACTATTGGGTGGAGAAGCATTTGTCCTTAATGCAATTACTGGTCATTTGGGAATTCAATCTCCTAATGGTCATGAAGTTGCTATGCGTTTATTCGATATGTTAGGAAACAATACAGATGCCTATGCAAGACTTGATCAATTAATAGAACCATTAGGAAGAGAAGTTGCTAATTTGGCTGATCAGATTAGGGAAGGAAGAATTTTAGCTGGACAAGATGAAACCATAAAAGATGGTCTTAAAAAACAGTATGATGACATTATCTCATTCATTACAAATGCTGGTAGACGATTACCCGCACAAAACACTCTTGCATTGCCTCAAGAACCTCAAAATTTACAGGATACAACTAAGTACAGGATCATTTAATGAATTGGTACAAATTAGTTAAACTAGCGGATAATTTTTTTGCAGATCCACCCTTTCGGGGAGATTATTCTACTTATATGGATATAGGCCATAACACTTTGCAGTCAGTTGAAAGACAAAGTGTATGGGCTATTTTGGGATACCCTAAAGATCTATACACATATACATTACAGGCAAAAGAAGATGATGAATATCAAATACATGCAGATTATTGGGGAGATTTAAATCAAAAAAGATCAAATATTGATTATATTGCAAAAGGAAGATATGAAAAACTCCGTAACGATCAATATGGAACAATTAGTGCAGCATTTAGTGCAGCTTTCTTTAGGATGACATTGAAAGAACAAAACATAAGTAGAAACAAAGTAGCAGAATTGCTATTCAAAGAGTTTGGAAATAATGTAAGAATGTATGAATATGGGAAACCGTAATATGAACTGGTATAAGATAGCACAAAGTGTTGATAGCTTTTATGCATTAGGTTTACCGCACCCAGTAGCTTATACTCTTCATCTTATTAAACAGCTTGTAGACACGGCAGAGAAGTCAAGAAAAGAAAAAATAAGAGCTATTGAAAATCTATTAGGTTATGAAAAGGTTTTAAAAAATTTCAGACCTGGTTCTTATGGTTTTCATTCCAATGTGATTGGAAAAGATATACCTGAAAAAGTTAAGGAATTTATCAATTGGACACATTCAATGTTATATAGATTACAAATGTCAATTAATAACCCTCATCTATATAATAATAATTTAATTTTAGTTACTTGGCGTTATAGAGAATTAATGAATGATCCTGGATTTGTTACGAAACCGTCTTAACAAGTCCTTCTCTTAGGTAAGGAGTAAATTATATGGGTACACATGTGACAGAATTTGTAACAATGGGAAATTCATTTTTCCCAGAAACTACAATCAATCCTGATAGTATAATTTTGAAAGATATTTTTACATATCATAAAATATATAGTGCTTTAGCAACATTTAAGACATTAGATGGAAGACGCTATTCTATCAAAAGTTCTGGCGTAAGTGGCAGTAGAAAGATATCTATTTCTATTAATTTAGTGCCTTTGAGATATAAACTTCCTGACACAATACCTGTTTTTACTTTTGATGCTCAAATTAAAACAATAAGTACGGCAGATGATATAAGTTACTTTTACATTCTAAACGGGGGAGAAGAAGATGAAGAAACTAATCCTGTAGGTACTGATATCTATACTTATTTAAGAAGTAATGTTGCACTTAAGAATACTATTGAGGCTTTAGGATGGGATACAAATTTAACAGATGCAGCACAAGAAGCAATATTGAACAGTTTAAATCCAGCCATTCAAATACTGACTTGGAAATTAAGAATCAAATTAGATAAGATAAATTACTTTGCACATGTTTATAAGGATGGGCCATCTTCGACTGCATATTCATATATAACTACAAATTATACAACTGGTATAGATACTATTGGTGAATCTATTGTCAATGGAGCATTAGAACCAGCAGAAGATTGGCTCAGAAATATTTATCCCAGTTTGACTTAATGTTCCTTGGTTTTCTTGGGATCAGGAAATCCAAAACCAACCATACCACATAATGTAAGTGCTTTTAATAGATTAGAATTAGTTTTCTTTGCTGTTTGTGCGTATTCAAGATATATTTCACCTTGGAATTTATGAACAACTTGCAAATCTCGTACTTGAGATAAAATGTTAGGTAAATGTGTGTTTCTATCGTAGTTAAAAATGAAAACAGGCATATCATTTGGAAGGTCTTTTATGAGTTTTTTGAGATCTTTGATGGTCATTGGTTCCTCTTCCTAATGCATTATAGTTAAAGAATCGATAATAAAAGAGGAAACGAAGGATTTTTTTGGTAGAATATAAAATGTATATGTTTAGATAATAGGAGATTTGATATGTCATATGTATGGGATGCTGACGGAAATAGAATAAATCCCGCAACAGAAGAAACGCTCGAAAATCTTGTTACCACTAATAGTCCACCTGATGTAATACTTAGTGGTGAGAAGACAGTTGCCCTTGCTGCTACACCAGAACAACTAGTGGCAACATCGACTCCCTGCAAATTTGTTTGGATTGGGGCACCTGTGACGCAAGCCACTGGAGCAGCAGTCAATACAAAACTTGCTCTTATTGGTGATTCAAATAGCCAAACAATTCCGCTGGTACAAAGCAATTTTGAAGGTTTTACTATTGTTATATCTGATGCTTCAGGTATTCATATTAATATTGGTGTTAATGGCGAAAGTGTTCGTTATGCTATATTTAGATAAAGGGAGTAATTGTGGCTAATAATGATACAGAAAATTGGTATTGGAATGGTAGATCATCAGCAGCTTGGGATGATGCCAACTGGGAAAATGAAGCAGGAACTAATGTAGATGACTTTCCAGATGGAACTGTTGATTTAGTTGTATTCGATGGTATTCGTTCAGGTGGTGCTTGTCAAACAGAGCCTGGTGCATTAGTTACTATTACTGATATGATCAGTAGAAACGATTACATTCAAAGTGCTGATAATGATTTTCTTGGCTGGGATACGAAAACTACTGTAACTACATTGACTATTGAAGCAACTGATGATGCTGGCGAATGGACTCCAGGTGGAACTATTACTAACATAGATGTTTTTGGTGGTTTTAATAATTCTATTAATGGACCTGTTTCTGAAGCCACTACAGTTACAAACATTAGATTTCATGATGCTCCTGCACAAACATTTGGAGGAGCAGGTGGAGAAGGATGGGCTAACAATTTTACACTTGTGGAATTACATGGTACATCAGATATTATATGTGATTTCGCTACAGCTTTTGATGGAGCATTAGTACGAATTTTTCCAGGCTCAACATTGGAAATTAGAGATTTAAGTGGAGTTCCAGATATATCAAGTTCTACTTTTGAGGTATATGGAAATCTTACATTCAATATTGCTGCTGCTCAATTTGTTTCTACTCCAGCAGCAACAGTAAAAATAATGAGAAAAGAGGCAGTTGTTAGGTACAACTCCGCACCAACTATTGCGGAATTTTCAACAGATACTACACTAATTGGAGGTCTTCATCCATTTAGGATTGGAGGTTAGATATGACTAAAGAACAAAAGATTGCACGTTGGAATAGATATAAAGATGCTATGGCTGCTGCAAAAGAAGCAGGAGAAAAATATGTTCCTCCGAAGAAAGGTCGTAAATGTCCGTATTGTAATGAACTTATTCCTATAAATGATTACTTCAAGCAAGAGGTGCTTGAAGAAGGGGAGTAG